>Ga0315900_10001172_pt1 | contig 42249 bp, 40 predicted proteins | sample LakEriMetagenome_FD_203521 | JGI IMG/M metagenome (GOLD analysis project Ga0315900, IMG submission 203521) | Freshwater fungal communities from buoy surface, Lake Erie, Ohio, United States - Buoy 12 MA114 | ecosystem: Environmental > Aquatic > Freshwater > Lake > Lake biofilm | place: USA: Lake... | reverse complement strand
AGGTCAGTGGCAAACTGAATATACACGTCCAGTAGGTCGTGGTAAAACTGTTACTGAAAAAACAAAGGCTTTTACCGCCACTGATGCTTTAGATGCAGCAATGTATACATTTGGCGATGAAGTAAAAGGTCTTGAAGGTATATGGACCAAGCGTAAAGGCTTGACAACAAATACTGATGAATTTGAAAAAACAGTCAATGAATTAATTGATTCAGGGCTTAGTCGTGAAGAAGCGGAACTTGATACTTATTTTGCTACCAATACTGGTCGTAAAATGGCTAAATATGGCTATACTGAAGTAAATCCAATAGAAGTAGACTTTGATATTGTTGATGGTCGTCCAGTTTATAATGAAGTAAGAGTTCAGTTTCTCAAGCCAGCACGTAAAAGTTTAAATGAATTAGCTCGTGATATTGCTGGAACCGATATGCCACCACCTAGTAATCCACCGCCATCACCACGTTCAAAAGTTGTTGGTGATGTTGATTCTAAACAAGTTGATTATCCAGAAATTTCTGCAGATGAATTAGAAGAAGTTGATAGATTCCATCCAGTATTTGAAGAAGCTAAACGCAGTGCAGATAAGTTTGGTGCCGATGAAGGCTATAAACTAGCACTAGAAAGATTTAATCCGCTTTATAAGTTTGAAAAAGCTGATGGACTGGTGCTTGTACAATCCGGTTTAGTTCCATTGCAAGTACCGGTACGTGGTATGCCAGGTATACAAAAACCATCTAAATGGATGAACCCAGATGAAGATTTTTATAACGTTACTTCTAAATTGGGAGAAGGTGCTTTCGGTAGAGCACATATAGTAGTTGATGAAACTGGTGCCAAAAAAGTAGCTAAAATATCTGCTCCAGCAATTTATGACGAAGATATGGCTGGAAATTTACGTCACGAACGTAATGTAGCACTGGAAATGCAGAAGCTAAGAAAAAATGCTACAAAAGAAGACCAAAAGTATTTACGTCACTTTCCAGTAATTGAAAAAGTAATGCCTAATCCTCTTGATCCAAAGAATGGATTTGTTTTTGTGATGAAAGAACTTCGTCCAATGAATGATTATGAACAAGCTCTACTGTTCAAAGGAAGAAAATTTGCAGAAGACGAGGTTCTAAATCTAGATGAACCTTATCTTGGCAAAAGTTTTGATTTTCCAACCAGCTGGAGAGCAAGAAGGGCGCTTACTTCTGCAGATTATGAGAATATGCCACCAAATGTGCGCAAATTCTATAAATCACTGGAATGGCTCGCAGATACTCATAACATTAAATGGGATGATTTGCACGATGGCAATGTTATGATTGATCCTGTTACAAATGAATATGTAGCTTTAGATATGGGTCAATTCAGTCTCAAAGGTGAAGTGCCACCGGGCGCACCTATGACCGGACCATCAACGGGAACACGGCAAAAGGCAGCTGAACAAGCAGCAATTGAACGTGGTCGTAAGTCCAGTAGCACTTCTGAAATGGCTTTGGAAATTGCTAGACAAGGTTTAGAAGAAATAAAATCAGGTAAGCCACGTGGTATGGTTATGTTACCATTTGGTGGAAAAGGTAAACCAAAACAACTTCCAGAAAAAACTCAATCATCACAAACAACTGCTATGGTTCCATCACTAACAAAAGAAATGCAACTTGCTGGTAAAGGTCCAAGCCTAACAGAACGCTTAGGTAAAACCAGTCGTAGTTTGCAAGGTTCATTGACAGTTGATGAGTTCCGTACAGAAAGAAAAATGCTTGAAGATGAATTAAAATTTGCAGAACAAAAACTGAATATGGCAAAAACTGAAACTGAGATTCGTGCCGCAGAACGAGCACAAAATTCAGCATATCTTAAATTACAACGCTTCAAAAAAGAATATCCAGATGTTGATGATTTATTGCAGCTTGTAAACGATTTAGATAGACGTGAAACTGCTATAGCTACTCGTTTTAATCGTGGTGATCATCTTAAAAGCAAACAAGCTGCAGATGCACTCTCAATTGATACAGAGGCTATGATATCAGACCAAGTTGCAATTGCTGAAAAAATAAGAGATATATTTGCAAGATATCCAGAACTATATGATGAACTTCCACGTAGTCATCCATTAATTCGCGCTTATGAAGAATTGCCAGAAGTAGAAACTCGGGCTTTTGCTGAATCACGTGGTCTGATGGGCAGACTAGAAGAAATGCTTGGACTAAAAAAGAGGTGATATAATGATTGATGTAGTAATCCACAACCTAACAAACCCAAATAGCATCACTAATATAGTTGTAGTTATGCTTGCACTATTTGCCAAAGACATAACAGTAGCTCTTTTGCGTGCAGCTGCAGTTAGAATTCTTGGAGATAAAAACAAGAAAAATGACCATCTAGCTGATGTTGCTAATGCTGTTGCTGACTCACTTGAGAAACTACCTGTAAAAAAGCCGTAAATCAAATATAAGCCGGTTTTGACAGCCGGTTATATCTGTGTTAGGGTTTGCAACAGAACACGAATAAAGAGGAAATAGATATGATGAAATGTGTATGCCCTGCTTGTGGTCATAAATTTGATTACGAAGAAGAATCTGAAATGGAATCTGAAATGGAAGGCGGTGATGAAAGCGAAGGCAAAGTCATTGTCAAAGAAGTTGATGTTCCAGACGACAAAGAAGAAATGATCAAAAAGAAGCTGATGGAACTTGGCAAGTTGATGGCAACTATTAGCAAATGAAACTGTACGTATATGCAACTTGTTACGTGTGCAACAACAAGCTACACTGTTGCCACGCTTGTAATAACTTAGGCTACAGTTATATTGAAGCCAGTGATAAAAGTATTGCTGAATATCTCAGTAAATGCGATGAACAGCAAAAAGAAATTTTTCTTGATGCTTTACGAAATGTTGTAGACTATATATAATAGAGTGGGTTACTGACATTACCCATTCACTCCTAAATGAAGAAAAGCAAGAGCCACCGAAAGGTGGCTTTTGTTTTTGTCTATGTTGACAGAGAAACACTTCCGTTGTAAATTGAGATGGTCCTGAAAAGAGTCTGTGCTTTTTTCTATGGATGCTACTACTTACTATAAAGCACATAACTGCAGCTGCGTAGAATGACCGAGAGTAAGTCCAATGGACTGAACGCAACGGGACAAGAGTTGTAGTTGTGAAAGCGTCAGGTAAACAAACGAACAGCGTGAGTAACAACGGTTTGAGAGGCATATCCTCAAAAGAACCTAATTAGTGATAGAGAACCCCATACAACAACCAGAGATAAGCACTGGTTTTTTCAGGAATAACTTGCTCTTATAGAGCAGTGGACTTTCTGGCAAGATATGCTTGCTGGGGTTTTGTTACTTGGGCGGTACTTACTGAGGGCAAATGAAAAAAGAAACAAACAAAAAACAAAAAGAATTTGAAAAAAACTGGAAACTGTGGAAACAGGAACTAGAAAAGAAAAGAAAGAAACTGGAAAATGAAACAAATAAAGCCACTGTTCAAACCACTGATAAAAAAGAAAAAGAGACTGAATAAAACAGTCAAGACAGAAAAAATAAATGTTGATGACCTGTATAAAAAGTATGACAGTCTAATGCCTGATATGGCCGAAGAAGAAACTGAAAACTATTTAAATACAGAGGTAATAAAAGAATGACAAATATAAGAATTATCAACGAGAATATTCCACCGTCTTTTAAATTTGAATTAGGTACTTTAGTCAAAATGAAGCCTTATTATGTAACATTAATGGCTCCTGCAGATGCTATAGCTCTTGTTATTGGTCAAGAAACTATAATTACTGGATATGGATTTGATCCAGAGACACAAACAAATATTTGTAAGCGTGTTGAACACGTAGCTGTTTATTGGACGGGTACCGATCATCCTATACGTGAAACTATCCCAGAGTATATGTTAGAACTAGTTTCTGGAGTAGAACCGTGAAAAAAGAACTAACAAAACTGGAAATAGATATGATGATTGAGTTATTAGATCTATTACTATCAAAATGATATTAGGACTTGATATATCTACTACTTGTACCGGTGTAACTATATTAGATTATGCCGGTAGAGTTGTTTTAAACACGTACTGGAAACATAAAGGCGATGATGTCTACGATAAAATATCTAACATTATCCAGCTAATCAAAGAACTAAAGACTTATCCTATTACTGAAGTTTATATTGAAGATCCTCTTCAGTCATTTAGACCTGGATTTTCATCTGCTTCTACGATCTTGTCTCTGTCTAAGTTCAATGGAACATTCAGTTTTTTGATCTATAAATATCTGTCAATAAAACCTAAACATATTAGTGCCGGCACTGCCCGTAAAACCTGTGGAATCAAAATAACAAAAGGTATTCCAGCAAAACAACAGGTTATGGACTGGATGTTACTGAATCAAACTTGGTTCAAACCCAGTAAGAAAAAGAACAGTGATAACCTAAAAGATCATTATTATGATATGGCTGACAGTTATGTCATTGCGAGAGCCGGTTTGATTTTGGAAAAACACAAAGACCTACTTGACACCAAGGAAGAACAGTGATAAGATCAGTACACAACTCAGCAATGTCAATAAGTCTTGGTTGTTATTTTCGTTCTTTTCTATGTTTGGTGATATGATCTGTTCGGGGTAGAAGCAGCAGCAATGCTGCTTTTATCTTTTTATGCGACTACTTATTTATGGAGGATAGTTATGCCAATATATCTCGTAAAGTGCAGCGAATGTAATCAAGTCAATGAAATGATACTCAAATACAGTCAGATTGACGAGAATAATAACGTCAGTGAAGAAGTTTGTGTTGTCTGCGGAAAGCCTCATCTTGTCAAATTGCCCACCCTTGAAGGAGGCTCGTTCCAGCTAAAAGGCAAGTGGTATAAAACAACAGGAGAATACTGAAATGTCAAATATTCCAGAAAATGTACTAGTTGATAATGAAGATCGTGAGCTGTTAGAAACGATGGGAAAGTGGTCTATAAGTGACACAGGTTATTGTGTGAGGATAGATAATAAAAATAAAAAACAAATCCGAATGCACCGTATCATTATGAACCCGCCAGACAATATGGTTATTGATCATATCAACGGAAATCCATTGGATAATCGTCGCTGTAATTTACGTATTGTCACGTTTCAGCAAAATCATTTTAACAGGACTAAAGCCAAAGGTTATTCTTGGCATAAAAAAAATAAGAAATGGCAAGCACAAATAGTAATAAATAAAAAAACTATATTTCTCGGTCTATTTGACACAGAAATAGATGCGCATAATGCTTATCTTTCAGCAAAAGAAAAATATCACAAAATAAAATAAAATACTTGGCGTTTTCCTATCTATAGAACTATTTACTATCAGAACCAGCAAATGGTTCTATAACAGGAGAAACAAAAATGTCAAAGAACACTATAGTAGATAACGGTAATGGTACAAGCTGCGTGGTAATCAACAGTAATAAATATGGTCAATTTATGATAGTAATTGATACTGATATGGTTTCAGTAATAAACGGTCATACTTGGTCAATTAGCAAACTACATAATATGTTTTATGCCAGTACCTCAATGACAAAAGCAACCGGTAAACGCGGTGTTGTTTATATGCACGCAGTAATTAACGGTACACCATTTGGATTTGTTACAGATCATATCTCAGGAGACAGCCTTGATAACCGTCGCTGTAATCTACGTTCTATAACCAATCAGCAAAACCAGTTCAATCGTAAGACTGCCAAAGGTTATACTACTTTGCCAAATGGTAAATACCGTGCACAGCTACAACTAAATAATCGTTTTGTCCATATTGGTGTTTACGATACTGAACAGGAAGCTCACGAGGCTTATCTGGAAGCCAAGAAAATATACCATCGTATATGATTAGACCAATAAACATCAGTTTCCATCAAGAAAAAATATTTGTTGTCTACTTGTTCTTAGACAGCCAAGAGGTCAAGTCCCGTGTTGGACTTGACTTTTTGTATTCACAGTATGTCAATACTTGCCGGCAAAAGCTAAATACCAAATACATCTTTGGCATTTCTAAATTCAGCGAGATAATGCAGGAACTTGGATGTGTACGACACCTACCTCGCAAAGATAATCCAGCTAGAAACCGATTCTGGAAAATACCAAGTACCATTGAAATAGATGTAGCATTTGATTATATTAGGCGAGAAACTGATAGACTGATTGAGCGAGCCAAGGAGAAAAAATGAAAGAACTGAAAAACACACTGAATAACGATTTCTTCTATTTAGTAAAAAGCTGGCTGACAGATGTTGATAGCAATATGAAGATCAAAAAGAACTGCAAGATTGAAATTAAATATCTGGATGGTTATCACTATGTAGTATATCCATTAGACTGTACTCTGGAACAAGCAAATGAAGATATACAGTGGTTGACAAGTTCAGCCGGCATAGCAGAAGAAGATAATAACCTATACATAATCAAGCGTATTAATGAACTGCTAGCAGATGCATATGAATATAATTTTGATAGTATGAATAAGGGCAATATATAGCCGGGTTATTAGTCAGACATATATATCAGGAATATTTCCTGCCTTTCCTTTGGAGTTTACAAAAACCAATGCAAAATAATGATAACGGCGGTAATTTCAATAATACAAGTGAGGCTTCGCCAGTCTCAGCTGGAGATAGTTTAGATGTTGATAGTGTTGGTTCGTCCGCTAACGAATCACCAATGTCAGCCCGAGACTTTCTATCTCGTCGTCAGGAGATTCGTGAGAAAAAGGCACAAGCCGAAACTCGCACAGCAAAAATGACGAAAGCCCAACCCAAAACTGACGTAGCGGAAGGTGATGGGGAAGAAGCTAGTGATGAAACCGATAGCTCACAACTATCAACAAAAGAGTCTGACAAACAGGATCGCAAAGATAAAGATCGTTCCAATCCAAAGTTTCAGCAACGCGTTGATAAGCTAACAGCTAAATATCACGAAGCCGAGCGAAAAGCGGCACAAAAAGATATTCAGATTGAAAAGCTTATGAAAGCAACTGAAATTCTACAGAAAGAATTGGAACGAGTAGCAAAAGTAGCAAAACTAGATCCACGCGAAGAACGTATAAAAGAACTTGAATATCAGCAAGAAGTTGAAAAGTTCACAAATTCTTTGAGCAACAAAGAAGAAGAACTATACAGCAAATCAGTAAGTGAATATCAAGTTCAAACCCGTGCAGATGAAATCCTTGACGAAGTCAATGATCTTGTAGCGGAATACGATCTAGTGTCTCCAGAAGAAATACTTATTGCTATGCGTGATCGTGGTATGTCAGCAAAACAGGCGGCTCGCAGTCTTCACAATGCTCGTCTTGAACGTGCAAGTAAAAAGACTGTCAAGCATCCAGCCACTGTTAGTAAGTCAGGTGCAGGTGGTACAAATCCAGTTGATCAGCCCTATCGTGGTGCTGCCTCAATCAAAGATTTCTTCCTACAACGTATGGCTGAACGCGATGGCAAAGCAAAATAAGTATTATTAATTTAACCGACCTATTATGGTCATTATGAGGTATTAAAATGGCAGGTATTGGATCTTTAGACGCTTCAGATATCGTTGCTTTCGCGGCTCGTGAAGGTAACAAAATGATTGAAGCACAAGTAAATATGAAAGCAAAACTCTTCGCGGCTCTAGATAAGCAGCCAATGAAGGGTCGTCGTTCAGTTATCAACGTTGTAAACGGTGGTCTTGCTTCCACTGCTCAGGTTGTAGACTTTGGTGCGCTTCCAGCGGAAGCCGCTTCAGTTCCAGCACAGGGTTTCGTTGATGCGGTTGGTTATGTATCACGTCTCGGTCTTGGTCGTATCGCACTAGAAACTCTTGCTGGTGTTGATGACTCAGCCGATCTTCTTGATCTCCAACTTCAGCTAGCTGCTGATGATATGGCTCGCCAGATTGGTCGTGCTGTATTCGGTTCACAGCTAACTTCACCACAACTTGCATCAGCTGGTACTGATGGCGCGTTTACTCAAGGTTCTTGGGCGAACAACACACCAGTAACTGGTGCTGCGCAGGTAACCATTCGTTTTACCGGTGGTCTTAGCGATTATCGTGAAGGTGAAGCGTACATTTGGGAACCAAATGCTGTAAACACTACAGCTTTCCACGTTCTCTGCACCAACGTTTCAATCGCTGCGGATAACAAAGTTGATGTAACTTTCCGTGCCGGTGTTGGTGGTGTTCCAGGTTTTGATAATGCTGCTTATGCAACTGCAGTTTCTGGCAACTTGAATCCTGCTGCCGGTAACATTGCTGTAACAGATAACTTCTTCCTTCGTGGTTCACGTGTAACATCTGCGACTGGTACAGGTGTCACACGTGCCAACAGCGGTGCTTCTGCGGTTTCACTAGCTGATATCACAAGTACATCTGCTTCGCTACACGGTCTTTCAGCTGGCGTCAATGGTTGGACTGGTCTAACCTTTACTTCAGTTGGTGCCCCAACTCCAGAAATGTTTATGGGTCGTAGCAAGATTCTTCAAGGTCGTTCAGGTGTAGCTCCAACTCACCTCGTTCTAGGTGATCTTGCAAGTGCTGCCTACGGTGCTGCACAAATCAGCAATGCGTCAGGTACTGTATTTGGTGTTGCCAGCAACGTCTTTGGTGCTCGTCGCCAAGTTGATGGTAAACTTGATCGTTATGGCAAAGATGGTGATATGGAAAGTGGTCTTGCGTTCTTTGGTCGCCCAGTTGTTATTGACAGCAACTGCCCAGCAACCGAAGCCTATATGATCAACAAAGATTACCTCAAAGTTGGTGAATGGAAGAAACTAAGTGCTGAAGATGAAGGTGGTTCACCACTCCTACTCAGCCGTTCAACCTACAGCAAAGAAGTTCAATTCAGCTGTATCTACAACCTTGTTTGCCGTAAGCGTAACGCTCACGCCAGACTTACCGGTGTAACTATAGCCTGATAAAGCTTAAAAAACCGATTGTTCTCCTAGGTTTTCAACCCCCGATATGTTGCGGGGGTTGTTTTTTTATGTCTGTAAAAGCCTATAATGAGATATAACAGCTGTTTGACCACAACCCGTGTCTGTGGTAGGTTCTATGCTGGAGGATGGCATATGACAGATAAAGCAGTAGGATATATTTGGAGTGAAGAACTACAAATGTGGTTAGAATGCACTAATTATTGGAACAACAAAAGTAAAAAATAGTAATATGTTCGGGTTATTATTGTGAGGTATATATGCAACTAGAACTAAGTCTCAAAACCAAGCAACGTATGTTCAACCGTAAGATGGAACGGGAAGGTTATTTCGCAAAACTATATGTGTGGGAAAATACAAAAGAATGTATGATGACACATATTGACCGTGTAAATTCAACCTATGGACAATTTACTATGCGGGTAAAAAGAAATAATATGATGGGTGAGTTTAATAGCCCAATATATAATATCAGAGCAAGCCGTATTATTAGAGATACTGAACGAATGCTTCGTCGTTTCACCGATGTACAAGACAAACAAAAAGCAGTTGACGAATCTCGCGTACAAGAAATGAGAGCAGAGCTAAAAGATAAATTCAAAGCAATGCTAAATCGTAATATGTTCTTTGCTCAAGGGAATAATATATGACTATGACAGTTGGTGCTGCTATAGCACGGGTTAGAAATTATCTAGATGATCAAAATAATGGTTCAGATGCTCGTTGGAGTGATGCTGAAATACAAACAGCACTTGAACTATCACTTGATGTATTGGTGAATGAAGCTGTTCAAGGTGGTGTTCATCAATCATTTCGTCTTAGTGCAGCTAGCGCATTATCTGGTGGACAAATAGTAGTTCCAGCAAATGTAAAAATAATTTCAGTATTTCTTGCCAACAGTAATGTACGTACAGCCATTATGCCTGCTGGACCAAGAAATCGTAACTTTGTTGACACAGCAACAACCGGGCAAATAGAAATAGATTATATAGCAAAAAACAATGTAGACTTCACAAATAGTGCTGCAACCATTACATATGGAACAGTGGACATAGATGATAATGTATTTGATGCTTATTTATGTTGTCTTGCTGCTATTGATCTTGCAATCAAAGAAGGCGAAGTATCACCTGTACTAATGGATAGAGCTGAAAAATATCGTAAAGGTATATTAGGAACTCCAGTAACAGGACAAATATCGGTATTCCCACTTGCTCGCAATGTGTTGACACCAAGCAGTTATTACCAGCTGTACTTTTACCGAAAATCACCAACAGTGCTTGAAGTATATCGCTGAGAGGAAATATAAATGAAGTCTAATCGTTACTCAAAGCAAGAGCGAGAACAAATAGTTGGGGACAAGGAACAGATTCTTGCCCTTCTGGACGAACTAAAAACAGTTCCAGCCACTACATTCCGCAGAACCATAAATCAGGCCAAGGCCAATGAAAAGATAGCCTGTGGCAATCTAAGCACTGATTCTATTATTCGTAATAATCTTACAAATGCTTATGCTGACCAAGATACACCACGAGCACCACAACAGATTCTAAACAATCTTGTTCTAACCTGGTCTGCTCTTATGTGCAAAGATAGACAGTCAGTATATGCTGTTCCAGTTGAAAATGATTTGGAAAAGGTAAGTGCAGCAGAAATATTTACAAAAGTAATTGAATATACTGAGGCAGAAGAAGATATATCCAGTAAATGGCATACAACTGCTATCTATAATGCCTATCACGGCACAGCATTTATGTATGTATACTTTGATCCAGATAAACAACGTGTTCGCTGGAAACCACTAAGTATATTTGATTGTTATATTGATGATAAAGCAGATCCATCTGATGTAGAATATTGTGTTATACGAGACTACATTGATCCTTGGACAGCAGAAGATATGATAAAAGCATCAAATCCAGAATATAATGGTGAACCACCTATGGAAAAATACCAAGATGGTCAAGGTTATGATCACGATGGTGTTGCTAAATATCTTGTATGGTATAAGCCAAGTGCTCGCTATCCAACTGGACTATATGCTTGCATCATTGGTGACCAACTTGTTGAAAGCACAGAATACCCATATGTATTTGCTGACAAAGATGGAACAGGTCAAGTTGCCCTACTACCTATTGCTTGGTGGTATTGCCGTAAAAACCGTGGTACCAGTCTTGGTCTAACTTGGGCAAGTGATTGTAGTCCACTACAAGTTGCTCTAAATGAACTAAATAGCAAACTATTACGCAATGCGCAAATAAGTCAAAGTTATTTAGTTATTCCAAAGAGTCTACAAAACAATGAAGGCTTTGATCAAGTAAATCAAATCATTGCAGCAGATCCTGGAAGTGATATGGGAAATATTGGTTGGGTAAGTCCAGCACCACTAGATCCAAATCAGATAAATGAAAAACAAAATCTAATACAAAGTATGTATGAAAGTGCCGGTATATCACAAGCAACAGCAGGACAAGCTGGGGGAAGCAGTGGCCGAGCACTTGCCTATCAGGCTGAATTAGATACACAAAAACACGCAGATGCATTCAAATCATTTGAGGTAGCTATAAAAGATGCTTGGAATATTGATCTCAAACTCAAACAAAAATACTACTCAGTCCCACAGAAGCTATTGCTTGACGATGGTATTACAGATGTTGTGTTTACTGGCAGCGATATTATGGGTGTTGATATCCGTCTAGAAGCCCGTAGTGCTCGTGAAGGTGCTCAGTCAACCAAACTACAAAAGGCTAAAGAAGATGCTGCAGCCGGTATGGGAAGTCCAGAGAGTGTTATGGCACTACAGCCAAACTCAATAGATATGATAAATACCACTATAGCCAATGACCTTATTGACCGCTATCTTGCGGGAGAAGAAATAAATATTACTGAAGAAACTATAGATCCAATAGCATTTGTAATGGCACTAGATAAGCGTATAAAAGCCGCTCTATTACAAAAGGATACTGAGACAGCCCAACTTCTAACTGACTTCAAAACTCAGTTTATGAAAGATATGGCTATAAAACAACAAGGTGCTGAACAAGGTGCAATGCCTGCTCCAGAACCAACTACGCCAGAACAACCACTGCCTGAGAGTGTCACTCAAGAAGGCACAAATGTACAACCACAATAAAGAGGTAAAATATTATGAGTCAACTTGAAGCTTTTGCTACACTACGAAAACCAGCAGTACAAATTGCCAATCTAACAGTAAGTACAGCTGCACAGAGCGTTATATTTGGTAATGCTCCTGCAGATAGAACTGGTAATACAACAATCAATTCTCCAGTAATTACAACTATAGCCAATACACAAGGTCTTGTACCTGGTCTTGCTATAGCTGGCACTAATATTCCAGCTGGAAGTGTTATTCTTTCAGTAGTACCAAATACCAGCGTAACTATCAGTCAAAATTGCACTGCTACAACTGCCGGTGTTACACTAAACTTTGGAGCAATTGGTGGAGGACAGATTGCGCGTATACGCATTTCAAACCTATCTACCACCAATACAGTAGCAGTAACATTTTCAGATGTAATTGTAACAGGCGCACCAGCTGTTCAAAGCACTACAGCCAGTTCAACAACTCAAAGACCAACTTATACATTATCAACAATGCTAGCAAGTGCGCCAACTGCTATAGCTGCCGGTGATGGTATTCGTATACAGCCAAGCACTACACTTGAACTAAATATTTCTATAGATACACGTCTATGGGTTATTGCTAGTGCTGCCAGCACTCCAGTACAAGTAGCCTGCATTCTACAAAACGGTTGATAATATGCCAAAATTTAGTAACTTTTCCGGCAATATACCAAACATATCTAGAAGCGAAATAACCATTGCCTATGGTGGCGCTGATGGTGGTGATGGTAATGGTGTTGGTGGAGTTATATGGAATTCATCTACATATAAATTTGCTGGTGCATTATCAGTATCTGCTAGCGAAAATACACCAGTTGGCCTTTGGTTTAGACCAGATGGTACAAGAATGTATTATGTAGGTACTGGTAGTGATATCATACGCGAACATACACTAAGCCGTCCTTGGGATATATTGAGTGCTGGTGCTGTTACTAGTAGTCCTGTACTAACTGGTAATATTACTGGTATTGCTTTTGATGATACAAACGGCGATAAAGTATTGGCGGTAGATAATGGTACAAATATTATTTATAAATATTCACTAGCTACTCCTTGGAATATAACAACACTAAATGCTACTCCAGTACAAACAAATAGTGCCATATTCACAAGCAATCAATTGCCATCTAGTGTATGGGCTAGATCTGACGGTACTCTACTTATGTTGGGTAATACTGGCACAACTGCAGCTTATCGTACTGCAACAATGAGCACTGCTTGGGATTTGACAACATTGACTGCCAGCGCAACAATTCCTGTATCTGGTTCGGTAGGTGCTGTTTTTGCTGATAATGGAAATAGATTTAGTATACTGACACTAAGTGGTGGCATAACAAACTATATAGCTAGCAGTGCTTATTCAATTACCGGCCCAACTGTTATACAAGGTACATCCTCAATCGGTAGATGGAGCAATCTAAGCGGTAATGGAGATATATACTGGAAAAATGATGGTAGTGCTTTTTATGTTATAAATAGCGCAGATGATGCAATATATCAATACACACTATGAGATTTTGGAACTTTACCAGTTTTAATGTAAACTTCTCTGGTGGATTCTCAGGTGGGAGTTCAGCAGAGATACCCAGTATTTTGTGGAATGTAGGAACATATAAACTTCGTGGTAGTCTGGCTACTACCAGTGAATCTTCACCTACTGGTATGTGGTTTAAACCGGATGGAACAAAAGTATTTATTGTTGGCCAAACACAAGATAGATTAAAAAGCTGGGATTTGACAACCGCTTGGGATATATCTACTGCTACAAACTTTACCAATATGGCTTCAGTATTACAAAATACCAGTGGTGTAGCATTGACAGTACCTACCGGTGTCGCATTTAGCAATGATGGAACAAAAGCGTTTGTAACAGATGCTACTAGTAATGCATTATATAGATATTCGCTAACTACTGCTTGGGATATAACAACCCTAAATGTATTAGCTGATCAAGTAAATACAACAATATATACCAGTAATTTAGCACCACAATCTATTTGGGTAAGACCAGATGGACTATTGCTAACAACAGCAAATAGCAGTCCAACATCGCAGTATAGAAATTGGACAACTACAGTAGCTAATGATATTACTACTTTGACTGCAGGTGATTCAGCTAGTGGTGGTAGTATACCAGTTGGTGCTGTTTGGGCAGATAATGGTAATAAATTCGTTTATGTGCTGCAGGCAACAGACGAAATATTTGCGCAAAGTTATACCTCGCCATATACTTTTGTAGGTAACGTAATCCTAGGAACACGTGTTATGACACCAGAAGATACATCTCCACAAGATGTGTATATGAAAAATGATGGTACGTCTTTTTATTATCTAGGTTCAGGAACTGATACAATATACCAATTTTCACTATAGGAACTCTTTATGACCGTTATGCTAATATTATTATTTTCTGCTATATCCTTTACTGTAGGTTTTTATGCTGGTCGCAGTGAAGCACAAATTGAACCTATACCACCTTTACTTCCGGAAAAAGTAGAAGTAATCAAATTTATAGAACCGCCTTCTAAAACACTAGTAGAAGAAATAGAAGATGCAAGACAGAAATTAAAAGTATCTAATCTAACTGTTGAAGAAGCAGCGATGGCAAAAGCTAAACTAGAGCCAATGCTAAAATACGTTACAGCAATCAAATATAATCAACCAAAAGAAGAGATATAATATATATGGTATTGCGTTATCCTTCACATAAAATATCCAGTATGGAACGGTATGTTGCTGAAAGCACAACTTCAGCAGCTGCTGGTGCAACTATATCACTAACTGACCGTACACTAGTTAGATTAGCATTCAGTGGAAACGGTTCTATAAGCTTAGAAAATGGCAGTGAAGATGGCCAATATCGTATATTGATGGTAGAAACTGTTACCGGTAGCACTCGTCTAGAAAACGGTGGTAACGTTGCACTTCGTGATCGTGCTTGGCTACCACAATTGCAAGGCGAAGTATTAGGTTTGATGTGGAATGCAACAGATAGTATATGGTATGAAATGTATCGCAGTATTGTTTATGACAGTATTGTTGGTATATATGTAAAAAATATTACTGGAAGTGCAATACCACGTGGTTCAGTTGTATATATAGATGGTGCTACTGGAAATAATCCACATATAACACTAGCTGATTATTCAACAGAACAAGATTCAGCCCGAACTATTGGTTTAGTACGAGAAACTATACCAAATAATGATTTTGGATACGTAATCAACAATGGATTGGTTACAGACGTCAATACCAATGGTATGACAAGTGGCCAAAGTGTTTATCTTGGTGCCAGTGGAGCATTTACCAATGTAAAACCAGTAGCGCCAAACCATATGGTAAAAGTTGGTAACGTTATTCGTGTAAGTGCAACTGTAGGCTCAATACAAGTATGGGTAAGTAATGGCTTTGAATTAGGCGAACTACACGATGTACTATTATCTGTTCCTCCAGCAAATGGTGATGTACTAACATATGATAGTGCAACATCGCTGTGGAAAAATGCTGCTGGCGGTGGTGGTGGAAATGGCACAGTAACTACTGTAAGCGTTGTATCAGCAAACGGTTTAGCTGGAACTGTAGCAAATCCTACAACAACTCCTGCTATTACCTTATCAACAACTGTAACTGGCTTACTCAAAGGTAATGGTACTGCAATAAGTGCTGCATCCAGTGGTACTGATTATGCGCCGGCTACAAGTGGTACAAGTATACTATATGGTAATGGTGCTGGTGGTTTTAGTAATGTCACAGTTGGCAGTGGACTATCATTTACCAGTGGTACACTGAGCGCAACAGGTGGTGGCGGCGGGTTATCAGAACCAGAAGTTATGGCACGTGCCGCTTGGAATATGTGGTAATTGGAGAAAAATAAATATGTTAATTACGTCTACTTCAACACTAGAATTGGTCACAACAACAACTGCACTTCTGCATTATTATGTAGAATATGTTGATTATATTCCAGGCACAAGCTTCTCACCATCTGCAAGTCAGGGCACTATAGCAGCTGCAACAACAACAACGATGCTAGCATCTCCAGCTGCTGGTACAACACGTAAAATTAAATCTATAATTATACGAAATACTAGCGCTACCGAATCAAATACAGTTACTGTGCAACGCGATGTTTCAACAGTAAACTATTCACTAACACCAGATACATCACTGCAACCAGATGAAACTCTGGTAATGGATGCTGCTGATCAATGGCAGGTAATGGATGGTAATGGTCGTATTAAAACTGTTACACTTGATCAAGACCCAATTAATGGCGTATCACAATGTTTTCGTAAAGTAGGAACTGCTCCAGAAGCTGCTGGTATTGGATATTTCTATGGCAAAGATAGCGGATATCCCGGTGCTTGGTTACCAGGTACTCCAGGTTTAAATGGTCGTGCAACAAATGGAACAACAGCAGCAGATGCTGGATGTATACCAATACCTACAACAACTGGCAGTAATTGGCTTACACAAATCAACGGCAGCTCAACTGTAGCTGGTGATATGAGTTTTATTGACCTTGTATGGGTAAATAGCGGCATAGTTGTTACAACAACAACAGCACAAGCTATAACTAGCGTTGCATTTCCAGCACGTGATTTGAACGGCAGCAGCAATGGTGTAGGATATTGTGTTGCTATATACGTATCAGTTGCAACTACAAACGCTGCAGCTATCACAAATACAACATTAAACTATACAAATGAACTCGGTGTTGCCGGACGTACAGCTACTATTGCTTCATTTCCTGCAACAGCTGTTGCTGGAACTTGGGTACCATTTCAGTTAGCAACCGGTGATATGGGCATACGTAGCATACAGGGTATTACCCTAGGTACTTCATATGGTGCTGGCACAATTCATATTGCTGTTTATAAACAATATCCAGGTATAGATAATATCGTACCAAATTTGGGTGCTACAAATACTCTTCCTGGACTTGGTGCTCGTTTGTATACCGGTGTTGCTTTACTACCACTGAATCGTGCTGCAAGTGCTGCAACTGCCACAACAACACACGGCAGCGTATTGATTACACAGAGAGTATAATGATTAAAAAACAGATAATTATAACTATATATGAAGATGTGGATAGTTTAGAGCTTCCACAGACCGCAGCTGAAATAGCAGTTGTTGATGCTATTAATACTGCTGCTCTTCAACTTGGTTATAGTGAAACCGAGTTTCTGCCACCTGAGATTATAACAGCTAAACAATTGTTGAGTTCAGAAACTGAAACAGAGGTTATTCTAACTGGTATAAATATATTATCTGCTATAGGAGAATAATATGCCTAAAAAAATAAATGGTAAACCGGTGAATGAAAAGATGTGGGCTGAATCAGAAGCAGAAGTAGCCAAAGAATATAACAAAGAAACAGAACCGGGCAAGTATTATGGAACTCTGCAAAAGATATATAATAACAAGCTAAAAGCAGGGAAAAGATAATTATGGAATGGGTTGTACAAAATGCATTTGAATTAATTGCTTTAGCTGCTAGCACTGCGGGTGCTGTATGGGGAGCATCAAAGGCATATTATAATCTAAATAATCGTATCAGTAATGTAGAAGCAGATATGTTACGACTTGACAAGAAATTAGATGAAGATTTAGACCAATTGCGTATGATTGTTGTTGAACTAAAAAGCGATATCAAAAAGCTTACTGAAATTCTTCTTACAAAATAATGTGCTTTTGTAAAATATAGACACTATATATAGTATGATTACATTATCTGCTATTCTATCTATATTTTTAATATTTTACGCTGTGTATGGTATCGTTCAGGCTATAGCTGATATCATATACAGCAGCACAAAAGGAGAATAAAATGAAACTACGAAATCTATATCGCGAAGGACTTGATGACAGCATTTTTAAAGCTGGTACAGTTGCTGATAATTGGGCACTACTAAAAGTTGTTACTGAAGAAGACCTACAAGCCAAGAATGGCGGTATTATTCTTACTGGTACTCAGGCTGAAAGTAAAATGGGTGTACTATTCTTTGAACTTGTGAAAGCCGGTGACACATTTGCTCTACACTGGAACTGTATTCCAGGAAATGTTTTTCTACTATCACATCTTGCCGGTGATAAACTTGGAAAATACGTATTCGTTGAAACACAAGACGTACTATTGAAATACGGCGATAACGTATGGATTGACTGATATGGCAGCAAAAAAGAATACAACACCACAGCCAATAAGTGCAGCTGATTTACGCAAGAAACTTTCAACTCTTGGTGAATCGGCTATCGCTATTTTGAATAACGTTATGACCGACCCAGCAGTAGATGCCAAACAAAAGGTAGATGTTGCTAAATTTATTATAACTCAAGTATTAGATGACCCATCTGTACTGAATAATAACGGTGATAACCTACTCAAGTTGGCTGAAATCCTCAAAAAGTGAATAAACCAACACTTCAAGGCTTATTACAAGCCAGTTCTATTATAAAAGTATTAGATCAAAGAACTGGTGAATTACGTGACTGGAAATTATACAGCCATCAACGTACTGTATTAGAAGACCTAATAAAACACGATAGAACTATATGGTTGAAAGCCCGTCAGTTGGGTATTTCAACCCTTATGACTTATTATGTTCTTATGCTGGGCATAATGAATGAAAATATACGTGTTGCTGTTGTTGCTGATAATTTCAATAACAGTATTGGGCTATTGGAAAAAATAAAAGATTTCTGCAAGCAACTTGGTATAAATCTGCTTGTTGATAATCAAAAGCGTCTTGTATTGAGTAATGGTTCCAGTTTTGATGCTATCACAGTCAATAGTGCTGTAGGCCAAGACAATACAGCAGGTCGTTCAAAGACTTTCCATATACTATTACTAAGTGAAGCAGCATATTATAATAACTCACACGCTGTATTTGCTTCTCTAACGTCTTCTGCTATTCCAGGTGCTATTATAATTGTTGAAAGCACAGCAACTCCAGCAAAGAATATGTTTAGAAGCCTATGGGATAACAGCAACTACTATAAACGCTTTATTTCAATGGAAGAACACGACAATTATGTTCTTGATGAAAATTATATTACAGAAAGCGAGTTTATATCGCTTCAGGAACGCTTTGGTTTCCAATCCAGACCTCACGCTGCCTTTTGGTCAAACAAGCTGCAGAATGAATTTGGAGGCGAAATAAATAGGTTGCTGCGTGAGTATCCAGTACTTGAAGCACATAGTTGGAGTAGTGCTAGCGGTAGATTTATTGATATTGACCCAAAAATACTTCAACCAATAAAAACTGTTAGTAAAACAAAAGTATTTAGAGAATCACAGTTTGGTGGCCATTATATATTTGGTGTTGATGTTAGTGCTGGTGTAGGCAGAGATTATTCCAGTATTGTTGTATATGATTTGAAAAATAAAAATATCGCTGCCATATATCATAGCAACACAGACAAGATGGATGCTATAGCGCAAGAAATAAAAATATTGCAGAATGTATATAAACCACACGCAACCTATATTGAAAAGAACGGTATTGGTGGTTTCTGGCTAATTCCTGAGTGTCAAAAGTTAGGCATTCCAGTTATTGATATAGTCACAACAGAGTCCAGCAAATATAGTGGTCTATTGCTCGTAAAACAAGCTATAGAGCGTGATGGGCTTTGTTGTGATGACCAGTTCAGCAGCGAAGCTGCATCGCTTACATACGAACTGAATGGCGATAAAGAAAAGTTCAATCACGCTGGTGATTCACTAATGGCTACCAGCTTTTGCTTACTAAAAGCAGATGAATATAAATATATAATCAACCAACCGCCACCAAGACCACAAGTTCCGGAAGGACATTGGGATATGGCTAGGTCATTGCGTATTGGTGAAAAGCAACGTAGGAGAGACAACCGATGATTTATTATCTACCACTCAATGATCGCATTGAAGTTCAATATGAAAATATACCTGAAAGCAAAGTAGAAGAATTAGATTTGCTTTATGAACTACTTGATGACGCACAGCAACAGCTATATGACCGTGTATTGCTATTCTCCAGTATATATCTAACACCAGTACAGCAACGACGTTGGTTTCTATACTTTAAACTTGGTTCAATAAAACTGGTAGCAAAAGAAGAAGGTGTATCAACTGCTGCAGTCAGTAAATCACTGATTGGCAATAGTCCAAATGAAAAAAGTAAAACACGAATGCGAAGTCCTGTAGATAAACTTCAAAATATTATTCAGGCCGATATCAAAATACAGGAACTAATTAATAAGATTCGTGGCCTATCAAATCAGATTAATGACATAATGGAGGACGTATGAAAAAAGATAATACAGATTTTAAAGTTGAATTGGAAAATAAAAATAATTTACTGAATGCAATACACGATGAACTTGCAAGCAGTGAAGATTTCATTCTATCTTATATAAAGACAATGTGCATTATACACGGTGGAAAGTTCAATCTTGAAGAACTCAGGCACAAGTATGGTTGGAAAATGCCAAAGGTAGCAGCACTAACTGCTGCTATAAACCATTTTGCTGCACGTGGATTAGTAAAGCGTGGTGCTACTGTATATGATGTTGAACTGAAATGATTATAAATAAGCAATAGGCATTCGCAGTCCTGTAATAGTAATATTACAGCTGCAGTCTATTTCCAGAGGGGTTGGATCACTAGGAGCTATTTGTATCCAGTTAAAATTTACTGTTGGAATAATACCGGTAAGTGTCAGCACTTCTTCAAATGCATATATTGTGCTGTTATTTGTTAGAGTAACAATACCAGATCCATTGACTCTACAAGTGCTTTTTATATGATAATTATTAGTAAGTCCGGTAGCATCATATTTTACTGCTAATACCCAATCTATTTCATAATGGCCATTTGGAGGTAGCTGATCTATAACTATTATAGCGCCGCTGCCATTTGTGTGCTGATTAAAAGTAGTTTTTGTAACTTGTGATATTTCTTGCAAGACACTAGCACTATCATTGATTTCTGCTTCGGCAATAATATTATGTGCAGCTGTAGCTAGATTACTTTCAAATATTTGATTCAGTCTAGTACCATTAAAATTCTGCGCAGTGATATGTGAAAACCCAGAACTATAACTATTTGGCAATATATTGCAGTTTAATGTAGTATTTGAGTCTCCTGTACTAGTACCGGGAGGTATTACTGATATTTTTATCGGAGTGAAAATGTTTATAAAGCTGTTTCTAACAAAATTAACAACATTCCATATATTCATATAATTATTTGATGGAGATGTGTTCGTAGCTAGCAAAAAATCTTGTGGAGCAACGTTACTTATTATTGCATTAAGACTAGCAAAATTAACACTATTATAACTAAATTCAGTAATTGAAGAATCATAATTACTGAATTTGAAATCATCTATTTTTATACCATATGCCCGAACTTGATTAGGAAAACTACCGGTAGGATCATACGCAGCAAAAATATTCCAGATATTATTAGCCTTGATATTTTGCAAAGTTATTGGAACTATAGTCCCAAAGTTTTTGACATCCGCAGCTATTATACTTCCAAAAGGTTTAGCAGTTTGTGAGTTGAATATTAAATCTTTAAAAGTATACTTGCACTTGCCAACCTCTGTAAATATTGCAGGTTCAAAGTCAAATACCGGTATATTGCTATTTCCAGTTTGATTATAATTATAACTGGTGCCATTAGTTTTATTGCCATTGATTATACGAGTGCCTGAAACACCTTGAATAATTATTTCTCTTGGCTGTACTTCTTCTTGTGCAAACTGACGTAGCTTGATAGGCTCGGTAATAGTTATATCTGTAGCTATTTCAATTGTACCAACACCATTTGGCAGTTGATATACTTGTGTAAGTGCGCGCTTTAGGTCAGCAACACTATATACTTTTATAACAGCATTTTGACTTTTAGTTTCACCAACAGCATATGCGCGATTTGGTTTTGTAATCAAACTCATTATATAACCTCAGTTGCCTATTTTGTGATATTGTTCTTTTGCTGAAAGATAAGCTTCACGAGCTTCTTGTTCAGTATTATAATATCCAATATGTATAGTTTTTCCATTCAAACGTATTGATGCGCGAAATTTGTTTCTTTTTTCATACCAACTGTATCCAAGTGCGCGTGGTTGATTCCACATATTTTGTTGATGCGTCACTACTCGTAGATTGCATCTACGATTGTCAAGTGGATTACCATTAATATGGTCAATAACCATATCAGCTGGTGGATTCATAATAACACGATGCATATATAAAGTTTTTTGCTTCTTTCTGGTCTTTAAACAATATCCTTTGCTAATACACCATTTACCCATATTTTCTAGATTAATTCTATCTTCATCATCAACTAATACATTCTGTGGAATATTTGACATATATACGCTCCTATCATAAATCTTACCGCATCTAGATAGTATCGTCAATCAATTTGAAGGTCTATTACGGCCAATGCCTTTGGTTATAAGGTCAAAACTTGTACCAAGACGCACAGCACCACCGGTAAATGTCAGTTCAACATCTGGACTATCAACACGTATAGCACGTTGCATTCTTCTAGAACGCATTTCACGCTCTCTCAATGCTGCAGTTGCGCTCCAAAGTGATGTATTTATAACAAGCGATAGCTGTGGAGGAGGAGTTGTAGCTGTTTGTAGACTATTACGCACATAACTACGCTGTAAAAAGCCGGGTCTATCAGCACTTGTTGAGATTTCACGAACAACCGGTGACATTTGTGGGTCACTTGGAACATTTACACAAATAGAACCATCAGGAGTTGTACCTACAGGATCTGGAGCAGCAACACTTGGATTGAATGCATAGTCAGTATTGCCAAATAGGTCAATAATGTTTGTTCCAGTAATAAAAATATTTTTTCCATCAGCATCTTTGAGAATGCCAACAATATCTATATTTCCACCACCGGCAGTAATCCAAGCATCATTACTATATAACCAAGTTGCTTTACCACTATCAAGGTCAAGTAGACAGCTTTTGCCGTTTATAGTGATAATAAAGCCTTCATCTGTTGCCAACATTGTACCATTGCGATAATCACCACTGGCATCAGGACCAACTGGCTTACTTAGACGCCGGCGTTGACGATAGTTTGAAAGCTGACGTTTACGGAAAGAACTAATATCAATAATGCCATCTTTTACCAGCCCAAGTGTTGAACCACGGGCTGTTGCAGCATTATTACTACGTGCTCCTTGATAACCGGGTATACGACTAACAACACCTTGAAATTGGAAACCATTTAGACCGTCAGGTGGTATCGCATAAGTGGCATCTGTGCAAACTACAATTAGGCTACCTCCTTCGCCAGCTTGGAATAGGTCTAGGACTGTGCCACCAAATGAAATCGCATTAGGAGCCGTTATAGTGCGTGGTTCTGTACCGGGATCGTTGAATATAACTTGGTTTGCATATGCCCAAGCAAAACGGTCAGCAAATGAACAAACTCTGCCGGGAAATAGAGTAAGTGCTGGAGTATCAGGATTAATACTTTCAACACGATCTGCACGAACTAGTGTTCCGCCAATAAAGCCCCAAAGTGGATATGGAAGACTTGCAGAATTTACAATAATTTGATTATAATTTACAGCAACTGAAAATGGTTCAAGGTCTGCTGCCATTTGACCTATTTGATAATAGGCACGTGGCTGGAACTGAGAATCAAAAACGGAAGCAAACAATATATTTGTAGCCGTAACAGTAAATATATAGTGAAATACTTCACCGGTATTGGCACTTTCAACTGAGAAGCCATAAACAAAATCTGTTTGTGTTCCAGAAGCATTTCTTGGTTGTGCTACACCAACATCTTCAATGCGTAGTTCAGTTACAAAACCATTGCGAGTTTGAAGTCCAATTGGACCATCGTAAACATTATGATATTCAGTGCTGGGAGAATCTATTTGTATTTCCATATTGATTAGTAGCAAAATCACCCGATGCTGATTTTCCTTGATATGATCTGCTGGATATGGTATCTCTTCAAGCGTCGGTTTGAAGAGTTGTGACAGTGTAAGTCTGTCAAATTGACAAATAAAAAAAACTAAATGTTCGTTGTACTCGGTTAGTGAGATAAAGCCAGAACTGACGGGTTATTATTACTAATGTATATATGCCTATTAGTAATGGTTCAATAATACTTGCAGCTGATGTAAATGGTATTTGGCAGACTGCACTTGCAACACTGAGAGCAAGAACAACTGCTAACAATCCAAATAAACAATTTACAGAAACATTTAGTATAAATGGTATTGTAGCTTCAACTCCTGAATATCTCAGAACTATTGTTTACGTACCAAGAACCGATGTTATTCTACGTTCAGCACGAGTTTATATTGTTAGTACAAATGGTGGTGTACTTCAAAATGGTATTAGTGCTACTGTAACAATACCAGCACAACTTATAGAAGATAACAGTATTGTTGGTGGCAATATTCCAAGAACACTAACAGCCACAGCAACTTCAAACGCATCTGCAAATTTAGGTAGCTCAGCAGCAAGACTTGATCTTCCAAACGATCAACTATTCACATTCTTGGCTGGTGATAATATTGATATAGTTGTCAGTACAGCCGACACTGCAAATGTGAATAAAGTTATTGTATCACTGACACTTGAAAGTGTTCTAACCGGTTGAAAATAAATGTTTATTCATAAAAACCCACCAAATATGTTTAGTAATGGAGATATACTTTCTCCAGAATCATTAAATGAAAATAATAATTATTTATTGAAAGCAATCCAGTTTGAAGCAGAAAAACAAACTACTCGCTGGACTTCAACTTATGAACTAGTTCAAAGTGTTTCTAGTACAATAACAAATGCTACTAGTGCTAATCTAAGAACAAGAAATATACCAACTTCTCTTAATCGTGCAAGAAATACAACACCAATAGTTACAATTGAAAGTATTTCAGTAATAGCCTATTATACTGCTACTACTCCATTTGAACTGGCAGTAAATATATCTCTTGGTACAACTCCAGGAGAAAGAATAGTTTTTCCTGTTAGAGATGCTAGTTTATCAACTGAACCTTATCAGGTTGTACGTTTGATGAATCAAGTAAATACCGGTAATGCTCTTGATTTACTATTATGTTTGCAAGCTTTAAATAGTGCTACTGGTACAGCACTTCCAACAGGCACAACAATCACAAAGTTTGATATTATTGTTGGTTTTGCCAGTGATAGATATCTTTCTGGTAATCAAACAACTGCTTTAGTCAATCCACTTCCAGTATCACTAACACAGTTTACCGATGGCAGTACTGCTGATGCTGCAACATATACTGCTCTAAAAACTGCAGTTGAAACAGCTGCTACATCTGCAAAAGCCGGTTTGCCTTTTCGTTGGGCTGCTTTTGACTTATGGGGAATAACCAGTACCACATTTTCAAAAGAACGAGCCGTACTTATACCTAGTTATGCAGACCCAGCATTTACCGGTGTTACAAGCTCTGCAAACATTATTGGCGCTTTTCTGAATGCCAAACTAACTGCTGGAACCATTGGTAATACTATACAATTTGGTGTAGCTACAAATGCTGGCACTTCATATGTTGCAAATCTAAATTCCACATTTACATTGTCATCTGGCGGCGCACAAACCATAAATACTGGAATAAATACTACCGGTAATTCTCGTTATACTGCTGCAGATCTGCCGGCTAACGATCAAACTTTATCTATTACGTGCTCTGGCACTGTCAATATTGAACACTGCACCATATATTTGTTACTACAATGAACGGGTTATGAAGCCGGCAAATATATAAACTATTTTTGAGGAATTATAATGAACCCATATAGCACAGACTTATCAGAAGAAGAAAAGAAGCTTCTAAAACAATATGAAGAATCACAAAATGCCGGTCAATTTGGCAGTTTAGTTGGTTCCGGTATCGGTGCCGGTGTAGGCGCATTGGGATTTTTGGCTGGTCCGGCTGTAGGTGCTGGAACTATGTCATTAGGATATGGCGCAGGCCAAGCAATAGGTGGTCTTATTGGTGGTGAAGTTGGTCGTAGACAGGCTGAAGAAGCAGAGACTGCACTTGAAGAACTACGTAAAAAGCGTGAAGCACCAACGATTGAAAAGCAAGCACGTGCTGAAGCTCTTCAGAGGTTGCTCAGTAAATATAGCGTATATGGCGTGTGAGGAAATAAATGGCAACTTATACAAGAGATAAAATAAATAAAAAGCCTGTTGTACCTCAAAAAGCAGCTACAACAACTCAAGAACTTGCAAAATCTATTGCGCAAAAAGAGCAAAAACCTGCAGGTATACAAACTCAAATGGCTCAAGGTCAGCCAAAATCACCATTAGCTGGTACTGTATCAGGTAAAGAACTAAAACCAATTAGTAATGCACCAATTCCAGCTGGAACAAAACTTGATCAAACTGGTGTTCAAAAATTTGGTGGTGACAGTCAAATAAAAGATCAACTAGATATGGCTAAAACTGGCACAACTGTTGGTAATATTGCTGATAAGATTGGTGATAAAACTATTAGTGGTTTAGAAACTCCAGAAGCAAAAGCAGAACGTCTAAAACGCGAAAAAGAAGCTGCTATGGAAGCTGCAAAAGCTGAAGCCAAACGCAAATTGCAAGAACAAGCAAAAAATAATGCTGCTGAACTTGAAGCTAAAGCAGATTTGAATGGTGACGGCGTAATTGGTACCGGTATTGAGGGTATGGCTGGTGGCAGACAAATGACAGAAGAAGATGCCATTAATACTGCTATTCGTAATCTTCTACTTGAACAACCAGATGTTGCAGAAGAACGCAAAGCAATGATTGGTGAAATGGAAGCCAAAGAAGCACGTGATATTCAGTCAATGCGAGCAAGAACCGGTCTTGGTGGTATGGGTCTAACTGGTGCTGCTGGTGCTCTTGAAAGTCAAGTGCGACAAGAAAGTGGCAGAGAACAAGCTCTAACAACAGCACAATTTGACCGTGCTGCACGTGCAGAAGCACTTGATCGTCTTCTCAAAGGCATTGGTGCTCGTCGTGGTGAACAAGTATTCAGTGCTGAAATGGAAATGTATGAATCTGAAGCCGATATTGATATCAATGGTGACGGATTTATTGGTGGAAAACCTGTTGGTCTTGCTCCGGGTTCAGAACAAGCTGAATTAGAATCACTTACAGCACCTGATTTGCCGGCATATGTTGAAGAAAATAAACAAAATGCACAAACTATATCACGCGGCGAGTATGAAGAAATACAAGCTTCCGGCGTGGGAGGTATCGGTCACATTTCAGATAATTATTTTTATATGGTTACTAAAGAAGATCCTCCGAGATTTATAAAAGTAAATGCTGCATCTATAGGTTTGCAAACCTGATTATAAGAGGATTATATAATGGCAATATCTGACTACTTGATGACAAGACTGGCGCTAGCACAACAAGCACGTGGCTTAGCGGCACAAACTGAACAAGCACGTGCTCAACGCGAAGCAGCACAAGGTAGGCAAAATATGGCTTATCTAAATGCCCTATTGCAAACTGGAGCACAAGTTCCTGGAATGATTGGCGATATTGGTGCTGCACAAGGTGCTGCTGGTATTAAAGAAGCAACAACTGGATTAATGCCAGGTGAAATAGCAGAAGGTGCAGCTGCACTTCCGGCTGGTTTAGGTGTTGCTTCTACACTAACGGGGCCGCCAACTGTACCAGCACCAGCACCAGCACCAGCACCAGCACCAGCACCAGCACCAGCACCAACCGGTGCTACTAGTGCATTACAAATTCCGCCCACTTCTCCTACAACTCCACAAGCCGATAGAACATATTCAACTGAAGAATTTGAGAAAGTATTAGGTAGTCCAGGTGCAATTGGTGGTGCGCCAAAAGAGATTACATTCCCAGCCACATCAACAATATCACCTTCATCTACTGAAAAATCAGGTGCAAAAGGACCAGCTGTAAGTGGTACAACTGATGAAATGCAATCCCAAATGGCTGGAGTTCCAGATGTTATCAAATCTTTGCTAATTGATAAGCAAATATTAGAAACTCCAGAAGCAAAACCTGCACGTGCTGCAGCAGAAAAATTTATACCACCACCACCCGGTGCTCCAGTATCAACTGAAGCTGAATTAAAAGATGTTTTTGCTGTACCTAGAACAGCAGAACCAATTATAACAACAACCGGTCTTAGACCACCAGAACAAACAGGCGCTATTGAAACAATAACAGTTCCAGGACTAAATATTCCTGTTCCACGTCCATCTGCAAGAACAGTTCCAGAAACTGCTGCAGCTGCAGAAGTATTACCTTCAGTGAATGAAGAACTGGGCGGAATCAAAAAAGAAGTTGAAGAAATAGCAAAACTTGAAGATCCATTTGTCAAAGCACAAGGTGAATTTATCAAGAAACTCAACAGTTATGAAGCACCAAAATATAAAGTAAACGTCAAGGATGCTGCTGATAAGATTGTTGAAGATGCTTGGAATAATAAACAGCCAAATGCTATTCTAAACTTCCTATCTTTTGGTCAGTATAATAACAATCTTGAAAATGCAAAGCGTATTGCAAAGAAAATGGTTGCTGGTGAAATCACCAGTCTTCGTAAGCAAGAAAGTGATAGTATGCGCAAACAGTTTATAGAAACTGCCAAACTTGAAGCACAACAGATTGCGATGTTGCAAAAAGAGCAAAATGAAAAGCGCAAAGTGGAATTCAAGGGTTCTCTAAAAACACTAAATCCAGAAAAAGCAGTTGAAAAACTTCAATCTTATAATCAGGTTGATCGCGATTTTCAAGAGTTGGAAGCTATAACTCGTAAAATGATTGCAAATAAAATTCCATTTCCTGGTGGGAAAGATTTTAATAAATTAATGTCTAATATGAAATCATTTATAGCAGCACCGACTGAAAGTTCAGCCGGCGCAGTCAACGCATCACTTGGAGCACTAGGCGTTGGTGCTGGTAGCGGTGTATCAATATCGCAAGGTGCTAGAGGTTATAATATTCCGGAACTGCAAGCTGCTATAAACGGTTTGCAACAAGCTAATATGGACGATACAGCAAAAGCCTTTTTGAAGCAACAATTATTACTAGCACAAACTGTTGGTAAAGCACGAGAAGGTGGACGTATGACAGATGCTGATTTGAAATTTTACGTAGATAATTTATTTATGGATAATGCCAATAAACCATCCTCTCTTCTAGAATCAATAAACAGACTAAAGAAAGTAAATGCTAATTCTCAAAATGATTGGTTGAATATATATAATAGTCTATATCCAGATATGAATTTGCCATTTAGTATGTTATCTCCTGCCGGGTTCACAGATGAAGAATTTGCAGCAGCTAATGCTATAGGTTGGTATAATATATCACCAGAAGCACTTAGAGCAGCACAGTCTGCGGAACGACAACCTTCGTTTAGCCAAACTGCTAGCAGCGCCAGCAGTGCTTTGAAAGATCTTATGCCACCGGCACCAGCAGCACCAGCACCGGGTGCTACACCACCACCACGTAGACAAAATAAACCAGGTGCTACGCCACCAAAAGGGGGTTGGTGATATATGTCAAAAATAAATGTTATTGCAATAGATAAAGAAGGCAATCAATTTCCAAAAGAAATTGATCGTAAAGAAATTGAAAAATGGCGGCAAATAGCCGAAGCACAAGGTTATAATTTTCGTATTGAAGAGCCACTAACAGAAGATGAGCGTATTGCTGCTTATCCTCCTCCATCTAGTGGTCAAAGTTTCAAAGGCGGTTTACTACAAGGTCTTACAGCATCGCTTCCCGGAATAGCGCAAGATCTTATACTTGGCAAAGAAACAAAAGAAGATAAAACAAGACTTGAAGCTGGAAAACCAATTGAATATGGTGTAGGTCAAGTAGTTGGTGGTCTAGGTGCTGGTATCGCTGCCGGTGGTGCTGGCGCTGCATTAGGTGGTTTAGGCGGTGCTGCTCTGGGTGGAAAAATAGGGGCTATTGGAGGTCCAGCCGGTGCTGCAGCCGGTGCTCTTTTAGGTGGAGCACTTGGAGGTGCTGCTGAATCATATTTTTCACAACCAGAAGAAGAACGTTCTGTAATAGGTGATTTTGTTACTCCAGCTGCAGTAGGACTTATTCCAGGTGGTCTTCTTTTAGGAAAAGGTAGACGACTTGTAAAAGCTGTAAAAGAAGCACTTCAAGTTCCTGGTATAAAAAAATCTTCAGAGAAAATTGTTCAAAATTTACGTGTTATAGAAAAACAATTAAATGATTTATATGTAGAAGGCGACAAATTATTAAAAAAATTTGGTGTAAATGATTATGATAAATTAGCTCCTGATGATATTCAGTCACTAAGTGATGCTGAAAATGCACTTCTAAAACAAATTAAAAATAAAGAAGATGAACTTTCTGCTTTGCATTCAAAAGTTATGGCTTCTGGTAGTATACCCGGTGGTATGGCCGCTGGCGGCACTGCCGGGGCATATGGTGGCTTATCACAAATAAGATCCCCAGAAGAACTAGCTTCTCTAAATCGTCAAGCTGCTGAAAGAGCATATGAAGAAGCAGTTAGAAAAAAGACTGAAAAAATGTTATCAGAAGCTGATGTAGCTGCAGCTGAACAGCAAGTAAGAAAAACAGTTGAAGAACAAACTGCAGCAAGACTCAAAAAACTCAAAAAATAAGGTTTAATTAATGGCACTATCAGATAAAGAAACAAAAACTCTAGATGAAATGCTACAATCAGGTATTGCATATCAGCGTGATTGGCTTCCGGCAGTTCGCTGGGCAGCCAATAATGATGCGCCACTTGAAGATATGGGTATACCACCGGAATATGCTAGCAGAGCAGCAGAAGATTATGCTGCACAAAAAGCCGGTGTTCTGGAAAATGTTGCACGCGAAGGTAAAGAATTTGTTTCTGGTATTGCCGATCTTGCCAAGGTTGGTGGTAAATCTTTGGTAAATGCATTTGTAGAAGATGTAACTGCCGGCACACGCCCCGATCTTGTTCCATTTGCAGATACACCAAAGATTCACGAACTATCATCGGAGTTGGTAAAAGGTGGTGTTACTGGAACAGTTGAAGGTCTTGGCGGTATTATGCAAGACCCAGCTGGTGAATTTAGTAGCAAACCAATATCAAGTGTTCTTAGTTTATTGCCGCCAGTCGGAGCATTAGGTGCTGCAGCAAAAGCACGCAAAGCATCTTCTGTTGCTAAAATGTCTGAAGCACTTGATGAATTGGCAAAAGAAACTGCAGCTGCACAACAGCAAAAACTTGCAAGTATTCGTGGTACGAAACAACTTGAAAAAGAAGCCAAACCAAAACGCTTTAAAGTAGAAGAAGAAGAACCAGGTGAATTTATTCAATTGGTTGAGCCAGAAATACCAACTGCTGGAGCAAAAACAGCAAATCCACTTATTGGCTTGGATGAACCGGCTGAAATAACACCGGTTAGTGCCAAATTAAAAGAACTACAAAAAGAAATTGGACCAGATATTTATAAGGGCGTAGAGAAGCCACTGGTAACTCCAGTAGTTGGACCTATTGTTAGTGAAGATGTGGCACCTATTTCAAATGAACTTCTGCGTCAATTTGCAGAAGACGTGGCTCGTCGTGGAAAGAAAGCAAGACCACAATCACTTGCTGATGTACCAGAACCAATATATAAAGAAGCAGTAAAACGTGTTAATGAGTTGATGTCAACACTAACTCCAGAAAGACGAGCAACTTTTACTGAAGCTAATATTAATAATCAGATTCGTAATACAATTAGTAGTATTATGCAAGAGCAAGCAGAAGCAACTGCTATACGCTCTGCGCCACGTTTAGATTATATTGAACAGTTCCGTGGTATGTCTGAAGGAGATGTACGCAAAACTATAGTTCAAGAAATGAAAGAACTAATTGAAAGCGGTAATCTCCGTGTAACACCGGAAGATAAAGTTAAATATATTGAAGACCGTGTTCAAAAGATTATGAGCGAGGTTGAAGAAGCGCCAAAAGGTAGTGTTGGTGCAATGAGAGCAACACCGGTAGTTGCACCTGGTGAATTTTTAGGCATAAAAGAAAAACTACCAACTGAAACTGATAGAGCTGTTATAGCAACAGATTACATCAAACGCAGAGCAAAAGAAAAAAATCCTGACCTATTTGATGATGAACTTCCAGAAGTAGAATATATTCCAGAAGAACGTCAAATGATTATACGCGATCCACTTCTACCTGCTGCAGAATCAACATTAGTTTTAGATGATAACGGCATTCTAAAAGGTCAGTGGCAAACTGAATATACACGTCCAGTAGGTCGTGGTAAAACTGTTACTGAAAAAACAAAGGCTTTTACCGCCACTGATGCTTTAGATGCAGCAATGTATACATTTGGCGATGAAGTAAAAGGTCTTGAAGGTATATGGACCAAGCGTAAAGGCTTGACAACAAATACTGATGAATTTGAAAAAACAGTCAATGAATTAATTGATTCAGGGCTTAGTCGTGAAGAAGCGGAACTTGATACTTATTTTGCTACCAATACTGGTCGTAAAATGGCTAAATATGGCTATACTGAAGTAAATCCAATAGAAGTAGACTTTGATATTGTTGATGGTCGTCCAGTTTATAATGAAGTAAGAGTTCAGTTTCTCAAGCCAGCACGTAAAAGTTTAAATGAATTAGCTCGTGATATTGCTGGAACCGATATGCCACCACCTAGTAATCCACCGCCATCACCACGTTCAAAAGTTGTTGGTGATGTTGATTCTAAACAAGTTGATTATCCAGAAATTTCTGCAGATGAATTAGAAGAAGTTGATAGATTCCATCCAGTATTTGAAGAAGCTAAACGCAGTGCAGATAAGTTTGGTGCCGATGAAGGCTATAAACTAGCACTAGAAAGATTTAATCCGCTTTATAAGTTTGAAAAAGCTGATGGACTGGTGCTTGTACAATCCGGTTTAGTTCCATTGCAAGTACCGGTACGTGGTATGCCAGGTATACAAAAACCATCTAAATGGATGAACCCAGATGAAGATTTTTATAACGTTACTTCTAAATTGGGAGAAGGTGCTTTCGGTAGAGCACATATAGTAGTTGATGAAACTGGTGCCAAAAAAGTAGCTAAAATATCTGCTCCAGCAATTTATGACGAAGATATGGCTGGAAATTTACGTCACGAACGTAATGTAGCACTGGAAATGCAGAAGCTAAGAAAAAATGCTACAAAAGAAGACCAAAAGTATTTACGTCACTTTCCAGTAATTGAAAAAGTAATGCCTAATCCTCTTGATCCAAAGAATGGATTTGTTTTTGTGATGAAAGAACTTCGTCCAATGAATGATTATGAACAAGCTCTACTGTTCAAAGGAAGAAAATTTGCAGAAGACGAGGTTCTAAATCTAGATGAACCTTATCTTGGCAAAAGTTTTGATTTTCCAACCAGCTGGAGAGCAAGAAGGGCGCTTACTTCTGCAGATTATGAGAATATGCCACCAAATGTGCGCAAATTCTATAAATCACTGGAATGGCTCGCAGATACTCATAACATTAAATGGGATGATTTGCACGATGGCAATGTTATGATTGATCCTGTTACAAATGAATATGTAGCTTTAGATATGGGTCAATTCAGTCTCAAAGGTGAAGTGCCACCGGGCGCACCTATGACCGGACCATCAACGGGAACACGGCAAAAGGCAGCTGAACAAGCAGCAATTGAACGTGGTCGTAAGTCCAGTAGCACTTCTGAAATGGCTTTGGAAATTGCTAGACAAGGTTTAGAAGAAATAAAATCAGGTAAGCCACGTGGTATGGTTATGTTACCATTTGGTGGAAAAGGTAAACCAAAACAACTTCCAGAAAAAACTCAATCATCACAAACAACTGCTATGGTTCCATCACTAACAAAAGAAATGCAACTTGCTGGTAAAGGTCCAAGCCTAACAGAACGCTTAGGTAAAACCAGTCGTAGTTTGCAAGGTTCATTGACAGTTGATGAGTTCCGTACAGAAAGAAAAATGCTTGAAGATGAATTAAAATTTGCAGAACAAAAACTGAATATGGCAAAAACTGAAACTGAGATTCGTGCCGCAGAACGAGCACAAAATTCAGCATATCTTAAATTACAACGCTTCAAAAAAGAATATCCAGATGTTGATGATTTATTGCAGCTTGTAAACGATTTAGATAGACGTGAAACTGCTATAGCTACTCGTTTTAATCGTGGTGATCATCTTAAAAGCAAACAAGCTGCAGATGCACTCTCAATTGATACAGAGGCTATGATATCAGACCAAGTTGCAATTGCTGAAAAAATAAGAGATATATTTGCAAGATATCCAGAACTATATGATGAACTTCCACGTAGTCATCCATTAATTCGCGCTTATGAAGAATTGCCAGAAGTAGAAACTCGGGCTTTTGCTGAATCACGTGGTCTGATGGGCAGACTAGAAGAAATGCTTGGACTAAAAAAGAGGTGATATAATGATTGATGTAGTAATCCACAACCTAACAAACCCAAATAGCATCACTAATATAGTTGTAGTTATGCTTGCACTATTTGCCAAAGACATAACAGTAGCTCTTTTGCGTGCAGCTGCAGTTAGAATTCTTGGAGATAAAAACAAGAAAAATGACCATCTAGCTGATGTTGCTAATGCTGTTGCTGACTCACTTGAGAAACTACCTGTAAAAAAGCCGTAAATCAAATATAAGCCGGTTTTGACAGCCGGTTATATCTGTGTTAGGGTTTGCAACAGAACACGAATAAAGAGGAAATAGATATGATGAAATGTGTATGCCCTGCTTGTGGTCATAAATTTGATTACGAAGAAGAATCTGAAATGGAATCTGAAATGGAAGGCGGTGATGAAAGCGAAGGCAAAGTCATTGTCAAAGAAGTTGATGTTCCAGACGACAAAGAAGAAATGATCAAAAAGAAGCTGATGGAACTTGGCAAGTTGATGGCAACTATTAGCAAATGAAACTGTACGTATATGCAACTTGTTACGTGTGCAACAACAAGCTACACTGTTGCCACGCTTGTAATAACTTAGGCTACAGTTATATTGAAGCCAGTGATAAAAGTATTGCTGAATATCTCAGTAAATGCGATGAACAGCAAAAAGAAATTTTTCTTGATGCTTTACGAAATGTTGTAGACTATATATAATAGAGTGGGTTACTGACATTACCCATTCACTCCTAAATGAAGAAAAGCAAGAGCCACCGAAAGGTGGCTTTTGTTTTTGTCTATGTTGACAGAGAAACACTTCCGTTGTAAATTGAGATGGTCCTGAAAAGAGTCTGTGCTTTTTTCTATGGATGCTACTACTTACTATAAAGCACATAACTGCAGCTGCGTAGAATGACCGAGAGTAAGTCCAATGGACTGAACGCAACGGGACAAGAGTTGTAGTTGTGAAAGCGTCAGGTAAACAAACGAACAGCGTGAGTAACAACGGTTTGAGAGGCATATCCTCAAAAGAACCTAATTAGTGATAGAGAACCCCATACAACAACCAGAGATAAGCACTGGTTTTTTCAGGAATAACTTGCTCTTATAGAGCAGTGGACTTTCTGGCAAGATATGCTTGCTGGGGTTTTGTTACTTGGGCGGTACTTACTGAGGGCAAATGAAAAAAGAAACAAACAAAAAACAAAAAGAATTTGAAAAAAACTGGAAACTGTGGAAACAGGAACTAGAAAAGAAAAGAAAGAAACTGGAAAATGAAACAAATAAAGCCACTGTTCAAACCACTGATAAAAAAGAAAAAGAGACTGAATAAAACAGTCAAGACAGAAAAAATAAATGTTGATGACCTGTATAAAAAGTATGACAGTCTAATGCCTGATATGGCCGAAGAAGAAACTGAAAACTATTTAAATACAGAGGTAATAAAAGAATGACAAATATAAGAATTATCAACGAGAATATTCCACCGTCTTTTAAATTTGAATTAGGTACTTTAGTCAAAATGAAGCCTTATTATGTAACATTAATGGCTCCTGCAGATGCTATAGCTCTTGTTATTGGTCAAGAAACTATAATTACTGGATATGGATTTGATCCAGAGACACAAACAAATATTTGTAAGCGTGTTGAACACGTAGCTGTTTATTGGACGGGTACCGATCATCCTATACGTGAAACTATCCCAGAGTATATGTTAGAACTAGTTTCTGGAGTAGAACCGTGAAAAAAGAACTAACAAAACTGGAAATAGATATGATGATTGAGTTATTAGATCTATTACTATCAAAATGATATTAGGACTTGATATATCTACTACTTGTACCGGTGTAACTATATTAGATTATGCCGGTAGAGTTGTTTTAAACACGTACTGGAAACATAAAGGCGATGATGTCTACGATAAAATATCTAACATTATCCAGCTAATCAAAGAACTAAAGACTTATCCTATTACTGAAGTTTATATTGAAGATCCTCTTCAGTCATTTAGACCTGGATTTTCATCTGCTTCTACGATCTTGTCTCTGTCTAAGTTCAATGGAACATTCAGTTTTTTGATCTATAAATATCTGTCAATAAAACCTAAACATATTAGTGCCGGCACTGCCCGTAAAACCTGTGGAATCAAAATAACAAAAGGTATTCCAGCAAAACAACAGGTTATGGACTGGATGTTACTGAATCAAACTTGGTTCAAACCCAGTAAGAAAAAGAACAGTGATAACCTAAAAGATCATTATTATGATATGGCTGACAGTTATGTCATTGCGAGAGCCGGTTTGATTTTGGAAAAACACAAAGACCTACTTGACACCAAGGAAGAACAGTGATAAGATCAGTACACAACTCAGCAATGTCAATAAGTCTTGGTTGTTATTTTCGTTCTTTTCTATGTTTGGTGATATGATCTGTTCGGGGTAGAAGCAGCAGCAATGCTGCTTTTATCTTTTTATGCGACTACTTATTTATGGAGGATAGTTATGCCAATATATCTCGTAAAGTGCAGCGAATGTAATCAAGTCAATGAAATGATACTCAAATACAGTCAGATTGACGAGAATAATAACGTCAGTGAAGAAGTTTGTGTTGTCTGCGGAAAGCCTCATCTTGTCAAATTGCCCACCCTTGAAGGAGGCTCGTTCCAGCTAAAAGGCAAGTGGTATAAAACAACAGGAGAATACTGAAATGTCAAATATTCCAGAAAATGTACTAGTTGATAATGAAGATCGTGAGCTGTTAGAAACGATGGGAAAGTGGTCTATAAGTGACACAGGTTATTGTGTGAGGATAGATAATAAAAATAAAAAACAAATCCGAATGCACCGTATCATTATGAACCCGCCAGACAATATGGTTATTGATCATATCAACGGAAATCCATTGGATAATCGTCGCTGTAATTTACGTATTGTCACGTTTCAGCAAAATCATTTTAACAGGACTAAAGCCAAAGGTTATTCTTGGCATAAAAAAAATAAGAAATGGCAAGCACAAATAGTAATAAATAAAAAAACTATATTTCTCGGTCTATTTGACACAGAAATAGATGCGCATAATGCTTATCTTTCAGCAAAAGAAAAATATCACAAAATAAAATAAAATACTTGGCGTTTTCCTATCTATAGAACTATTTACTATCAGAACCAGCAAATGGTTCTATAACAGGAGAAACAAAAATGTCAAAGAACACTATAGTAGATAACGGTAATGGTACAAGCTGCGTGGTAATCAACAGTAATAAATATGGTCAATTTATGATAGTAATTGATACTGATATGGTTTCAGTAATAAACGGTCATACTTGGTCAATTAGCAAACTACATAATATGTTTTATGCCAGTACCTCAATGACAAAAGCAACCGGTAAACGCGGTGTTGTTTATATGCACGCAGTAATTAACGGTACACCATTTGGATTTGTTACAGATCATATCTCAGGAGACAGCCTTGATAACCGTCGCTGTAATCTACGTTCTATAACCAATCAGCAAAACCAGTTCAATCGTAAGACTGCCAAAGGTTATACTACTTTGCCAAATGGTAAATACCGTGCACAGCTACAACTAAATAATCGTTTTGTCCATATTGGTGTTTACGATACTGAACAGGAAGCTCACGAGGCTTATCTGGAAGCCAAGAAAATATACCATCGTATATGATTAGACCAATAAACATCAGTTTCCATCAAGAAAAAATATTTGTTGTCTACTTGTTCTTAGACAGCCAAGAGGTCAAGTCCCGTGTTGGACTTGACTTTTTGTATTCACAGTATGTCAATACTTGCCGGCAAAAGCTAAATACCAAATACATCTTTGGCATTTCTAAATTCAGCGAGATAATGCAGGAACTTGGATGTGTACGACACCTACCTCGCAAAGATAATCCAGCTAGAAACCGATTCTGGAAAATACCAAGTACCATTGAAATAGATGTAGCATTTGATTATATTAGGCGAGAAACTGATAGACTGATTGAGCGAGCCAAGGAGAAAAAATGAAAGAACTGAAAAACACACTGAATAACGATTTCTTCTATTTAGTAAAAAGCTGGCTGACAGATGTTGATAGCAATATGAAGATCAAAAAGAACTGCAAGATTGAAATTAAATATCTGGATGGTTATCACTATGTAGTATATCCATTAGACTGTACTCTGGAACAAGCAAATGAAGATATACAGTGGTTGACAAGTTCAGCCGGCATAGCAGAAGAAGATAATAACCTATACATAATCAAGCGTATTAATGAACTGCTAGCAGATGCATATGAATATAATTTTGATAGTATGAATAAGGGCAATATATAGCCGGGTTATTAGTCAGACATATATATCAGGAATATTTCCTGCCTTTCCTTTGGAGTTTACAAAAACCAATGCAAAATAATGATAACGGCGGTAATTTCAATAATACAAGTGAGGCTTCGCCAGTCTCAGCTGGAGATAGTTTAGATGTTGATAGTGTTGGTTCGTCCGCTAACGAATCACCAATGTCAGCCCGAGACTTTCTATCTCGTCGTCAGGAGATTCGTGAGAAAAAGGCACAAGCCGAAACTCGCACAGCAAAAATGACGAAAGCCCAACCCAAAACTGACGTAGCGGAAGGTGATGGGGAAGAAGCTAGTGATGAAACCGATAGCTCACAACTATCAACAAAAGAGTCTGACAAACAGGATCGCAAAGATAAAGATCGTTCCAATCCAAAGTTTCAGCAACGCGTTGATAAGCTAACAGCTAAATATCACGAAGCCGAGCGAAAAGCGGCACAAAAAGATATTCAGATTGAAAAGCTTATGAAAGCAACTGAAATTCTACAGAAAGAATTGGAACGAGTAGCAAAAGTAGCAAAACTAGATCCACGCGAAGAACGTATAAAAGAACTTGAATATCAGCAAGAAGTTGAAAAGTTCACAAATTCTTTGAGCAACAAAGAAGAAGAACTATACAGCAAATCAGTAAGTGAATATCAAGTTCAAACCCGTGCAGATGAAATCCTTGACGAAGTCAATGATCTTGTAGCGGAATACGATCTAGTGTCTCCAGAAGAAATACTTATTGCTATGCGTGATCGTGGTATGTCAGCAAAACAGGCGGCTCGCAGTCTTCACAATGCTCGTCTTGAACGTGCAAGTAAAAAGACTGTCAAGCATCCAGCCACTGTTAGTAAGTCAGGTGCAGGTGGTACAAATCCAGTTGATCAGCCCTATCGTGGTGCTGCCTCAATCAAAGATTTCTTCCTACAACGTATGGCTGAACGCGATGGCAAAGCAAAATAAGTATTATTAATTTAACCGACCTATTATGGTCATTATGAGGTATTAAAATGGCAGGTATTGGATCTTTAGACGCTTCAGATATCGTTGCTTTCGCGGCTCGTGAAGGTAACAAAATGATTGAAGCACAAGTAAATATGAAAGCAAAACTCTTCGCGGCTCTAGATAAGCAGCCAATGAAGGGTCGTCGTTCAGTTATCAACGTTGTAAACGGTGGTCTTGCTTCCACTGCTCAGGTTGTAGACTTTGGTGCGCTTCCAGCGGAAGCCGCTTCAGTTCCAGCACAGGGTTTCGTTGATGCGGTTGGTTATGTATCACGTCTCGGTCTTGGTCGTATCGCACTAGAAACTCTTGCTGGTGTTGATGACTCAGCCGATCTTCTTGATCTCCAACTTCAGCTAGCTGCTGATGATATGGCTCGCCAGATTGGTCGTGCTGTATTCGGTTCACAGCTAACTTCACCACAACTTGCATCAGCTGGTACTGATGGCGCGTTTACTCAAGGTTCTTGGGCGAACAACACACCAGTAACTGGTGCTGCGCAGGTAACCATTCGTTTTACCGGTGGTCTTAGCGATTATCGTGAAGGTGAAGCGTACATTTGGGAACCAAATGCTGTAAACACTACAGCTTTCCACGTTCTCTGCACCAACGTTTCAATCGCTGCGGATAACAAAGTTGATGTAACTTTCCGTGCCGGTGTTGGTGGTGTTCCAGGTTTTGATAATGCTGCTTATGCAACTGCAGTTTCTGGCAACTTGAATCCTGCTGCCGGTAACATTGCTGTAACAGATAACTTCTTCCTTCGTGGTTCACGTGTAACATCTGCGACTGGTACAGGTGTCACACGTGCCAACAGCGGTGCTTCTGCGGTTTCACTAGCTGATATCACAAGTACATCTGCTTCGCTACACGGTCTTTCAGCTGGCGTCAATGGTTGGACTGGTCTAACCTTTACTTCAGTTGGTGCCCCAACTCCAGAAATGTTTATGGGTCGTAGCAAGATTCTTCAAGGTCGTTCAGGTGTAGCTCCAACTCACCTCGTTCTAGGTGATCTTGCAAGTGCTGCCTACGGTGCTGCACAAATCAGCAATGCGTCAGGTACTGTATTTGGTGTTGCCAGCAACGTCTTTGGTGCTCGTCGCCAAGTTGATGGTAAACTTGATCGTTATGGCAAAGATGGTGATATGGAAAGTGGTCTTGCGTTCTTTGGTCGCCCAGTTGTTATTGACAGCAACTGCCCAGCAACCGAAGCCTATATGATCAACAAAGATTACCTCAAAGTTGGTGAATGGAAGAAACTAAGTGCTGAAGATGAAGGTGGTTCACCACTCCTACTCAGCCGTTCAACCTACAGCAAAGAAGTTCAATTCAGCTGTATCTACAACCTTGTTTGCCGTAAGCGTAACGCTCACGCCAGACTTACCGGTGTAACTATAGCCTGATAAAGCTTAAAAAACCGATTGTTCTCCTAGGTTTTCAACCCCCGATATGTTGCGGGGGTTGTTTTTTTATGTCTGTAAAAGCCTATAATGAGATATAACAGCTGTTTGACCACAACCCGTGTCTGTGGTAGGTTCTATGCTGGAGGATGGCATATGACAGATAAAGCAGTAGGATATATTTGGAGTGAAGAACTACAAATGTGGTTAGAATGCACTAATTATTGGAACAACAAAAGTAAAAAATAGTAATATGTTCGGGTTATTATTGTGAGGTATATATGCAACTAGAACTAAGTCTCAAAACCAAGCAACGTATGTTCAACCGTAAGATGGAACGGGAAGGTTATTTCGCAAAACTATATGTGTGGGAAAATACAAAAGAATGTATGATGACACATATTGACCGTGTAAATTCAACCTATGGACAATTTACTATGCGGGTAAAAAGAAATAATATGATGGGTGAGTTTAATAGCCCAATATATAATATCAGAGCAAGCCGTATTATTAGAGATACTGAACGAATGCTTCGTCGTTTCACCGATGTACAAGACAAACAAAAAGCAGTTGACGAATCTCGCGTACAAGAAATGAGAGCAGAGCTAAAAGATAAATTCAAAGCAATGCTAAATCGTAATATGTTCTTTGCTCAAGGGAATAATATATGACTATGACAGTTGGTGCTGCTATAGCACGGGTTAGAAATTATCTAGATGATCAAAATAATGGTTCAGATGCTCGTTGGAGTGATGCTGAAATACAAACAGCACTTGAACTATCACTTGATGTATTGGTGAATGAAGCTGTTCAAGGTGGTGTTCATCAATCATTTCGTCTTAGTGCAGCTAGCGCATTATCTGGTGGACAAATAGTAGTTCCAGCAAATATAAAAATAATTTCAGTATTTCTTGCCAACAGTAATGTACGTACAGCCATTATGCCTGCTGGACCAAGAAATCGTAACTTTGTTGATACAGCAACAACCGGGCAAATAGAAATAGATTATATAGCAAAAAAC
>Ga0315900_10001171_pt1 | contig 42260 bp, 31 predicted proteins | sample LakEriMetagenome_FD_203521 | JGI IMG/M metagenome (GOLD analysis project Ga0315900, IMG submission 203521) | Freshwater fungal communities from buoy surface, Lake Erie, Ohio, United States - Buoy 12 MA114 | ecosystem: Environmental > Aquatic > Freshwater > Lake > Lake biofilm | place: USA: Lake... | reverse complement strand
GTCGAAATGAGGATCATCCCAGGAAACCCTTGTGCAGCGAAGATGGTGTTTTTCGAGTGCATCAAGGAGCATATCTTCATCCCGGAAAATATTCTCAATATATTCATTCTCCGGTACTCTGGAAATGAAACGCGGCTCTGTTATCAGGCAGATGTCCCAGTGAAAATCCCCGCCGCTCATAGTTGGCGATTACTGCTGGGCCTCAGGATAACTCACTTCAACCGGGAAGCGCTTGCCCGTTGCCATCAGGCGCTCATAGGCCTGCCTGGAAATCCGGATGATGATTTTCTCATTACTTCCGGTTTCGGGAAGTTTGCCGATTACCTTTACAAAAACAGACTGGCCGTTTACTTCATTTTTTACCTGGAGAATGGAACCAACGGGCGCTGATTTATGCAGGCACAGGTGCTTCTTGCTATTCCCGTCGCCTTCTATGGCTTCTCCGAAACCAGTTTCAACAACCCTGGTGTATCCCAGCGTATTGTTTACTTCGCGGATGCCGGCCATTGGTTTTTCATCCTGCTTCGAAGGGATTTCGTTTACCTGCGGGGAAGGCGGAATGGCGATGGCATCATTTCCTGCAGCGGTATTTTCTGGTTTTGCCGGAGGAATTTCTTTCCTGGTAGCAGGAGGCGGTAACTGTTTTTCAGTTTCGGTCCTGATAACTGGTTTTTCGGCCATTTCAACCGCTGCCTTTTTTGGAACCAGCAATACCTGTCCAAGTTTTAACTGATCATTTTTCAGCTGATTCAGTTTCCGGATGACGGCCACCGTAGTTCCTTCCTTTTCTGCAATGGAAGAAAGGGTTTCACCTTTAAATACTACGTGCGGCTGTGTTTCAGTTGCCTGCTCTGAAGTTTCTTCCTTCGTTGTTTCTTTTGGCGCGGCAGCTCCGCTTATTTCCTCCTTACCGGGACCGGAAACCTGCAGCTCCTGACCGGCCTTCAGGTCTTTGGCAGTCATATTGTTCCATTTCTCCAGGTCGGCCACTGAGACCTTGTATTTTTTTGCAATCCTGGAAAGCGATTCCCCCGAGACCACCTTGTGGGTTTTTGCTTCCGGCGATGACACCACTGCCTGTTCGGTTCTGTTTTCCGAAGAACCGGGCAACCGGAGCGAAGCACCAAGCTTAAGGCCTTTCGCCGACTCCGGATTCAGTCGGATTAATTCTTCAACACTGGTCTTGTATTTTCGGGCCAGCTGGGAAAGTGTTTCTCCCGATTTTACCTTGTGTATTTGATCCTGTGCCTGCAAATCGGCGATAACACCAAATCCAATCAATATAAGCAAAAAAGAAAGGGTGGAAATTTTCATAAAGTACTCCGGTTGTTGAAGGATAATCGAACCCGACATGGCAGGCACCGATTGCATTGCAATAATACAGAAGGGATTCAAGACAAATAAAAATGATTGGGAAAGAATTCCTGAAAATAAATTCATGCTTCCATGCATCCGAAATGGATCTTCTCATACTTGGCAGATTTTGTCCGGCAAGGAAGTAAAAAGCCTGGGGGTGCCCTGCCGGATATCATCGTTTTGCATAAGCAGTTCAGTCACTGCTGAAATATTCTGCTTTTCCCTGCGCCATGGACGGAAGGGGCGTGGTGCCCCATTCGTGCAACGGAAGTGCAGCAGATTTTAGCTTACGGAAGAATATACTCTGAACAGTCGGAATTGGCGCCCAATGGAAAAAATGAAAGGTGTTTTTTTATATACTTATTCTTAAAATCGCAGCATCAAAAAGTTCAATATGATTTGTTGCGTTTAAAATAGTATGATTCAAAAAATCAAACGCATTCCGGATCTGCTGGGAAGACCTTTACGGGCAACCGCCGACGACCTTGCATCGCTGAAAATACCGGCAGAAGTACGGCAGGCACTTCGGATTCCGGTTCCAGCCGAAATGCCAACGGTTCCTGATGCCATTCCGGTCCAGCAGATTCTGCAGCTTCCGGCTCTTGGTTCGGCTGTATTGTTTACGGGCAGTGACGGAAATCGCTATCCATGCTGGCTGGAAGGGGATGAAAATCTGGGAGACGACTGGCTGCTTACGGAAGAATATTATCCGCGATACCATCGCCTTTATCAGGCTTTAGGCAGCAGGTTCAGCCGGCCAGCCCTGCTGGAATTCGGAGTGAGAACCGGCTATTCCGGTGTAGCATTTGTAAAAGCTCAGGAAAACAGGAATTGTTCCTATACCGGCGTTGATCCGAATTTGTATGTATCAGGCGGCCTTGAAAAGGCGGCTGCTACCTTCCGGCAACTTCGTTCAGAAGGCTTCGGGCTTGATTATTTTCTGCTGGAGGGATTTTCCAGTTCATCAGCGGTGCAGAATTCCCTGCATTTTTCCGGCCCTTACCATCTTATTCATATTGACGGTGAGCATACGTTATTCGGAAAGGTTTTTGATCTCTGGATTGCCCGGAATCTGTTGGCCGGGGGCGGATTTGTGCTGGTGGATGATTTTGAGCATCACGGCCTTATTGCCGATTCTGTAAAAATTGCCCTTCAGATGGGCTGGTATTCAAAGTTCAGTTTTTATCCGACGAGGCGCGGACTTGCTGTTCTTTCTCTCTGAGGATTATTTTCCGGTAATAAAGCTGAGCAGGGCTGCAGAATAATTTTCAAAACCCATGCGGTAGGGGAGGTTGTTGTGCACCGCGCCATTAACCACAATCTGCTTTTTGCCGGGCTTATCGGGACATGCTTCGTAGACCCTTTTACCATGTGCTTCGTAGCGGAGAAAATCATCGTCTTTTCCGTGAAAAAGGCAGAAGGGTATTCTCAGGTTTTGTATCTGCACATCGTTGTCCAGACTGAGATTACAGAAGTAAGAGGAAGGCAGACTCAGTTTTGCTGCATCTTCCACCATTACCTGAGCCGATGCGAATGGTGCTTCAAGAATCAGTTTTGCAGCCGGCATTACCGGATTATTTACCGCAAGGCGGGTTGCGGGTGCAGAACCTAGACTGAATCCGTACAAAATCAGATTTCCTTCCTTAAGGCCTTTTTCTTTCAGCCATTGCAGACAGGCGATTACATCGGCTCTAAGTCCGGATTCCGTTGGCTCTCCTTCACTTAGGCCGTATCCTCTGTAATCCATCATCATCACCCCGAACCGACCCTGTCCGCCCGTATAAGACAGAAGCTTGGCTCTGTTCCAGTAAAAATCCATATGGTTCTTATTCCCATGGCAATAGAGGATTACGGTATCGTTTGCAATGCTGTCGGCAACACCAAGGTATACAGCCCGGATGGAGGCCTTGTTGCCGTTGTCATCAGAAATCAGACTGAGCTCTGTAAACTGGCCATCGGGAATTTTGTAGGAATCAGGGAGCTCTTTGATTTCGCGTTCGCCCTGAAATGCATCCCACTGATAGGAACTGATTTTCTCACCATTGTTGAAGAGGTTCGAATCCAGGCGGAGACAGGAACTCAGCAGGATGGCAGACAGAAGTACGACAATTCTATTCATGCTCAGAATTTTCTCATCAAACCGAAGTAAAGTCCGAACACTCCGCGACCGCCGGGACTGATATAGTCCACCAACAGGTTTTTTGCCACCTGATTGGGGGCAATCCATTTCAACTCAACCGAAGGCTGCCAGTGCTCTCCGGATTTCTGCCATCCGGCCTGCAGCATGGGCAGCCAGATGTTCCCGCTTGTGCGGGGTTTTTCGGGAAAGCGCGTTTCGAACCAGGCCGAGCCGCCTGCATAAAAACGGTGTTTGCCGAATTCCTGCCAGGCATTAAAACCTGCTTCGGGGTAAAAGCGGAAATTCCATTGCCAGCGATCCAGCATAAAGTGTGCATTGCCAGATACGGAAACCCCGGTTTTCTGTTTTTCAGAAGGTTTGAGAATTCCTGCAAGAATACCGGCATGGATTTGTCCGGTTCCGAAAGCCAGCGCGGTGAGCCCTGTACCCGCAGTCAGGCTGAGGTTATCTTTGAGGCCGTAATGGTAATTCAGAGCAGTAAGCGGCACCGGCATCGGAATTCCGGAGAAGCGTATTGCCGGCCCTCCGAAATTGCCGGAAATGGCATGCTGCCCTTTTTCCAGCGGTTTTACCAGAATGGATGGCGCACAGGAACCGAGCAGCAGAAGGCCTGCAAGTGCCGGAATTTCAAGCCGGAAGAAAGCCCGGAGCGAAGTCATAAAACAGGTAATCAGGCCGGAACGGCTACCTTGTCAAGCATATCGTTGAAGCGGCGCTCTTTTCTGCCCACCCAGTCGCGTTTGTGTACGGCGTATGCAGCAATCAGCGGCATGGCAATGGTGGCTTCGCTGAAGACCATTTGTTCGTAAACGGTATCCACCTTACCCCATGAACAGGCTTCTTTCAGGGTAGAGCCGGAAAGAGCACCATCACGCTCATCGGCTACTGTAATCTGCACGGCATACTTGTGCATGGGGGCTTCCTTGTCGAGGATGTCGCAAGCCACCACGATGTCCTGAACAAAGTTTTTGGGAACGCCGCCGCCGATCATGAAGATGCCTGATTCGCCGTTGGCCAGTTTGATTTTGGTGATTTCGAGGAAATCCTTTCCTGAGTCGATGCTAAGATGGCTGTCGGGATTGTGGTACTGATGATGCACAAGGCCAAAACCGGCAGAGCAGTCAGAGAAGGCCGGAACGAAAATCGGAACACCTTTTTTGTAGCACTGGTATACGATGCTGTCTTTTCTGGACTCGGAATATTTGTCGTTATCGGCAAGGTAGCGACCCATCTCACGGATGAATTCCCGGCTTGAGTGCGGCTTGTGCGGAAGCGAATCGCAGATTTCGCCAATGGTAGCATCGCAGATGCGAAGGTCTTCCTCGTCGATGAAAGTATCGTAAATGCGGTCAATCATCAGTTCGCGTAGTTCCTGGTCGTCGATGCCATAAGGAGAACCTACATAATGTTTGAACCCAAGTGCTTCGAAAAAATCCTGGTCAACAATATTGGCGCCTGTGGAAACGATGGCATCCACCATGTTGTTTTTTACCAGGTCTACAATCACCTTTTTCAGCCCCGCAGAAATAAGGGAACCTGCCAGTGTCAGGTAAACCGTACATTCCTTGTCGGCCTGCATCATGTTGAAAATCTTTGCTCCTCTGGCCAGGTTACGGGCCTGAAAAGCCATCTGCTCCATGGCTTCCACCATGGGAACCACATTATGCTGGCTGATGTCGATGTGCTGAATGGTTTTTTGCAGGAGTTCCGCTTTTCTTGGATTCATAGTTTGAAAATAATAATCAGTTTCTGTTTTGTGAATGCCCCTTTTTCCGGAGCATGAGCGCTGCTTTTTCTTCTCCCAGACGATAGGATTCGGCCATCATTTCAAGGCCTTTTTCTACATCGCCACACTCCAGCAGGACCTTTCCGTACCAGTGAAATGCTTCCGAAGAATCCCGCCCAAACCATACAGCGGTACGGGCTTTCTGAACGGCATTGTCATAATCTCCAAGCGAGTAAAATGCCTTGGACATCAGAATGTGGCCCTGCCAGATGGAATTATCCAGACGAAGGGCCTTGCTTCCAAGGAAGAGGGCTCTTTCCGGTTCCTGATGTTCCAGAGCGATATTTCCTATCATTACATAAGAGAGAGCATCGTAAGGCCGTTGTACCAGGGCTTTCTGGAAATATTCTCTGGCCGATGTGAGATTTCCGGATTTAAGGAGCCTGATGCCTTCACGGTGAATGCCTGTTTGTTTTTCCCAATCGGTTTTGCCTCCACCCAGTAATACCCGGATAAGGATGTACAGTCCGAAAAAGACGAAAAAAACGAGAGCTTCCATGAACGGTCGTTTGGGGGCACGAAGGTATGAAAATCCCTTCGTTTTTTTTCAGGTGCTCTTTAAGAAATTGCCTTTCCGCTGCCGGTACCTTTCGGGTTTCCAATCCGGATAATTACGGGATTGCTTATTATTGCCGGAAATAAAACCATTATTTTCAGAATTAATGAAACTGCTATTAAATCTACTTTTCATCTTAACTGCATTTAAGAGTCTTTCTCAGGGATACTTGGAGCCGGAAATTTACAGTCTGGATAATGGACTTAAGGTTTATATGATGCCGGATAAAGCAGCCAAGACAGCTTATGGAATGGTGGTTGTGAAGGCAGGGGCAAGGCAGGAACCAGCCGATGCCACGGGTCTGGCACACTACCTGGAGCACCTGCTTTTCAAAGGAACGGACCGGATGGGTACAAGTGATTATCAAAAAGAAAAGCCCTTTCTGGATAGTATTTCAGTGCTTTATGGAAAATTAAAAAACTGTAAAAATGAACCCGATCGAAAGGAAGTGAACAGGCTGATTAATGAGCAGGAAGTTCTGGCCTCTGGATATGGGTTACCTACCGAATTTGACAATCTTCTTACAGGCATTGGCAGTACGCGGACCAATGCATTCACCAGCTGGGATATTACTGCCTATCACAACCAGTTTCCAGGCGAGCAGATTGAAAAATGGCTGACATTGTACTCGGAGCGGTTCAGGAATCCTGTCTTCCGGTCCTTTCAATCAGAATTGGAGGTGGTTTATGAAGAAAAGAACCGGGCCGCCGATAATTTCGAATCCATTCTGATGGAAAAAATGAATTTCCACCTTTATCCCGGTCATCCTTACGGCCAAAGGACGGTAATCGGCACCACGGAGCATCTCAAGAATCCCCCTATCAACAGAATAAGGGAGTTTTTTGATACCTGGTATGTTGCCAATAACATGGCACTTATGCTGGTAGGCAACTTTGATCCGGTTCTTGCAAGAAAATTCATCAGCGAAAAGTTTTCCGGACTTCGTTCTGCAAAGCTTCCTGCCGATCCTACCATCGTGGTTCCTCCACTGAAAGAAAGTAAATCCATCAGCCTGCGTGTTTCTCCTATTCGTCTGGAAGCATTTGGTTACCGAACTGTAAATTCTTCGCACGAGGATAATCTGGTTCTTGAACTGATTTCCGGCATGTGCAATAATCAGAAAGAAAGCGGTCTTTTTGATGGTCTGATGCAGGATGGAAAAGTACTTGCCTGTTTCATGGAATCCGATGCTATGGCTTTTGACGGGTCTGCTACCATCGTAATAGTACCCAAGATCATTGGCCAGTCCTTCCATAAGGCAGAAATGCTTGTTATGGCGGAATTCGATAAAATCAAAAACGGTAGCTTTTCGGATGAGTTTTTCCGGGATGTGAAGAAGGATCTTGTTCAGGATCACTTAAGCAACATGGAATATCCGGAAGGGAGGGTTATGCAGCTTCTTGATGAGTTTGCCTTTGGGAATTCCTGGGATATGGTAAAAAACTATCAGCAGATAGTTGAAAAAATCACCCGGGAAGATGTGATGCGCGTAGCACGAAAGTATTTTGCCGGAGTACGGATTCAGGTCCGTTCAAGAACAGGCTTTCCTAAAAAGGATAAAATAGCCAAGCCCGGCTTCAAAGCACTTAAAAACAATAAAAACAGCCAGTCTGAATTCGCTGCCCGATTCAGGCAAGCCGATAATACCGAAATCATACCCAAATTTATTTCTCCGGAAACCGATGTGGTGCAGAAAGATCTTGGCCGGGGCAACAAACTTTTCGTTTCTCAGAATCCCTATAATAAGCTGGCAAGTATGATGGTGAAATTCAATGCCGGACAGCATCTGAATCCCTACTATGCCATTCTGCCTATGGCCATGGATAATGCCACCCCGGAAGGATTTGAACTCAAAGAATTCAAGAAGAAGCAGGCTGAGCTGAACTGCTCGGTTTTCTTTTACTGGGAAAAGGAATTTCTGTGTGCGCGGATTTCAGGAGAGGAGGGCAATATCTTCAGGATGCTTTCCCTTCTGAATAAAATACTCCGTAATCCTCAGCTAAGTGCCTCTTCTCTGGAGCTGGTGCATTCCAGAATGGAGGTTTCTGTGAAACAGGAAAAAAAGCGCCCTTCTGAAATGGGAAGAGCACTTCGGGAGTTCGTTCTTTATGGCAACAAGTCGGACTATCTGAACAGGCCGAAACTTTCGGACCTCAAATCCATTGACAGGGAACAGATAGCCGGATTAATGAAAGAAATAAGTTCAAACCCCGGGAGTCTGCATTATTGCGGAACCCTAACTCCGGATGCGGTAATGGACAGCGTTCAGAAGCATTTTTCCATGCCGGGTTCCGGGAATATACGGTCAAATTCAATTCAGCCTGTTTTGCCTTCAAAAAACACCATTTACCTCGTTCATGATAAAAAGGCAAGGCAGAGTCAGGTTTACTTTATGGCAATGGCAGATCCGCTCCGCACGGAAGATGAAAGCCATTATGCCCTGCTGAATGAATACCTTGGAGGTGGTTTCTCGGGTTTGATTCTGCAGGAAATCCGGGAATTTAAATCGCTTGCTTATTCGGCTTACGGCAGGTTTGAAAGACTTATGCCAAAGGGAAACCCTCTGCTCTTCAATGCTTACCTTGGCTGCCAGTCTGACAAGACCAACGAGGCTGTGAAAACCATGTTGGATGTCATCCGGAATATGCCGGCTTATCCGGAGCGGATTCCCGGTTTCAAGACCTATTTTGAAAGTTCCATTTCCTCCAGATACCCGGATTTCCGGGACCTTTCAGGCCAGGCAGAAGGGCTGCTTATGAACGGCTACCAGGAATCCCCGCTGTTACCTGCCTGGCGCAATCTGAAATCGGCAAGCTTTGAAGGGATGATGGAATTTTACAGGAATAATCTCCAGAATAAGCCTTTTGCCATCACCATTTACGGTGATAAACGGAAAATGGATATGAATAAACTCAGGGAGTACGGAGAAATCATTGAGCTGAAAAGCAGTGATTTGGTTCGGGAGTAAGTTCAGCCCGAAATCAGAAAGTCCCGGAACCAGTGGCCGGAAGATTTTATTGTCCTTTCCTGAGTTTTATAATCCACATAAATCAACCCGAATCTGGGATGATAACCTTCGGCCCATTCGAAGTTGTCTGTCAGTGACCATACAAAATATCCCTTCACCGGAATCCCGGATACCTGCGCATACCGGACGCGGCGGATGTGTTCTTGCAGGTACTGCAATCGCTCCGGATCGCTGACTTGATTATGCTCTATTTTATCGGGAAATGCCGCTCCGTTTTCCGTAACTACGAGGGGCAGTCCGGGTCTGTAAGCGCTGAATTTCCGAAGCATTTCATAGAGGGCGTCCGGATAAATCTCCCAATTCATTTCGGTATGCGGAACTTTACGGTTTTTTGCTTTGATGATTTTAGCTTTGAGGTATGGAACATACCAGCAGGAGGCTACCACTTCTCTGGTATAATTCTGGATTCCAAGGAAATCAGGAGATGAAATCATGTTTTTTTCATCATCGGCCTTCATCCATTTTTCAACATTCCGGAGAAAAGGCAATTCCTTAAAAGGAAAACCCAATCCCAAGGCAGCTTCAACGAAAAGCCGGTTGAGCAGGGCGTCGGCTTTTTCTGCAGCCCGTAAATGTGCAGGGGAGTGTCCGGCCGGACTGATCATAGAACAGGAATAAGTAGAACCAATCAGCGCATCCGGCTGATGAAGGCGAATGGCCTGCTCTCCCGCAGGTGTGGCAAGTGCCGCATGGAGCATGGCAGGTAAAAAATTATTGAAGCCTTTTTTTCCCGGAGCATGATGACCGAGAAAGTAGCCGGCTCCGGTAAAGGCAAGAGGCTCATTTAGTACCATCCAGTACGGAACATCAAATCCTGCAAGTTCTCTGGCCGCTGTTTCGGCGTAATGGCTGAACCAACCTAGTATATTCCTGTTTGTCCAGCCGCCCTTGTCTTCGAGAGCCTGGGGAAGATCCCAGTGATACAGGGTTATCCAGGGTTCGATGTTGTGTTTTTTGAGGTGCTCTATCAGGCGTTTATAATGGTCCAGCCCTTTGTGATTGATTCGACCGTTACCATCCGGAATAATCCTTGGGCAGGAAAGGGAGAAACGAAAATTCGGAATTGAGAGTGAAGATGCCAGGGCAATATCTTCGGGATACCGCTTGTAAAATTCACAGGCTTTTTGAGGATGATGACCGCTCCGGATTTTACCGCGTCTGGCGGCAAACGCATCCCAGATGGATGGCATTTTTCCATCCGCATCAGGAAATCCTTCCGTTTGCAGGGCAGCAGTTGACACGCCCCACCTGAAATCTGAGCCAAAGTCTGAGGCTTTCATCTTTGCTGAATCACAGTAGACTGAAAACCGGAACAGGTTCCGGTTTTTCCAGAGTACCTGCTTCCCGGATAATCCTGTTTATGATTTCGGCTGTTTGATCCGGGTAGGAAATTTTAATGGGAACTGCATTAAGTATCCAGTCTTCCAGCTGTTCTGCATACCGCTTTTTAAGGGATTTGATTGTTTTTACACCCATTTTTTCCAAAGCGGCGGCATTACATTGTTGTTCGAACTGGTTCTTCATGGGAATAACCATCAGGCTTTTTCCCAGAAATAGTGCTTCGGCAGGTGTTTCAAAACCGGCTCCGCACAGGACCGCACTCGACGATGCCATACTTGCCATGAATTTCCTGTTTTCAATTGGCTGAATTGAAATGTTTTTGTAACGAACCTGCTCTTTGCAGTGTTTGGAAAAGACCTCCCAGTTCTGGTTGCGGAAAAGAGACAGAACCTTTACAATCCGCTCGTTATCATAAGCAGGAAGGTAAACAGTTATATGTCCGAGATTGCGGACTTTCAAATTGCGTATTTCAGAGCGGATTACCGGGGTGAAAATATTCGGTGCATAGGATTGAAAATGGAATCCGTATCCTTTTTGAACCGGTGCATAATGAGCCAGGATCATTTTTCCCATCCAGTTTTTTTTGTCCGGTTTGGGGGTATTTCCATGAATGACGGCATACTGATGGCTCAGCGAAACACAGGGAACACCCCTGAGTCGGGCCGCCCAGGCTGAAACTGGCTCGAAGTCGTTGATTACCAGATCGTATTGTTGTACCGGGAAATCGCGCACTTCCGTAAGAAACTTCCTTGTAAGGCACTTTCGGAAGGTTTGCATGAAATCAACTCCACCTCCTTTTCCAAAAATAAAACTCATGCCATGGCGGCGGTGTGTTTCCGCCATTCCCAGATCAACTTCAGACTGAATTCCGGAAATAAGAACATCCGTTTCGGTCATTCCTTTCAGCAAAGGTACTATATCCCTTGCTCTTGCAATGTGGCCATTACCGGTTCCCTGTATGGCGTAAAGTATTTTCAAAGCTGGATGCTGAATTTAAAAAACTTCCCTCAAGAAGTTCATTCTTAAGTACATGGAATAATTCGGCTGAATCCGGTTCCGATTCTTCGGTTTGCTCCTGAACATCAAGATGCCGGTATAGCTTCCACTCACCATTATTGTATTCAAGTGCGGTAAGGTTTTCGATCCAATCTCCGGAGTTGAGGTAGCGGACATTGCGCTTGTCCACCTGGATTATTTTATCTGCTGGTTGGTGGATATGACCACAAACAACGGTGTCAAAGCCCTGTTCCACAGCTATTCCCGCAACGGTATCTTCGAATGAATTAACATATGATACCGCCTTCTTGACTGATTTTTTTATCCGCGAAGCAAAAGAAATGCGTGGTTTACCAAAGCGATGGAGAATGAAATTTACTGCAGAATTCAGGAGTATCAGCAAGTCGTAGCCAACTGCACCAAGTTTGGCCAGCCAGCGCGAATGCTGCATCGAGATGTCAAATGCATCACCATGAAACACCCAGACCTTCTCACCTCCCAGGTTCAGAACTTCTTTGTTTTTTACCGAGAGATTGCCAAGTTCTGTGCCGCAGAACCTGCGCAGCGTTTCATCATGGTTGCCGGGGATGAAAACAACTTTGGTTTTTTTACTGAGAAGGGAAAAAATCCTCTTTATGATTTTCATATGACTGGCCGGCCAGTACTTCTTGGAGAATTGCCAGATGTCGATGATGTCGCCGTTTAAAATCAGGATTTTTGGTTTTATGGATTTGAGATAATTTTCCAAAGCCCTGGCATTGGATCCATAGGTTCCCAGATGCACATCTGAAATGATAACCACCTCTACTTTTCGGAGCAGTTCTTTTTTCTCATCTGCATTGCCCACCCTCATTTCCATTGAAGTAGCAGTAGAATGAGTATTTTTTCTAACAGTAATTTCATGACAAAGAATCAATTGTGTTTGCCTTTTCAATACTACTTCTGCACTGTTATCTGTTTGTATCGGCAGCGTTAGATTTCTGTTAAGGATCGGACCGCTTGCAAGCGCCGCCAAAGGATTGGATTCATTTCCGAATCGGGACCTTCATGTTTCAGACTGATATTTTTTTATCACTTTTGAAACAAATCCCGGAGACTCGCTTTTTTTGCTTTAAACCCTGTAGCCCTTTTATGAACCGCTTTTTGCAACGCGTTTTGTTACTTTTCTGCGGCATGCTGCTCTGCCATCAGCACTTGCTCTTTGCACAGGCAGAATTTATTCCCAACAAGGGGCAATGGCAGCAGGAACTACGGTTTCTTCTCAAAATAAAGCATGGAGATGTCTGGTTTTCAGGAAGTAAAGCCATTTTTGTTCTCAGTGATTTCGGAAACAGCCTTCAAAAGAATGCAGCTCATCCCCACGGAAACCCCGGGAAGGCGAGGATTCATTGCTATGAAATGGAGTTTCTGGGAGCCCAGGCTGAATCCGGCACAGAAGGCAGCGGGAAATTAAAGCACTACCACAATTATTACACATCCCCCGATTCCAGGAAATGGCAGGCAGCTGTACCGCTCTACTCGTCCACTGTGCAGAAAAACCTGTACCCCGGCGTAGACCTGTATTGGAAAGATTCCGGAGGGAATCTCAAGTATGAGTTTCATCTCAAAGCGGGTGCATCCCCTGACCAAATCCGCATCCGGTATAACGGGCTTGAAAGAATGCAGCTCGACGGCGGAAGTCTGGTTCTGAAAACAAGTCTTGGAAGCATCAGGGAGCAGAAGCCCATCGCCTGGCAAGTCAGCCGGAGCGGAAAAAGATTGCCGCTGCAATGTCGTTTCCGGCTGAGCGGTGATGATGTCACTGGCTTTGAGTTTCCTCAGGGATATGATCCGGCACTACCGGTCATCATTGATCCGATTCTGGTTTTCTCCAGTTTTTCCGGTTCCCGCTCCGACAATTGGGGATTCACCGCCACTTACGGCGAAGAAAGTTCGCCCTATGCAGCAGGTATTGCCCTTGGCCCGCGCTTTCCGGTTACACCCGGTGCCTATTCCGGCAACTTTGCAGGCGATTCGGTAGGCATCAACGCATATTCAACCTATGACATAGGGATATTGAAGTTCAATCCTTCCGGTACTGAATTGCTTTATGCCACTTATCTTGGTGGAAGCGAGGCAGAAGCGCCTGCTTCCATCGTGGTGGATAAAGACAGCAATCTGGTTATTCTTGGCAGCAGCAGTTCTGCCACTTACCCGGTTACAGTAACGGCTTTCGATACTTCCTTCAACGGCGGTGTATTGGTAGAGCCTTACGGTCCGGGTGAAGGCGTAGTTCAGTTCCGCCAGGGTTCTGATATCGTGGTTTCCAAATTGTCTAAAGACGGAAAGAAGCTGCTGGCCTCTACCTTTCTGGGGGGAAGTGCCAATGACGGTATTCTTACTCTTGTGGAATTGGGCAACAGCCCGCTGGTAAAAAATTACGGCGACTCGTTTCGCGGCGAGGTAATCACCGATGCTCAGGGAAAAATTTACCTGGCCAGCCATACGCTGAGCCTTGATTTCCCGACGGTTTCGCCGGTACAGCCACAGCTGGGCGGAGGCTCGGATGGGGTATTTGCGATTCTGAGTTCCGATATGGATTCCCTGAAATTTTCAACCTACCATGGTGGCAGTCTGGATGATGCAGCCTATGCCCTCCAGTTTGGCAGCAGCGGTGAAGTATTTCTGAGCGGCGGTACGGCAAGTGCAGATTTTCCTGCAAGTGCTGGTACGGTAAAGCCATTCTTCGGAGGTGTGGTGGATGGTTATATTTCCCGGTTCCGTATTGGAAATACAGTTTCGGTGAAATCTACCTTTCTGGGAACCAATCGCTACGACCAGTCTTATTTTGTTCAGACAGACAAGGCAGGTAATGTTTATTCTTATGGTCAGACGGTTGGAAACTACCCCGTTACGGCCGGAGTGTATTCCAATCCGGGTTCAGCCCAGTATATTCACTGCCTTTCCCCGGGGCTTGACAGTACCCGTTTTTCAACGGTTTTCGGAAGCGGCACACAGAACCCGAATATTTCCCCTACAGCCTTTCTTGTGGACGACTGCGGACGCATCTATTGCTCTGGCTGGGGCGGAAGTACCAATACTTTTGTAGGCTATCAGAACGGTAACACAGCAGGAATGCCAACTACACCTACCGGAGGTATTCAGCAATCTGATGGTTCTGATTTTTATGTGCTTGTGCTGGAACAGAATGCCTCCGGGATTGTCTTCGGTACTTACTTCGGTGACAGCCTGAGTTTTGGAGAGCATGTGGACGGTGGTACCAGCCGCTTCGACAAAAGAGGTGTGATTTACCAGGCGGTATGTGCAGGCTGCGGTGGATTCTCGACCTTTCCTACTACTCCGGGGGTGGTTTCCAACATCAATGCATCCCCAAACTGCAACAATGCCCTTTTTGTATACGATTTTTCAAAGCTCCAGGCACGGTATACATCAACCGCTACAGGTGGATGTAAACCGCTTACGCTGAAATTCAAATCCGTTTCCATTTACGACCAGCAGATTAAGTGGGATTTTGATGACGGAACTATTTTCATCGGAAACAGCCAGGATTCCGTAAGTCATACCTTTCAGAATACCGGAATCTATAAGGTGAAACTGGTAGCCTTTAATCCGGAGGGTTGTCCTTCAAAGGATTCAACGGTGCAGTTTATCACCGTACAGGAACCGGTGCCATTTTCAGGAGATACCCTGCAGTTCTGCCGGAAGGGTGATACACTCAGTCTTCCGGTCCTGCCGCAGGGTGACCTTACCTATACCTGGGAACCGGTGGCTTTCCTCGACAATCCTGCTTCTGCATCGGCGAACATTATTCAGCCGGACAGCAGTCTCTGGTATACGGCTACGGTCCGAACCTCGGAAGGCTGCACCAGTCAGGCAAAATTTTTGTTAAGGGACGGAACACTCCAGGCCAGAGGACTGTCGGATACCGTCAGAGGCTGTGCTCCGCTGGCTGTGGCATTTACTTCCTTCAGCCGTAACAGCCAGACCGAGCGATGGATTTTCGGAGACGGAGACAGCTCGGCTGTGCTGAACCCCAATGCTCAGATTTCCCATATTTATTCGCAACCAGGTGTTTATTCGGCCATTCTAAGGGTTCAAAATGACACGGCTTGTATTTCAGTGGCATACGATACTGTGCAGATTCAAGTTCTGGGCGGTCCCCAGCTTCCCGACACAGTGATCCGCTATTGCAGTTCCGGCAGTCTTGCCCTTCTGGCTCCTTCGGGAAATGTGCTTTCCTGGTCCTGGTCGCCGGGTTCCATTCTGAACGATTCCACCATTGCCAATCCGGTTCTGGAGGTGCCGGCACCGGTTGTTTTTCAGCTGGCTGTGAAAGACAGCAATTCCTGTGTTTCCCGCTCAAAGGTTTCGGTACGCGACGGCAGGCTGAAGGCGGCTTTCAGTCTGCCTCCGGTTCCGGCCTGTGCGCCCATTGTTCTTCAGCCGCTTAACCAGTCCATTAATCCCATTTTGAGCCGCTTTTACTGGGCAGGCGATTCGCTTACCGTTAGTGGTTTATTACCCGTTCAGCTTAATTTCCCCCGGGGCGGCCGCTATCCCGTCCGACTCCGCGTTTTCAGCGACACGGCCTGTGTGGCTTCGTCTGATACAAGCCTGGAGATTGCCGTTGGCGGTCCGGGATTTTCGGGGCCCGACAGTATCCGTTTTTGCCAGGGTGACTCCGTTTTGCTGCAGGCCAGCGAGGGAAGCGGCTATCAATATTTCTGGCCTTCCGGGGTAATGCTGGGATTCAATCCTTCTCAGGCTATTTATTATCCTTCTATTGCTGATACGCTTTCTGTGCGGATTGTTGATTCTCTTCTCTGCGAAGGAAGGAGTCGTTTTTATCTCACAGGCATCAGGACCGATACCGCCATTACCGCTGCATCTGAATTTGACCCCTGTACCGACCGCCTCCAATACCGGATTGGGGCGGAAGGCATCAGCGGAAATCAGTATGCCTGGAGCATCAACGGTGACAGTATTTCTTCTCTGCCTTTCTTCAGCCATGTATTTCCTCAGCGTGGAAATTACCGCATCCGGCTGTTCTCTATAAATGAAAACTGTACTGCTTCCAGCGAAAAGTTGTTGCAGGTGACGGATCCACCGTTAAATCTCAGGGCTGAATTTGATTACGGGATTTCTTATGAATCCTGCGATGAATGGCCCCTTTTGAAAATGGAAAACCGGTCAGTCGGGGCGGAAAATCAGGAGTGGATCTGGAATGGCGGTTCTTCGGAACTCCCATCGCCTGAAATCCGGGCGGCAGGAATTGATACGCTGGCGATAAGACTTCGGGTTTTTCAGGGACTTTGTCAGAAAGAAGTCAGCAAAACCATTAAAATCCGGAAGCTGCTTCCGCCCAACCTGGTTACCCTGCAGAAGGATGGACTCAATGATGTGTTTTCAATTGACGGCCTTCCACCGGATTGCAGCATAGAAATCTGGGACCGCTGGGGTAAGAAAGTCCATCAGGAATCTGTATTTAAAAATAACTGGAGACCAGAAACAGAGGGTATTTTTTATTACCAGCTCCGGTTCGGAGATCGTGCATCCTGCAAATCATGGTTCCGGGCAGTGAGGTAAGGAGCAGTATTTCAAATTATCAGGTACTTTCTCAAATCGGCACTATAGTTTTGCTGCCTTGGAAAATATCAGAAAAATAGCCCTGATTGTTGCAGCAGGCAGCAGCTCGCGTATGGGAATGGCCACACCAAAGCAGTTTCATCCCCTGGGAGGAATTCCGCTGGCCATTCATCCGGCTCTTGCCTTCAGAAAAGCATTTCCAGAGATGGAACTGGTTTATGTGATCGCCAGCGGAACGGCCCAGATCTGGGAAAATTTTCTCACCCATTATTTTCCTGAGGGAAACTGGCGGCTTTGTATGGGTGGAAAATCCCGCTATGAGTCAGTGCAAAACGGAATAAAAAGCATAAAGGAAGAGGATGCACTGGTAGCTGTTCACGATGGTGCCCGGCCTTTTATCCGTGTTTCGGAAATCCGGCAGGCTTTCAGTCTGGCATCGGAAAAAGGAAATGCAGTTTTCTCGGTGCCGGTTAAAGATTCGCTCAGGCAGGTTAACCCGGATGGAAGCAGCCATTTTCTTGACCGCAGCCTGATCCATCAGATTCAGACACCACAGGTTTTTTTTCTGCGGGATATGCGGCCTGTTTATGAGAAGGAGGATGATCCGAGGTTTACCGACGATGCCACCGTGATGGAACTGGCCGGTGAGAGGATATTTCTTTGTCCGGGGAGTTACGATAATTTAAAGGTAACCACCCCGGAAGACTGGATTCTGGCTGATAAGATTCTCCAGCAGCGCCTGCTCATGGATTCTCCTGAATAAAATGGAGATACATAGAACAGCAACAGAGGAATTAAGGGGTTCTGAAACCGGAATTCTGTTCAGGCTTGCGCTTCCTGTTGTGGTGAGTCAGGTGAGCCATACCCTGGTTGGCCTGGCTGATACGCTCATGGTAGGAAATACCGGCAATGTGACGGCGCTTGCTGCCTCTGCGCTTGCCAATAATGTATTTTCAGTCGCCATCATTTTTGGGGTGGGGATTTCCTACATTCAGTCACCCCGCATTTCGGAGACACTTGCTTCCGGCGACCGGAATGGCTGCCTTGCCATCCTGAGGGCCTCCCTGCTGAGCAATATGCTCTGGTCCGTTCTGATTGCTGCCGCTCTTTATTTGTTGCTCCCTTTTGCCGGGATGATGCAGCAGCCGGCCAATGTACTGGAAATGGCACTTCCTTTTTTCAAGCTTCTGATTCTGGGTTTGCCGGGTCTTATGCTGTATCAGACCTTCCGGCTTTTTTTCGACGGGTTGGGGGATACGCGTCCCGGTATGGTGGTGAGCATTCTGGCAAATGTGCTGAATGTAGTGCTGAACTACCTGCTCATTTACGGCCATGCCGGTTTTCCTGCGCTGGGCCTGACCGGTGCCGGGATTGCCAATCTCATTGCCCGAACGCTCATGGGAGCCGGAATGGCAGCCTACTTTTTTCTTTCGGCCGGAGCTGCAGAGTGGAGGCAGAAGTTCTTTCCGTTTCAGGTTGCAAAAAGCCGTCTGATTGAACTTAACCGCTTAGGATTTCCGGTGGCAATGCAGTTCTTCTTCGAGGTAGGAGCTTTTACTTTCACAGCATTAATGGTAGGAAGAATGGGGGAGGCAGCCATATCAGCGCATCAGATAGTAATTACCATAGCCTCGGTTACTTATATGATGGCCAGCGGCTTATCAGCTGCCGCTTCGATCAGGGCCGGGCATTTTACCGGACTCCGGAACAGGGAAATGATTCGCCTTTCCGGTCTGCGGTCCTTTCAGATGGTGGCTGTATTTATGTTGTTCAACGCCCTGCTCTTCCTCCTTTTCCGCAATGAAATTCCACTGGTATTCATCCGGGACTCCCGGGTGGTGGAAACAGCATCTTCTCTGCTGATCATTGCCGCTTTTTTTCAGCTCAGTGATGGCATACAGGTTGTGGGTCTTGGCTGCCTGCGCGGGGTTTCCGATGTGATTGTTCCGACCGTCATCACCATTATTGCTTATTGGGGCTTTGCCATTCCGCTGGGTTATTTTCTGGGCATCAATGCCGGAATGGGACCGGCCGGAACCTGGTGGGGCTTGCTCGCAGGGCTTTCCGTTTCAGGAATTTTTCTTTTTATTCGCTTCTTCGCCAAAGTGAAAAAAATGTCCTTCCGCTGATTATGAAAGCAAATTTTAAACACCTGCTTCTGACCTTCTTTTTTCTTTTACCTCTTTTCAGAAACGGAGTTTTCGGGCAAAGCGTTGTGGTTTCAACGCTTGCGGGCGGGAGCGGCCCGGTGGATGGGGTTGGAATTGATGCACTGATAGCAGGTCCCTGGCAGATTCAGGTAAAAGACACGCTGGCATTCTTTACAGACAAGGAAAACGATGCCCTGCGGGTTTTGAGCATCAGAACCAAGAAGGTAAGTACACTTCTCAACGGACAGAAAGATATCTCAGGACTGGCACTGAGCCGAACCGGAGACAGCCTGTTTTTCTGCACCGATTCCCGATTGCTGAAGCGATATGTACGGAGCACACAGGTGCTCACCAAACTGGACTCTCTTCCGGATTCAGACATTGATGCCATTGCCTGTACCAAAACCGGAAGTCTGATCATTGGGAGCGCTGGCGGGCACCGGCTCGCCGAATGGACAGGCCCGGGGCAAATTGTTACCCTGGCGGGAAAGCTAGGTGTTGCAGGATTTGCCGAAGGCGTAGACAGCGTGGCCAGATTCAACCGGATTTCATCCGTTGTTCTGAGCCAGACCGAAGATACCATCTTCATAAGTGACCGCTTCAACAGCCGAATCCGGCGCTTCATCCGCACAAGCAAGCTGGTGAGTTCGCTCAATACAGGTTCGCTTCTGCTTGGTCCAAGGCAGCTGGCTTTGAGCCGCCGGAAAGATACGCTCTATGTAGGAAATTCATCCAGGCACTGCCTGATTTCAATTCCCCTGAAAGCGGGTGCCGCCGCAGTTTTTTGTGGTGCCAGCGGACAGGAAGGGTATATAGACGGCACCGCCACTGCCAGCCGGTTTTCCTTTCCGCTGGGGCTGGCACGCACGGATTCAGGCCTGATCATCTGCGATAACGGGAACCGGAGAATCCGGCTTTTCAAAAATGGTCTTACCCGTACAATTGCCGGTTCCGGCATCATCGGAGACGGCCCCGGACCCAACGCCCGTTTCAATGTGCCTTATGATCTGGCCAAACACCCTTTGAAAGATTCTGTGTACATAAGCGACCAGAACAATCATGCCATTCGATTGCTGAACCTTTCAAGCGGGGAAGTGAAAACGCTGGTTGGCAATGGTACCAGTGGCAATGTTTCCGGTACCAATCCTGCGCTGGTGCGGCTCAACCGGCCAACCAATCTTGCCATGAGTCCCTCCGGTGATACCCTCTTTTTTGTAGAGCCTTTTGCCAATAAAATCAAGTACCTGCTTACCAAAACCAATACAGTGCGACTTCTGGCAGGAAGCGACACCGCAGGTTACCGTGATTATCCGGTAGGGCGCTTTGCCCATTTCAACCGGCCGCAGGATCTGGCCTATCGGGATGGTTTTCTTTACATTTCCGATGCACTTAATCATAAAATCCGGCGCATCCGGATTTCCACAACCGCGGTTACCACCTTTGCCGGAACAACAGCCGGATTCAAGGACAGCACGCTGGCAGGTGCAAAATTCAACCGGCCATCTACCCTGGAATGGATTGGAGACAATCTCTGGGTAGGAGAGGATGCCGGACTTAAAATCAGGGTCATCAGGCCGGATGAGGATACTGTAATCCGCTGGGCAGGAAGCGGTAACATCGGAACAGCCGACGGACCCGGAGCCATTGCCCGCTTCATGGGAATTTTTAAAATTTCCTACGACCCATTCCGCAGAGGTCTTTTGGTGGGAGGCTATCAGAACGAAGGCGTCTGCCGTTTTGTAAGCATCGACACGGCTTTGGTTTCTACCTATTTCAATGCTACCGGTTTTCAGGACGGACCGCTGTCTTCAGCTAAGTTTCTCGGACCCATGGGATACTGGGCTGATATCGAAAATCAATACCTGCTGTTTACCGATGCCGGAAACAACCGCATCCGGAAATTCCAGTATGGCATCAACCGAAAACCGACCTGTACATTCGATACTGCTTCGGTTAACAATTTGCTGGAAGACCAGGCCATCATCAGCCTGCCTTCTGTGGTGACAAACCTCTCGCCCGGAAACGGCTCACTTGACAGTCTGCAGACTGTCAGTATTCAGGTAGAATCGGTGCCGCCCGGCAAGATTGTCAATGCTTCCGTGAATGCAACCGGAACACTGCAGTTTCAGCCGGCGCCGGATTCCAATGGCGTGTTTCTGCTAAAGGTCAGACTGAAGGACAATGGAGGCACGGAAAGCGGTGGCGTAGACAGCAGCCTGTACTTCAAAACCGTGAGGGTGAAACCCGTGAACGATGCTCCGATTTTTAAGGTGGTAAGCAACGATACCGCTTCCAATGGCGCGCCCCGGCTTCGTCCCGGATTCCTGCTGAAACTCAGCCCAGGACCTGCGGATGAAAGCTGGCAGGAACTGGATACCAGCATCATCTGCAGCCGGCCCGACTGGTTTTCGGTGTTGCCGTACTTTGATGCTGACACCCTTCGCTTCGAGCCCATCGCCGATACCCTGGGAACCTGCGATGTTTTCGTTCGCCTCAAAGACAACGGTGGCCTTGAAGATGGCGGGCTTGACAGCCTGAATACAGGCTTTACGATTACGCTGCTTGATCCATCCTCGGTGAAAGGTCGAGTCAGCATTCGTCCCGCGCTTCAGATTTTCCCGAACCCGGCCTCTGATTATTTCATTGTCCGGAATCTGCCAGCCACTGACCGCAGCATCGGAGTTTATAACCTGCGCGGACAATTGGTAAAAGACCTAACGGCCGGTCCCGACGGGCGCTTTTTCAGCGGTGACCTCCTTCCCGGAGTCTATGTGCTGAGAACAAAGGGCGCTTCTGCTTCCGCCGGTATTCTGAGCATCAGGGAGAAATAAAGGGCGTTCCCCTTCGGGTCGGGCCATTCGTTTCAAGTCCTCCCCAACAGGTCGGGTCCGGGCTTTCCACTGCTGTCCCTAACGCGGGCAGATGCAAAGGTTCAGGTCTTCATCTGGACCTTAGGATAGACAGGGCGTTAGTTAAGGGCTGAAAATTTTCAGCCCTTACGGTAATCCGCTGTTTGGTAATAGGGTAGGGGCAGACCTGCGTGTCTGCCCTGACCGGAAATGTGTTTTTTTTTGCCGATCTGCCGGCGAGGCCGACCCAAGTGCCTGCCTCGCCAGCAGGCGGGTCGGTCCTGAAAAAGAACCAATTAACCCCAGCGGAAAGGAAGGCTTCGCTCCGGGCGAAGCCTTCCCTTGACTTCGATTTTTCTACCTCCCCGTCCGCCACGGCGGACTTCCCCTCCTGAACCAGGAGGGGAGCCAAATTGGATAATAATCAAAACATTGCATTTTGTGCATCAAAATTATTTTCACTGGCTACATTCGCAGCAGCATGTAAAAAAGGATGCCCATGAAAAATCAACTACTGCGGTTTTTAGCCATCTCACTAATCACTAAATACTTTGCACTAATAACTGGCGGAACGCTTTGGGCACAAAGTGTTCCGCAAAAATTCAGCTACCAATCCATCCTCCGCAACCCCGGCGGCCAGGCCCTGAGCAACCAGCAGGTGGGGATGCGCCTGAGCATCCTGCAGGGCAGCGAAACGGGTACATCTGTATATGTGGAAACGCACAGCACCAGCACCAATGCCTCCGGTCTTGTGACATTGCAGGTGGGCGGCGGAACTGTGGTGAGCGGTAATATTTCCGGCATTGACTGGGCCGCCGGACCTTATTTCATCAAAACAGAAACCGACCCCGAAGGCGGCAGCAATTACAGCATTGCAGGAAGCAGCCAGTTACTCAGTGTGCCGTATGCTTTGTATTCTGCCAACGGAACACCCGGACCGCAGGGGCCGCAAGGACCAGCCGGACTTCAGGGAGAAACCGGCCCGGCAGGCCCACAAGGCGCGACCGGTGCGCAGGGACCAGCCGGCCCTGCCGGCGCACAGGGACCGCAAGGCGCCACCGGACCGCAGGGTCTTCAGGGCCCGGCCGGTACTTTCCCAAACGGCAGCAACCCAGGCGATTTGTACTACTGGAACGGCACCGCCTGGATGCTGCTTCCCATCGGCACGCAGGGCCAGTATCTTACGGTGCAGAATGGCATGCCTGCCTGGACAACACTGCAGAGCGGAAGCAATTCGGTTACCGATATTGATGGCAATACCTACCAGACCGTTACCATTGGAAATCAGGTATGGATGAAGGAGAATCTGAAAACCAGCAAGTACCGAAATGGGGATGTGATTGCAGAAGTTAGTGATTCGGCCCAATGGGCTGCAATCTGGAATAATGGCAATCCAACAGGGCAGGCTGCCTGGTGTTATTACAATAACGATGCGGCTAATAATACTACCTATGGAAAACTATATAATTGGTATGTAGTGGCCGATCCCCGGGGCCTTTGCCCAGCAGGCTGGCATGTACCCACAGCTGGGGAATGGAATATTTTGGAGACCTTTTTGGGTGGAAATAATTTAGCGGGTGGTAAAATGAAGAGCATGGGAACGATAGAGGCCGGCACTGGCTTTTGGTATTCTCCAAACATTGGTGCTACGAACAGCAGCGGTTACTCGGGCCTTCCAGGTGGCTGCCGAAACAAAGGTGGTTCATTTTCTATATTTGGTTACGAAGGCTATTGGTGGGGTTCTAATGAGCTATTACCAACCACCGCAGGGGGCTTCAACCTGATTTTCGATGGTGGTAATTCATTAAAGTACGCAAGCGCAAAGTCTTGGGGCTTGTCAGTCCGCTGCCTTCGGGATTGAGGGTGCTGGTGCAAAGTAATTAGTGTTTAGTGGGACTTGTAAAGTATTGGAAAATAGAAATTTAAATAACCTCTCCCAATCGGGCGAGGCTCTGCCAACTGTCCTGGGTGTTCCGTCAAAGCCGAGTCACTCAGGACGTTAAATATGCTAGGGTCTCCGACCCGGGCAGCGCATCTATTGCACATAACCGCCGGGTTCATGCACGTAGGGGCTGAAAATTTTCAGCCCTTACGGTAATGCGATTCTGGCTTTTGTGCCTTCGTTGGCCGGAGGCCGTATTATAGCCGGAACGGGGCAGAGCCCCGCTCCATTTTTTATTACCGGTAAATATCTTTTCGGTCTCCAAGAGCCAGTACATTAATACGCAACTCAGAATCAAAAATTTGATAAATGATGCGATAATTACCGGCCCTTACCCGGTAACCCGGTCGTCCTTTTAGCTTTTTTACACCCGAAGGTCTGGGATTTACTTTCAAAACTTCAAATGCCCGAATTATGGGCTTCATTTGATTTTCATTCAGCATATCAAGCTGCCTTACAGCCAACGGGCTGAGCGTGACTGAATACATCAGGCATCCTTCTTTTTTCTGGATGTCCGGGATTTGAGGTAAGCATCCATCGACACCGGCTCACCTGCTTCTAATTGGGCCTGATCAAATAAACGGATATCTTCCTTGTCTTCCAGATACTCCGGGGGAACTGCGGCAGTTTTGATTCCCATCCTGTTCATTAGTTCGGAAAGAAATTGTTTTTCAGCCTGAGTCCTGGGGAATATCAATAGTGAATCCATACACAAATTTAATTTTATTTAATCATCAGGTGCAAGCAGATTTGCTGTTTAAGAAACTACTCTCTATCAGGCGAGGCTTCAGCCTCACCGAAGGAAGTTCGGTACAGGCGTTCGGATAATTGCTAAGCCTGTGGCTTTTGTGCCTTCGTTGGCCGGAGGCCATATAATACCCGGAACGGGGCAGAGCCCCGCTCCATTTCAGTTTCAGCCCCTACGGTAATCCGCTGGTTGGTACACGGGTCTGCACTTTTTCAGAAAGGAAGGCTTCGCTCCAAGCGAAGCCTTCCTTCAGGATCTGTTCGCGCCCCGGATGGCAGGGGCCGCAGGGTGCCGCAGGCACGGAAGCGAAGCGTACCTTCGCCTTCGGCGGAACAGGCCCGCACAGCCGGTAATGGCGCCCAAAAAAATAGAATCCGAAGGCTGAATCAATGCGCCTCAAACCAGTTTTCCCCGGCGCCGATGCCCACTTCCAGCGGCACCAGTCCATTGAAGGCCCCGGACATAAACTCCGGGATTTTTTTCTTCAGCAGTTCTACTTCGGAGCGGTGCGCATCGAAAACCAGTTCGTCGTGCACCTGCAGCACCATGCGGCTTTTCAGTTTTTCGGCCTTCATCCAGGCATGAATGTTCACCATGGCCAGCTTGATGATGTCGGCAGCCGAACCCTGAATGGGCGCGTTGATGGCGTTGCGCTCGGCAAAGCCGCGCTGGGTCTGGTTGCGGGAATTGATGTCGGGCAGGTAGCGGCGGCGACCCAGAATGGTGCTTACAAAGCCCTGTTCCTGAGCGGTGTGCAGGATACGGTCCATGTACTGACGTATGGATGGAAACTCAGCAAAATAGGCGTCTATCAGTGCGGCGGCTTCCTTTCGGGGAATGCTCAGCCGCTGCGAAAGCCCGAAGGCCGAAATGCCGTAGATGATGCCGAAGTTTGCCGTTTTGGCCTGCCGGCGCATGTCGCTGTCGACCTGCTCCAGCGGTATTTTGAATATCCTGGAAGCCGTGATGGCATGAATGTCGCTGCCCTTGCGGAAGGCCTCAATCATGGTGGCGTCTTCTGAAAAGTGCGCCATCAGTCGGAGCTCGACCTGTGAATAATCCGCGCTGAGGATTACATGATGTTCATCGGCCGGAACAAAAGCCTTGCGGATTTCCCGGCCCCGGGCCGTGCGGATGGGGATGTTCTGCAGGTTGGGATTGGTGGAACTCAGGCGGCCGGTGGCGGCTACGGCCTGGTTGAAGGAAGTGTGCACGCGGCCATCCGGACCCAGCAGCTGCGGAAGTGCATCAATGTAGGTGGATTTGAGCTTTTGCATTTCCCGGAATTCCAGAATCCGCGCCACAATGGGGTGGGCGTCGGCCATGGTGGAGAGAATTTCCTCGCCGGTTGCATACTGGCCCGTCTTGGTTTTCTTGGCCTTGGGGTCGAGTTTGAGTTTTTCAAACAGGATTTTCCCCAGCTGCTGCGGCGAACCAAGGTTGAATTTTTCGCCGGCAGCTTCATACACGCTGTTTTCAACTTCGGCAATCTGAACGGCCAGTTCAGCGGAGAGTTCGCCCAGCGCGGCCGTATCGATGCGGATGCCGGCTTTCTCCATGTCCGAAAGCACATAAATGAGTTTGCCTTCCACATCCGTCAGCAGGGATTCCATGCCAAGCTGCTGAATCTGAGGTTGAAAAACCTGCTTCAGCTGCCAGGTGATGTCGGCATCTTCGCCGGCGTATTCCGTAAGGTCGCGCAGATCGGCATCGGCCATGCTTCCCTGATTCTTGCCTTTTTTGCCTATCAGGCTTTCGATGCTTACCGGTTTGTAATGCAGGTAGTTCTCTGCAAGGATGTCCATGCCGTGCCGTTGCTCAGGCTGCATCAGGTAGTGGGCCAGCATGGTGTCGAAAATTTCGCCCTTTACTTCTATGCCATAGCCGGCCAGCACATTGATGTCGAACTTCAGGTTCTGACCGATTTTTCGGATGCCGGGATTTTCCAGGGCGGGTTTGACATGAGACAGAATCTCTTCTGCCGCCTTGCGGTCGGCCGGCAGCGGCACGAAATAGGCTACGGTTTTTTCCCAGGAAAAGGCGATGCCGACAAGGTTGGCGAAAATGCTTTCCAGGGAATCCGTTTCGGTATCGAAGCAGAATTCCTTCTGCAGGGATAAAAACCGGCCGAGTTCCTCCAGATCTTCTTTTTCCTGAATCAGGTGGTAGAGGTGCGGCACGGTGGAAATGTCGTCCAGAGGAGCGGTTTCCAGTATTTCTTCTTCACTCGCCCCGGCCGCTTCTGTGACTTCAGCCACTGCCGGCTCTTCCGTTCCGAAAAGGGAAAGCTGACCGCCGGGCGATGGCTTGGGTGCTGCAGGCCGGGCAGGTTCGGGCACGCCGGATTCTTCGCCGAGAATGCGCCTTGCCATGGTGCGGAATTCCAGTTCGGCGAACAAGGGCTGTAGCAGTTCTTTTTTCGGAGCGGTAATGACGAGGCGGTTCGGGTCGAATGGAACTTCCACTTCGATGTGAATGGTGGCCAGTTCTTTTGAAAGCAGGGCGAGCTCCCGGTTGTTCTCCACATTCTCCCGAAGTTTTCCCTTTAGCTTGTCGGAGTTTGCCAGCACACCTTCCACCGAGCCGAATTCTTCCACCAGTTTCTGCGCTGTTTTTTCGCCCACGCCCGGCACGCCGGGGATATTGTCGGAGGTGTCGCCCTGCAGGCCGAGGATGTCGATTACCTGTTCCGGCCGCTGAATATTGAATTTCGCCAGCACCTCGGGAACGCCCAGCACATCGTAGCCCTTGCCCATGTAGGAGGGGCGATAGAGGAAAATACCAGGCTCTACGAGCTGTGCGTAGTCTTTATCCGGCGTGAGCATGTACACGGTAAAGTCTTCTTTTACAGCCCGCTTGGCAATGGTTCCGATGATGTCGTCAGCCTCAAAACCCTGCAGTTCCAAAATGGGGATGTCCATGCCTTCGAGCAGGCGCTTGACCAGCGGGATGGCCGTGACAATGTCTTCGGGCGTTTCTTCCCGCTGGGCCTTGTATCCATCAAACTTTTCGTGCCGGAAGGTGGGTCCGGAAAGGTCGAAGCCTACGCCGATGTGACTGGGTTTTTCCTTTTCCAGCACTTCGAGCAGGGTATTGGCAAAGCCGAAAACCGCACTTGTATTGATGCCTCTTGAGTTGATTCTGGGGTTTTTGCTGAAGGCAAAATGCGCCCGGTAAATCAGGGCCATGGCATCGATGAGGAAGAGCTTTTTCATTGGTTTTTTCTGCGTAAGGCAGGAAGGCAAAGGTTGTTTTTTTTTGTGGTTTGAGGTAAAAAAGCTGTTGCTGATTTTGGGGTTTCCAGGTTCCGGAATCCTGATACCAGCTGCAGAGGTTTCTTCCTGAGAAGATGAAGTTGATAGTATTATGCTGTTGTCGTTACGGATTTGCCATCCGGAGCTTTACGATTATCTCCGATCCGGTACATCTATGTCAGCAACATGGATTAAGCGGATGGAAGGATTGCGCTGATTTTCTTTGGTGGCTGATTTTAAAGCTTGAGCAGGTGTGCCCCTTGCAGGCAATTTACCATGCGCCAGGGGCTGACGCGGAAATCCTCCTTGCTCGCAGCTGGGAGATTGCAGCAAAAGACCCGGTGTTCCGCCGAAGGCGAACAGGCGCCCAAAAACTTTATTTGAGTTAAATCATTCATTTTTAATAATCTGTACATTTCCTTGTAAAAAAAGGAACAATCTTTAATCAAGTACCTTGCAAAGCAAAGTACCTTTCTTACCTTTGCAAAAAAACCTGAATCATGAATACCGACAACATCCAGGTGCAGCTGCGGAAAGGCGTGCTCGAACTGTGCATCCTCGACATCATTTCGAGAGGGGAGGTGTACACATCGGACATGCTCACCGAGCTGACCGAAGCCCGCATGATGGTGGTGGAAGGAACGCTGTATCCGCTGCTCAGCCGTCTGAAAAATGCCGGTTACCTCGACTATAAATGGGTGGAATCGAGTTCGGGTCCGCCACGCAAGTATTATATGCTCACAGAAAACGGGCAGCGTTTCCTCGATGAACTGGAAAATACCTGGAAAGAAATGGCTGCCTCGGTGAGCAGCATCATGAGCAAAACACAAATTCTCCGTCAACATCAATCCTGAAAACCGAATCCCTCAATCCTATGAAAAAGACCATCAGTGCCAACATCGGCGGCATCGTTTTCCACATCGAGGAGGATGCCTACCAGCTGCTGAATGCCTATCTGGAAAAGTTGCGCCGTCACTATTCGGTGCAGGAAGGCGGAAATGAAATTCTATCCGACATCGAGGCCCGGCTGGCTGAGCTGTTTACCGCTGTCCTGAGCAAGGGAAAGCAGGTCATTACTACGGAAGATGCGGAAACAGTAATGAAGCAGGTGGGAACCGTAGAAGCCATAACCGGGGAGAGTGCCGGAGATGCGGAAGAAACTGCTGCTTCAGGCTTTGGTACCGGAGCAGGAGAGGGTCCTGAGCCTGAAGACGGACCCCGTCGCCTCTACCGCGATCTGGACCAGACCATTGTGGGCGGAGTTTGCGGCGGAATTGCAGCCTGGTTCGGAATCAATCCGCTCTGGATCCGTCTGGGATTCGCCGCTCTGTTTTTTGGTTCAATGCCTTTCTTTGAAGAACTGGCAGGACCGGTACTGCTTATCTACATTGTGTTGTGGATTGCCATGCCGGGCCGCAAGGGTCTGAAAAATCCCGGAACCTTCCGGCGCTTTTACCTGAGCAACCGCGATAAGGTGCTCGGCGGGGTGTGCGGAGGCGTCGGGCAGTATTTTAATGTTGATCCAACGCTTGTTAGAGTTCTTTTTGTCCTTGCGCTTTTACTTGGTGGGAGTGGAGTGCTGCTTTATCTGGTACTGTGGATCATTACGCCGCAGGCCAGTTCGCTCTCGGATGAAATCCGTATGGAAGGTCAGCAGGTGAACCTGCAAACCCTGGAGGCTCAGGTAAAAAAGCGCCTGGAGCCGGATGCCGGCAAACCGGAATCCACCATCACCAAAATCCTGCTTTTTCCCTTCCGCCTGATTTCTACCATTCTTGAAGGATTAAAACCGCTGCTGCATCTGGCGGTGGATTTGGTGAGAATCTTTGCCGGTTTGCTGCTGCTTTTTGTCGGCGGAGTGCTGCTCTTTGCCTTTGGAATAACAACGCTGAGTTTGTTTGGATACCTCACAGAACCTTCCAGCCTGATTCATTTCGGAGATTTGCCGGTAAACCGCATTGCTTCTGAATTATCACCCTGGCTGGTGGCTTCCGCTGGTCTCACTGCCCTAATTCCTTCCTTCCTTATTATGATGCTGGGTATTTCCCTCATGGTAAAAAGGAAGGTGATGAACCGCATCCTCGTAGCTGTACTGGCTGGCCTCTTCATCCTGTCATCCATCGTTAGCCTGATGCTTGTGATTCCGAAAATCAAGGCCTTTCAGCGTGAAGGTCTGGTAGTTAAGACACTGGAATTCGCCCCGGCCGGAAAGATTCTCTCGCTTCAGATCAATCAGAATGATGAGGGCTCGAAGGAAGAGAGTATTTTTGGTCACAGCCTACGGATTCTTTCCTACGACGGGCAATCCATTTTGCTGCGCCAGCGTTTCAAAGCCAGAGGCGGCACAGCAGCCGAGGCAAAGGCAAATGCCAGAGCTGCCTCGCTCGAGGTCGTTCAGATGGACTCCAGCCTGATTTTCAACGAAGAGCTGAAAGTTGATCCGGCGGTTCCTTTCCGGGCTCAGACTCTGGAAATGGTCCTGTATCTGCCGGAAGGAACCCGCTTCCGGATGGATTCTGCGCTGCAGGGCATTCTGGAGAACAATGAATTTGACTTCGATTCTGGCGATGAAGGCGATTTTTATGATGATGGCCAGATCTGGACCATCCGTGATGGCATGCTGATGCCGGCCGATGAAAACAGCCCGGCCATTCCTGACACCAGTTCCCGGAAGAAATAATTTCAATAAAAGAAGAATTGGCTTTAAGCTTTTTAAAATCTAAGACCAAAGGCTGAAGCCTTTGGCGACAAGATAGGTCGTGCCTGCGGCACTCCAAATTCAGCCCCATCGGGGCGGTCGAAAATATAGCCCCATTGGGGCGGCCGAAAGAAGTGGCCGGGATTTTAATCCTGGCCATTTGGTAAAAAAGAGATTGAGATTTCAAGTCTGGTGAGTATAATTGCCTTGAGGATTTTATTTAATCATGCTTTAGAAGCCTGTAGAAATGGCCCCGAAGCTTGAAATGTACTAAACAAACTATGGGTAACACTTATTATCAGATGTATGTGCAGGCTGTTTTTGCAGTCAAATACCGGGAGGCTCGCCTGCTGAAATCATTCCGGCATGAAATGTTTGCCGTGATGGCTAATATCATCAATGAATCTGGTTGTAAAGCTCTCATTGTAAATGGAGTGGAGGATCATGTGCATTGTCTTTTTGGCCTTAAACCATCCATTTCGGTTTCAGAGGTAATGAAAAATACCAAGGCCAAATCCAGTAAATGGCTGAATGAATCGGGCTATCTTGATTGCCGGTTTGAGTGGCAAAGGGGCTTTGGTTGCTTTTCTTACAGCAAATCGCATGTGAATAGAGTTTACCGCTACATAGAAAATCAGGAAGAGCATCACAGGAGAAAAACATTTAAAAAGGAATATCTTCAATTTCTTCTCGAAAATGCTGTGGATTTTGATCCACAATATCTCTTTGATGAGATGATTTGAAGCCCTTTATCTAAGACCAAAGGCTGAAGCCTTTGGCGACAATTTCGGTCGTGCCGATGGCACTCCGGATTGAAGATTTTGTTATGATTGGCTGAAGCCTTTGGCGACAATTTCGGTCGTGCCGATGGCACTCCGGATTGAAGATTTTGTTATGATTGGCTGAAGCCTTTGGCGACAATTTCGGTCGTGCCTATGGCACTCCAATTCCAGCCCCATCGGGCGGCCGAAAATATAGCCCCATCGGGGCGGCTCATGGATTTTGGCTGGGATTTTAATCCTGGCCAATCGGGCCAAAAATTCAGGGCTAAAAAAAAGTTCCATCGGGGCGGCTCATGGATTTTGGTCGGGATTATTATGGTGGTCAGGAGAAATGAATCAGTTGAATCACCGCTTATTTTTATTGCCTTCCCCGGAGAAAGAAATATATTTGCCTGTTCAACACGGCAAATATATCCATGATGAAGGCAGAAACACTGCGGGAAGAGCAGTACACGCTGGTCAGGCTTTTCAATGAAAAACTGGATGCCACCATTTCCGGGGAACTTAAGGCCTTGTTTGTGTCTCTTTTTCAGGAAGGCGATAAAAACATGGTTTTTGATCTTGAAGGTGTGCGTTATTGTGATTCCAGCGGTTTGAGCGCCATTCTGGTAGCCAATCGACTGGCAACTGAGAAAAAGGGTTCTTTTGTTCTCTGCCGTCTCAGCGATCATGTGGCGAAACTTGTGCATATCTCGCAGCTGGATACTGTTTTGAGCATTGTGCCCAGTCCGGAAGAAGCCGTGGATCTGGTCTTATTCAACGAAATAGAGAATCAGCTTCGGGCTGAATCCGGGGAAGACTGACCTTGATTTTTGAAGTTAAAATACTCGGCTGTAATTCAGCATCCTTTGCCTTCGGCCGGCATCATACCTCTCAGGTGGTGAACAGCAATCAGAATTTATTTCTGGTGGATTGCGGAGAAGGTACCCAGCTTCGAATGATAAAGCAACAAATACGATTTAACCGTATTCACCATATATTCATCAGTCATCTCCATGGTGACCATTATCTCGGCCTGATGGGCCTGATTTTTACCTTTCATTTACAGGGCCGTACCGATGATTTATACATTTACGGACCACCCGGTCTTGATGAAATCATCAGCCTTCAGCTCAGGCATTCCGAAAGTGTGTTGCATTACCGGATTCATTTTCAGGTGATTGAACATGATGATCAGCTTCTTTTTGAAAATGAAGACCTTCAGATAATAAGCCTTGCCATGAATCACCGCATTGCCTGCTACGGTTTTGTTTTCCGTGAAAAGCAGCGGCGTTTCAAACTGAAGCGGGAGCTTTTGCCGGAAACGCTTGGGAGGGAAGAACTGCTGCTCCTCAAGGAGGGGCAAAATGTGACCGATTCTGCCGGCAGGGTCTGGAGAAATGAAGAGCTCGCCAGTCCGCCGCCTGTTCCCAGAACGTATATTTATGCAGCCGACACCAGAGTCCTAGATGGAATTCGTGAGGTGGCAGAAGGTTGTAATCTCCTGTACCACGAAGCCACCTTTACCTCCGAAATGCAGAGCCGGGCTGAAGCAACCTTCCACAGCACAGCCGCCGAAGCGGCGCAATTTGCCGCACGCCACCATGTAGAGCGGCTGATACTGGGCCACTTTTCATCCCGTTATCAGGATGTTTCGCCCGTTTTGGCAGAGGCCATTCAATATTTTCCACATACCATTCTGGCAGCAGAAGGGCAAACCTATGAAGTTCCGGCCCGGGTGGCCAGCAAGCAGCATGCAAGCATTATCTGAAACCAAAAGTATGACAGAGGAATTTCTTCCTTATCAGTTGCTTTCCGAATCCGAACTGAAAGAAATCTCTGAATTACTCAGCCTTCCCCGTAATGTTGTCATTACCACACACCACAAGCCCGATGCCGATGCCCTGGGATCCTCGCTTGCACTGGCAAGGTACCTGAGGAAAAAGGGTCATCAGGCCAGCGTCATCACTCCTTCAGACTATCCGGCTTTTCTGAACTGGATGCCGGGTGAAGCTTCGGTGCTGGCTTACGATCAGGATAAACCCTGGGAGCACCTGAAGGCGGTTTTTCTGGAGGCTGATATTGTATTTTGCCTCGATTTCAACAGCCTGAGCCGGATTAACAATCTCGGGGACTGGGTGAAGGAAAGTCCGGGTGTGAAAATCATGATTGATCATCACCTTCAGCCGGATGATTTTGCTGCCTTTAAGATCTGGGATACGCGCGCTGCAGCCACTGCCGAGCTGATTTTTGATTTTATCACCCTGCTTGGAGACCATGCGATGATTGATGTCCCGATGGCGGAATGCCTGTATGCCGGGCTGGTGACCGATACCGGTTCTTTCCGGCATCCCTGCACCAACCGCACGGTTCATCTGATTGTGGCCGATCTGCTTCGCATCGGAGTTAATCCATCTCGTATACATAAGCTGGTGTACGACAATAATCACCTAAACCGGCTTCGCTTTCTGGGCTTTGTGCTTAAAGATAAGCTTCAGGTGCTGCCGGACTATTTTACTGCCTTCATTGCCATCACCAAGGAAGAAATCAGAGAATATAATGTCGACACCGGCGATACCGAGGGGATTGTAAACTATGCCTTGTCTATCAGGGGAATGGTGATGGGCATTGTCATCATCGACCGGAAAGATCAGGTAAAAATGTCTTTTCGTTCTGTTGGTGACTTTGATGTGAATACCTTTGCCCGCAAGTATTTTCAGGGCGGAGGTCATAAGAATGCTGCCGGCGGAAAATCTGAACTCAGTCTTCAGGATACTGTAGACAAGGTTTTGCATTCGCTAAAAGAAAATAAATCTGAACTGGCCCGGGCTTATGCCGAATACGAAAAAAATACCTTATCCTAATAATCAATGAAAAAGTTAATCAGGGCTTTAACGCTGCCCGCACTTGCTTCTGCTTTATTTTACTCCTGCGACAAGGCAGGCGGTGGCCGGCAAACCAATGCCAACGGACTTCAGTACGAATTTCTTCAGGATGAAGAAGGCCCTGTAGCGAAAATTGGGGATTTTATTACCCTGAATTTCAAGGTTTCCACCGAAAAGGATTCAATTCTGAATTCTACTTATAAGAACGGAAGTCCGCTGACAACCAAGCTTTTTGCCCCCGGAATGAAGGGCGGCCTGGAAGAAGGCCTCATGATGATGTCGGCCGGGGATTCTGCTATTTTCCTGGTGTCGAGCGATACGCTTATGAAGGGCCAGCCAGCCAGTTCCCGTCCGCCGTATTTTCCTCCGGGTTCAATGGTGAAGTATACGGTGAAAATGATCAAGGTGGTTGATTCAGCCAACGCTGAAAAGGATCAGATCAATGCGATTTCAGACTTTGGAAAGAAGAAAGGTCTTAACCTGCAGAAAACTGCCAGCGGTCTTCATTATGCCATCACTGCTGCAGGCAGCGGAGCAAAGGCGAATCCGGGTGATACCATTGAGGTACATTATGTAGGCACCCTGCTTGAAAACGGAAAAGAATTTGATAATTCCCGTTCCCGCAACCAGCCTTTTTCATTTCCTGTAGGAATGGGAATGGTAATTCCCGGCTGGGACGAAGGTCTTCAGCTTCTTCCGGTGGGCAGCAAGGCCACGCTGGTAATTCCAAGCCGCCTTGCCTACGGAGACCGTGGTGCTCCGGGTTCACCGATTGGTCCGAATGCAGCCCTTGTATTTGAGGTGGAGGTCCTGAAGGTGAAGCCGCAGAAGGCAGAAAAAAAATAAGATTTGCCTTGCATTCCTGAAATCAGAATTCTACTTTTGCATCCCATTTGATTTTTAACATGCTTGTAATTACCATTAAGGAAAACGAATCCATTGACAAGGCGCTCAAGCGTTTCAAGAAAAAGTTTGAAAGAACCGGCGTTTTGAGAGAGCTAAGAAGGCGCTCTGCTTTTACCAAACCATCGGTAGCCCGCCGCAATGAGATCATCCGTGCTGTGTACAAGCAGCAGATGCAGGAGAAAGAAAATATGTGATTTTAAACAATTCGATAAAATTTAAGCGGCCATTTTCGCAGGGAAATGGTCGCTTTTTTTTTACACTACATACGGTTCCAGAAAAGGCGTTCTCCGCACACTATCCTTGCGTATGAAAATGATCTGAGCCAGTTTTCAAACTGGCTGCAGGCAGAGTTTGGTACTTCACCGGAACTCGCGGGCAAGCATCAGATCCGTCAGTGGATCATGGTGCTTTCCGAACAGGATTATTCACCTGTTTCCATTAACCGTAAATTATCGAGTCTGCGGGCTTTCTATGATTTTCTCCGTCGGGAAGGAAAGATTGAAGCTCATCCCATGAGCACCCTTCGTTCTCTGAAAAAACCTAAGCGCCTGCCGGTGTGGGTAAAGGAGAAAAGTATGGAAAATCTTTTTCAGAACATTGAGTTTCCGGCTGGATTTCCCGGACTGCGTGACCAGCTTGTCCTGGAGTTATTATACGGTACCGGGATGCGTCTGTCTGAACTGACGGGCCTTCGCTCTGATGCCATTTCATATTCCGATAACCGCATTCTTGTAACCGGGAAGCGAAATAAACAAAGATGGATTCCGCTGCATGAAAATCTGATGATTCTCATTTCGGAATATCAGAAACTTTTAATTACCTTGCCTGAGCAGGATTCGTCGGAGATTCTCATTCTTACAGACAAAGGGAAGCCCGCATATCCGGTTTTTATTGAAAGACTCGTAAACAAATACCTGGGTCTGGTGACAACAGAAAAGAAGAAAAGTCCGCATGTTCTCAGGCATACCTTTGCATCGCACCTGCTCAATGCAGGGGCCGACATCGGTGCTATCCGGGATTTACTCGGACATAGCTCTCTTGCAGCCACGCAGGTTTATACCCACAACTCTGTGGCAAAGCTGAAGCAGGCCTATCAGCTTGCGCATCCCAGAGCCAAATCCAATTCCTCAACTTAAATATTAATTGTAAAGCGTATGAAACTTCAGATGCATTCCATTCATTTCGATGCAGACAAGAAACTGCTCGAATACATTCAGAAAAAGACGGAAAAACTGGATACCTTTTATGACCGCATTACCGGCGGTGAGGTTTTTTTGAAAATTAACAAAGACACTGTGAATCATTCCAATAAGGTGCTTGAAATCAAGCTGAATGTTCCAGGCCAGACGCTGTTCGTAAAGGAAACGAGCTCCAGTTTTGAGGCAGCTGCCGATGAGGCAGTCGAAGCCCTCAAAACCCAGATCAAAAAATTCAAGGAGAAGAACGGCGCAAGTCATAAATAGATTTCAATCGGCAGAAGAGGCAGCAGGAAAAATCCTTTGCTGCCTCTTTTTTTTGCCTTCTTTTGAATTTGAAAATGAAAAAGGGAAGTCTTCCGGGAATTGGGATGTTGCAATATCTGCCCGCATTTTTTCCTTCCGCTGTGGTGCTTGCCGGGAACCTTGCCGGCGGGATATTCAGTGCTGGTAATATGGTGTTTACACTGGTACTTCTGGTGCTGGTGGATTTTATCGTTCCGGCAGAAAGCAGGAAAAATCCGGAAATGGCATCAGCCTGGACGGATTTTTGGCTTTTACTTGCTGTGGTGGTGCATCTGTCCTGCCTGTTTTCCCTGCTGTATGGAGTTTACAGCGGTAGACTGGAAGGAGTCTGGGTGTGGACGGCAGCAATATCTACCGGACTCAATGCCGGACTTCTCGGACTCAACACCGCACACGAACTGATACACCGGAAAAATCCGATGATGAAAATAGCAGGCATCGTCAATCTTTTTACCTGCCTCTATTCCCATTTTTACATCGAGCACCGATTTGGTCATCATGCCCGCGTAGGTACTTCAGCCGATCCGGCCACGGCCAGAAAGGGGGAAGGATTTTATGCCTTTCTGCTGAGGACCATTCCGGGACAGTGGAAGTCGGCCTTTGAAATTGAAAAACGACATGCTGGTTTTGGTATCAATAATTTTGTGCTGCGGACCTCCCTGCTTCAGGGGTTGTTCCTTATGTTGCTGGCATGGATCAGTCTGAAGGCTCTGGCAGCGTATCTGCTATGCTGTGCTATGGGAATTTTTCTGCTGGAATATGTGAATTACATCGAGCACTACGGGCTTGTCCGCGAGAAGGGAGAGAAGCTTTCTGCGAAGCACGCCTGGCAGTCGGATTCGCAGACATCCCGCTTCTCTCTTTTCGAGCTGAGCAGGCATAGCCATCATCACCTGCAGGCTCAGGTTCCATACCAGAGGCTGGAGTCGATGGAGAGCCCGCATCGTTTACCTTTCGGTTATTTTGGCATGTTCTATATTGCTTTGTGTCCGCCCCTGTGGTTCAGGATGATGGACAGGCGTATTGATAGTAATTTTTATGCGGATTCTCCTGCCTGAGGAAGTGGCGCTGGCGGACAGGCTCACCTGCCAGGGCCAGGGCATCAGCTCCGCGGAGCTGATGGAAAGGGCCGCTTCGGCCCTTTCCGAGGCCATGCGCCGCCGTTTTCCCCTTGGCATGAAAAGGGTGCTCGTCGTATGCGGACCGGGAAACAACGGCGGCGATGGCCTCGCCCTGGCCCGGCTGCTCTCCGACGCCGCAGAGCTCACGGTTTTCCTGCCGGCTGGTATGCATAAAACCTCAGAAGATCATCGTTTTATGCAATCCTGCTTAAATCCTTCAATAACAGTGGCAGAAGGAAATATTCCGGAACTTGCCGCATTGGCGAAAGAATCAGAACTGCTGGTCGATGCCCTCTTCGGTGCCGGACTCAACCGGCCGCTGGAAGGTCATTATGCCGAACTTGTCCGGCAGATGAATGCCGCAGCCTGCTTCAAAGTGGCCGTGGACATCCCAAGCGGACTCCTGCCTGAAATGCCGGAAAACGCAGTTGCATTCCGGGCGGACCATGTATTTACATTTCATTCCCCGAAGCCGGCTTTTCTGATTCCCTCCTCTGCGGATTATGTAAAGGAATTTTCGGTGCTTGACATCGGCCTTACGCTGCCGCCGGAGACCGGGAAAGATTTGTATTTCCAGCAGGCAGAAGACATCCGTCTGTTGCTGAAGGCCCGAAGCCGCTTCTCCCACAAAGGCACTTATGGTCATGCGCTTCTGCTTGCCGGCTCCGAAGGAAAAATGGGCGCCGCCCTGCTGGCTGCCAGGGCTTTGCTCCGCAGCGGAGCCGGTTTGCTCACGGTGCAGGTTCCGGCCTGCGGTCGGGATGTCATACAGCTGGGCGCCCCGGAGGCCATGGTTTTACCCGATTCCGCTGAAAAGCATCTTTCGCAGTTTCCGGATCCGGAATCCATCTCTGCCATCGGCATGGGTCCTGGCATCGGCCGCCATCCGGAAACGGCCGCATTGCTCGGGAAACTGATGCAATCCGGCAAGCCCATGGTGCTGGATGCCGATGCCCTCAACATCCTTTCCGGAAATCCGGAACTTCTACGGATGCTTCCGGAAAATTCCATTCTCACGCCGCATCCGAAGGAATTTGCGCGGCTGTCGGGTTTTCGGGGAAGCGATTATACCCGGATTCAGGCGGCCCGTGATTTTGCATCTGAGCATAAAGTAATTCTGATTCTCAAAGGAGCTTATACGCTGATTTGCAGTCCGGATGGCAGGGCCTGGTTCAATTCCACCGGCAATCCCGGTATGGCCAAAGGCGGCAGCGGTGATGTACTCACCGGTCTTCTGACCGGTTTACTTGCCCGGGGCTATGCTCCTGAGTCAGCTGCGCGACTGGGCGTTTTTCTCCACGGCCTTGCCGGCGATAAAGCCGCCGCGAGACTTGGCATGGAGGCCATGCTGCCCGGCGATCTGATTGATTCATTGTCTGAAGCATGGCGGGAACTTTCCTTTGACTGAGTTTTTTCAGGCCGGCAGCCGGGCTGTGCGGCGGTTCGCTGCGCTCCGTGCCTCCGGCACCCTTCGGCCCCTTCCATCCCTGCCGGAGATAAGTATGTAGTAATCGATAATTAGTGTTTAGTTGGATTTTGTCCTTGTTTGAAATGGGGCGCGGCTCCGCCGCGTTCCGGCTATGGGATGGCTTCCAGCCCCGTTCCATCGTTCTGGTTCGTGTTTTCGTGGAGGCTGTCTAAAAAGCATCTTCCAGAATATTCTTGCCACACAGTATTTGGCCGGATTGATTTCTGTCCCTTTAGGGACAAAATGTTGGTAGTTAATTATCATAATCAGGTTTATTGAGTCCTATAGGGACGGAATATTTTATCCGGTATTTCGTCCCTACGGGACTTTTTGTGTTATGTCTGAAAATTACTACCGATAGCAGGTCCCGCTGGGACCAGATGTACCAACTATTATTCTGCTGCAGAAGACTTGTTCTTTCTTCTTAGACAGCCCCCCAAACGCTCGTAAGCCTTACCGGTCAGATGGATTTGTGCCGCCGATGGCGCAAACAACTTACCGCACAACAAAACTTTTGCCTTCTTCCTTCTGACTTTTGTCTTTTCCTGCGCCAGGGGGCGACACGGAAATCCTTTGACCGAAGGGAAAAGATTGAAGAAAGCACCCGGTTCCACGCCGGCCGCAGAGGCGCAACATCTTGCGCCTCTGCGGCCGGCGTGGCAGGCGCCTAATACCTGAATATGTCCCGGAATTTTAACCATTCAGGAAATACCTTTCCTGAAGCGATTTCTTACTCCTGTGGGTGAATCAGGGTTGCCGGAACTTTTCTTTGCATAAGTGTTTTACTTTTGCCGCTCATGAAAAGCAGCTACAGTATTAAATTTCTTCGCTTCAGCCGGATTTTTCTGTTGCTGATGATGCTGCTTTCTGCGCCATCCTGCAGCGTTTATCAGCTTTGCCCCATACCCGGCTGTCAGGTCCGCATGCTGCATGCACATGGTGGCGTTACTTACCGTGGTCAGCCCTGGTGGCGCGTAAAAAGGCTTAATCCCAAGGTGGGGCAGAAGTATGTTTTTACCAAGGATAAAAACCTGATTAAAATCGACAACTGGTTTACCCGGATTTTCGGCAAAAAACCTGAGAAGAAAGAAGAAGAGATTGAAGGCATCAAGGCCCGTGATCCGAAGAGCCGGGATAGGGATAAAGACTTTGATACTGAGGAACCTGAGGAGGATAAGGAAGAAAAAGAAGCGGAATAATTCCGGATAGTGGGCAGCTAAGGAAAAAGCCCTTAAATTGCGGCCTCATTGAATTTTTTTACCAAAGGAATGGCCGAGAACGAGAATATTATCCCCATCAACATAGAAGAAGAAATGCGCACCGCCTACATCGATTATTCGATGTCGGTAATCGTGAGCCGCGCACTTCCGGATGTCCGTGACGGACTCAAACCGGTGCACAGAAGAGTGCTGTTCTCTATGGACGAACTGGGCGTAAACTGGAATAAACCTTATAAAAAATCTGCCCGTATTGTCGGGGAGTGTCTGGGTAAATTTCACCCGCATGGCGACTCCTCGGTCTATGATACCATGGTTCGCATGGCCCAGCCCTGGTCACTGCGCTATCCGCTGGTTGATGGACAAGGTAACTTTGGTTCCATCGATGGTGATGAACCAGCCGCCATGCGTTATACCGAGGCCCGCCTCAAGCGCCTTGCCGAAGAACTGCTGGCCGACATCAAAAAAGAAACGGTCAATTTTCAGCCGAACTTCGACGATTCTCTGGAAGAGCCTACCGTTCTTCCGGCGCGCTTCCCAAACCTGATCGTGAACGGCAGCGCCGGAATCGCAGTGGGTATGGCCACCAATATGGCGCCGCACAACCTCCGGGAAGTAGTGGACGGCATCAAGGCCTACATCGACGACCGCGACATCAGCATTCAGGATCTTTGCCGGCTCATTAAGGGACCTGATTTCCCGACCGGCGGAACCATTTACGGATACAGCGGAATCCGCTCTGCCCTGGAAACCGGCCGTGGCCGCATAGTAATGCGGGCCAATCACCGCTTCGAAACCAGCAAAACCGGCAGGGAGCAGATTGTATTCTACGACATTCCCTATCAGGTGAACAAGGCCGCGATGATTGAGCGCATCGGCGATATGATCAACGAAAAGGTGCTGGAAGGCATCGCCGATGTTCGCGATGAATCAGACCGCGACGGCATCCGCATGGTTTTCGACCTGAAAAAAGATGCGAATTCGCAGGTAGTAGTGAATACGCTTTACAAGCTTACCTCCCTGCAGACTTCCTTCAGCGTAAACAATGTGGCCCTGGTCAAAGGCAAGCCGGTTACCCTCAACATGAAGGACATGATCCACCATTTTGTGGAGCATCGGCATGAGGTGGTTATCCGCCGCACCACCTACGACCTGAAGGAAGCGGAAAAACGGGCTCATATCCTCGAAGGTCTGCTCATCGCCCTGGATCATCTGGACGAAGTAATTTCCCTCATCCGCAATTCCATCGATCCGGAAGAAGCGCGCAATGGTCTCATGACCAAGTTCGGCATGTCTGAAATTCAGGCAAGGGCGGTACTCGATATGCGTCTGCAGCGCCTCACCGGACTGGAGCGCGACAAGATTGTTGCCGAATACAAGGAAATTCAGGAACTCATTGCCCGCCTGAAGGAAATTCTCGGCGATGAGGGCATCCGCATGGGCATCATCAAGGATGAGCTGGATGAAATCAAAGAACGCTACGGAGACGAGCGCCGCACGGAAATCGTGCATGCCGAAGACGATCTCACCATTGAAGACATGATCTCGGATGATGAAATGGTGATTACCATTTCGCATCAGGGTTACATCAAGCGCACGCCGCTCACCGAATACCGCGTGCAAAACAGGGGAGGAGTGGGCTCGAAAGCGACGGCGGTAAAAGACGATGACTTCACCGAGCACCTCTTTGTAGCGACCATGCATAATTACCTGCTGGTGTTCACCAACACAGGCCGCATGTTCTGGAAAAAGGTATATGAGCTTCCCGAAGGCAATAAAACCGCAAAGGGCCGCCCGATTCAGAACATCATCAACATTGAGAAGGAGGATAAAATCCGGGCTGTCATCAATGTAAAGAGCCTGAAGGACGAAGACTACATCAACAACCACTACCTCGTGATGTGTACCGTGAAAGGTACCATCAAGAAAACCAGTCTGGAAGCATACAGCCGTCCGCGTCAGGCCGGTAT
>Ga0315900_10001169_pt1 | contig 42307 bp, 26 predicted proteins | sample LakEriMetagenome_FD_203521 | JGI IMG/M metagenome (GOLD analysis project Ga0315900, IMG submission 203521) | Freshwater fungal communities from buoy surface, Lake Erie, Ohio, United States - Buoy 12 MA114 | ecosystem: Environmental > Aquatic > Freshwater > Lake > Lake biofilm | place: USA: Lake... | reverse complement strand
TCACCGTTGAGTCCCACATTGACTCGTGCATAGAGATATTCAACCTCCTGAACCACATCGACGATCTCTGTGTAAAAGCTCTCTGGAATCGTTCCTCGATTTTGCTCCAGAAGACCAAGCGCTAAATCGCGGATCGGCTCCATCGCAATCGCTAAACGTATCGGCTCCTTATTCTCGTTGATCAGTGTGACCAATTCACTGCTGTCACCGCGGCGAGAAAACATGCGGCGAAGCATACCACTGGTACCAACCATCATGCTCTTCTCTTGCGATTGCACTACACGAAAGGGCGACTGCACCAGCATTCGACTGCGCATCCCTGGAGAGCGATCCGACTCCTCCACCTCGCCAAACATTTCTTCATTGAGGTCGGCAATATCCATCGCTTCGCTCGTGTCGATCGACAATCCGATCTCTGGCCCTTCCGGTCCTGGTAAACCAATCGCACCCCAAATCGAATCGATTTTGGTTGGGTCCATACCGACCTGCTCTTCACCCATTGCAGAGAGTACTTCCCATGGAACGATCTCCAAATCGGGATTCTTCTTCAGACTTTGCATGTCGATCTTCATTGCGACCACTGCATCGTCGGGTATGAAAACCTGCTGGGACGATTCCTGTCCCTGTAAATAACTTCCGAGCAATAGGGTGATTACAACACAAAGGCCACTATTCCCCAACCGTGGAAGTAATCGGTAATTTTTAATTGCATGATAGGCGTGCATGACTCAATCTCAGCGTTGGTAAATTATGCTCGAAAGTTCGCAATGACATAAATTAACAATTCGGCAAGGGCGAACGGAAAAGGAACCAACCTTTTCAGATAAGCAACCATAAGATAATGAATCGGAAGCCGTTCTTCATCTAATAGAAATGAAGTTTTTGGATATTTTATCTGATGCTCATTCGAAGAAGCCAACTTGAATAAGCATGCCTAGTGTTTTGCTTTTCGGCATTTCTCAAAAAAAGCAGATTCTCCCTAGCAACTCAGAAAGTGGGAAGCATCCCTCTTCCGAATCTCGGGTTGTTTACGAAGGAATTACCATCGTGTTTGTCAAAACTTTTGCGAGAGCTCAATGTGCGGAGCGTAAGAATAGTCAACGGGCATGTACCGGATCGCCAGTTCCGGCGTTTCGATCTTTCGATGCTTTTCAAACCGCGAAGTAAGTAGGCGATCGAGCAATCCGGCAGTGAGCATTGTTCGTTCGACAGGATAAGTTGGCACGCCGGTATGGAACATCTTCTCGATCCCCTTGAGCAAAAATGCAAAATGGGGATGTCGCGGATCAGTACGCTCCTCGACTCGTGTTGCAAACAGATCGGCCCCTACAGGCTTCACTGCCGCGCAGATCCCTTGCGCCAATCCCTGCAACATTAAAACCGGGACAATCAATCCATCTCGATACCCGATCAAGAAAGCAGCTCCGTCTGCGACCGGTGGCGAAGCTAACAAGGCCGCTCGATCTGTCCCAGCAACTTTCAACGCAGCATCCAGCAGATCGACGCGTATCGTCCCTTGATCAATTAATTTACCGATTTCGCTAGTCGGCAAACTTTGCACCCATTCCACTCCCTGCTCCGCACCCTCGCGACGTTCCAAAATGCATTGCAAAAAATCAAGTGTATGGAAACCGTAAATATCGAGTCCCGAATAGCCAATTCCAATGGCGGCTTCTACCTTGCTACCGAAGGGTAATGTCACGTCAGGAGTTCGGTAACCTACCGGTAACGAAGATCCTGCCATCCACGGAATATTCATTTCCTTGGCTCGATCGTACATCCATTTTGCATCCTCCCATTGCGGTCCAGGATGCTTGTCATGAAAAATCGGAACTACTTTGCCCCTTTTTGCAAATGCATCGGTGATCTCTTTAAACAATCTCTTCCGAGGATAGAGATGCTGTTCTTTCTCATTCCATGGATAATCACCATGTTCACCTATACACAAAACGCCATCGACCGCCACTTCATCCGTACCTAGGTCGATAGCCTCCTGAATCGTCTTGCACAATCGAAAGCCATGCTTTTCCGCCAACTTGCGGGACATATCATCTTCTGGAAACTGATCGACGTACAACGACACCATTTCCAGATTCGGGCCTGGGCCCCCATCTTGCTTCCATCCCTCAAGTATTTTCCCGATGATCACATCAGCGTGAGAATTATAACGATAGATCGTTACCACTCCCGCAACTCGTTTCTTGGCAACCGAACGATTTGCGACTGCCCCCAGCAGAGATTGGCCTTGCATCAACATTGCAGTCGACATCGCGGCGGCGGTTGTTTGCAAAAACGTACGACGATCGGTATGGCTCTTCATAAAATCCCCGCAACTATCTTGATGACAATCCTGCGCAGTAACTCATTTGCTTTTCGCGAAGCCTATCCCGCAATTCAACTCAATCACAAAATTCCGCCGTAACCTACAAGACACCAAATGTGCGATACGCTTCGACGGCCGTCATGCCACCACGAATCGCATCGCGCACTTTATTTTCTCCCAGGACTTTACTAAAGGCGAGTTCGAGCACTTTATCTTCCACTGCCTTAGGGACAACGACGACACCATCGCGATCGGCAAAAACGAGATCGCCAGGGGAAAAGCTCACCCCGTCAATCTCCACGGGAACATCCACATCAATAACGCGCTGGCGATTTAAACTGTCGTAGAGACAAGTTGCTCGAGCGTAAACAGAAAACTCCATGGCACTGATTTTACTTACATCCCGTATCGCGCCATCAACGATAGCGCCAATACATCCTCGGTTGCGAGCTGCGGTCGTTAGCAATTCCCCCCAGATCCCTGATCGCACAGAACCTCCTGCCGCAGCAATAAGAACATCATCTGGCTGGCAGGCGTCAACCGCTTGAAGCTCCAACTCATAGGGTCGCGGATCGATGTGCGCCATATCGGCCCACAGCGTCGTCTTGCAACGTCCAACCAACAACCCCGAATTGAAAGAGCCAGCCAACAATGGCAGGGCGACTCGGGGCGATTGTCTTGTATACCCAACTTGATCGAGGGCATCGCACACTACCGCAGCGTATAAGGTAGAACGCATTTCCTGCAGGGAATAAGGCATGAAACTCTCCGGTGTGTAGCACTTATCTAAAGAAATATTATCCATGGACGCAGTTGTTTGATGAAATCCAATCGTCCATATTGCTCTTAGTGAGAAACAACTCGCCTCGCTACGCATTCATGAAAACGTTCTGGCTCTATGCTCAGGCAATACGCTGACTTACATGATTGTGTACTTCGGTTCCCTGAACGTTCTTCATTGTCGGCCATGCCCTAAACCGAATCAACCCACCTTTGCCACTTCCCGAAAAGGGATCCTATGCGAATTGGAATCATCGCTCTGCTTCATGAGTCTAACACTTTTATCAGTCGCACGACTTCGATCGAAAGATTCCACGAGGATCTGTTCTTAATCGGAGAACCCATCGCCACAAAACTCTCAGCTAGCCACCATGAGATCGGTGGCTTTTTTATCGGGCTCGAAAAATATCGAAAGAATCTCGGCTTGGAAGTGATCCCGATAGTCGCCTTTCGCGCAACACCTTCGGGAGCTATCACGACAGAAGCGATGAATGAAATGGTCGCGACCATTTTACAGGAGACAGATAAGCAATTACCTCTCGATGGTATTCTTGTGGCAATCCATGGAGCCGCCGTCTCAGAGTCACATCCCGATGCCGATGGTTATTGGCTGACTCAATTGCGACAGAAGGTGGGCGAGACAATTCCCATCGTAGGAACCTTGGATGCGCATGCCAATCTAACCCCAGCGATGGTCTCGGCCTGTAACGCGCTGGTCGCTTATCGAACCAATCCTCATTTGGATCAGAGAGAACGAGGCGAAGAAGCTGCGAGAATCTTACTGGCTACTCTTCGCGGGGAAGTACGACCGACCATGGCCGCGGCGTTCCCACCTCTAGTCGTCAATATCGAACGACAAGGAACATCCGAACCTCACTGGCAGCCAATTTATGGTCTGGCCAATCACCAGCTTGCACAGCCCAGCGTACTCTCCAACAGCATACTATTAGGCTTTCCCTATTCCGATGTTCCAGAAATGGGATCAGCAACGATTGTCGTGACCGATAACAATATTGGGCTGGCTGAGCAATTAGCCCAGCAGCTCGCCGATGCTCTTTGGGAAAACCGCAACTCTTTCATCGGCGTACTTACCGATATCGAAATCGCAGTAGAAAAGAGTAGCGAAGATACCGCACATCGGTATTGCCTGCTGGATATGGGCGATAATGTTGGCGGTGGCTCAGCCGCCGATGGCACCTGCTTGCTTGAATCGATTTATCGCCACAAAGCAGGACCAGCGTTTGCTTGCTTATATGATCCGTCGGCAGTGCAACAGTGTTATGCAGCAGGCGCAACGGCTCGATTACAACTATCCCTAGGCGGACACACCGATCAACAGCATGGTGCACCACTTCAATTAGAAGTTCGCGTGATGTCGTTGCATGAAGGACGCTTTGCTGAACCAAATCCACGACATGGTGGCATCATGGAATTTGATCAAGGTCCAACGGCGATTATCCAAGCGATCGATGCGCCATTGACCATCATGCTAACTTCCAAACGAATGGTACCCTTCAGTCTTCAGCAACTCATCTCTTGCGGTGTGGATCCAAGTAGCTTTCACTTGCTGGTGGCGAAAGGAGTTCACGCACCGCTGGCGGCCTACCGTGAAGTTTGTGATCGGTTTATTCGTGTCAACACTCCCGGCTCGACCTGTGCCGACTTGAATCAACTCATCTTTCACCATCGAAGAAAACCTCTCTTTCCTTTCGAATCGGTCGACCCGCCGCCCAAGTAAACTTTGGCTGTTCGAAAAATCAGGTTGCTTTATGCATGCGGTGCCTTGAGGTGGTAGTGTCTTCTGAAAAAACACACTAACATATTCAGTGCATAGCACGAGGTTGATTTAGCGAACTACTCGCCTCTTTTCTCGAGAGGGTGCTAGGCAGTAAATCCACCGAACTTTGAATCAATTGAATCAATAGGAAACTCACCTTGAAACCTTTCCCCTTCAGACATTCAGCATTTGCAAGAACTCTTTGTTTAACCTGTTTGCTTTTGGCTCCAGTTGCAAATGGGGTCTTAGCGGAGGATTGGCCGAAATGGATGGGACCCACGGGCGATAATCGCTGGGCAGCTGAAAATATCATCACCAAATTCCCTAAAACGGGTCTCAAGAAAGTATGGCAAACCGAAGTCGCTGGTGGCTATTCAGGTCCAGCGGTTGTCGGCAATCGTTTGTATCTGTCGGATTACGTGACAAGTGACAACGTAAGAACCGATAACTTCTCTCGCACCGAGTTCACAGGCAACGAAAGAGTCCTTTGCCTTGATGCTGACAGCGGTAAAGTGATTTGGACGCATGAGTACCCTGTGACTTACAGCATCTCGTATCCAGCAGGTCCGCGATGCACACCCGTGGTAGATGGCGATTATGTCTATGTGCTTGGAGCCGAAGGACATCTCTGGTGCTTTCAACGAGAGACCGGCAAAGTGGTATGGTCCCATCAACTCAAAGAGAAATACAACACCAAAGCTGCGTTATGGGGCTACTCGAGCCATCCACTGATCGATGGAGATAAACTGATTTGCTTAGCCGGTGGTGAAGGGTCTCACACTGTTGCACTTGACAAAAATAGCGGTGAGGAATTGTGGCGTTACGGGACAGCAACCGAGCAAGGTTATTCGCCTCCGGTCATTATTAACGCAGCAGGCAAACGCCAGTTGATTCTGATGAGCCCCAATTGGATCGCATCGGTTGATCCGGATACCGGAAAAGAGTACTGGACTGAAAAGTATGAAGCCAACAATGGCTCAATCATCATGACGCCGATTCAAGCGAATCAGTATCTTTTTGTCGCTGGCTATTCCAAGCACAACCTCATGCTTGAACTAAACCAGGAGAAACCAGCGGCCAAAGTTCTTTGGAGAGATCTCGCCAAGAAAGGACTTTCACCCGTCAACGTACAACCCTTTCTTGAAAACAACGTTCTGTATGGTTTTCATGAAAGCGGGGAATTCTATGCGGTGCGAATCCCCGAAGGAGATCGATTGTGGGAAACAACAAAACCACTGGGAAATCGCCCCGTCGGTACAGGCACCGTATTTTTGGTGAAGAACAAGGACCTCTTTTACATGTTCGCTGAGACGGGTGAATTGATTTTGGGCCAACTATCTCCAGAAGGTTTTAAGGAATTGGATCGAACGAAAGTGATCGAACCAACCAATTCCGCCTTCGGTCGCCCTGTCGTCTGGTGTGCCCCTGCCTTCGCCAATGGCCGAATGTATGTCCGGAATGATGAGGTCGCTGTTTGTATCGAATTGACGGAAGGAAAGTAGAACCAATCGCAGCGTCCGAGCTATTTCGCAATTACCGAATCGATGGGGTGAACAGAAACTAGCGAAGCTGGGCAGATTCGTCGCGTAAAGCCAACACCTTTGTTTGAAGGTGTGAAACGAACTGCTAATTGCGATCATCTCGCTTTTCGAAAAAGCTGATCGGCGGTTAGCATTAAACGCTGCCAGAGTCGCGATAACCGCCACCCTCAACAGGGGCCCTGCCAACGTAGGCTCTTTGCCTAACAGGACTTTTTTTGGTACCATCCGTGGGAGAGGGTCTGTCTAATTGTCTTATTGAGCCTTCGGGCAATTTAGGCACGAGCAGTCTCGGAATTTCGAGACTCTTGCTGTAATACATAACGAGTAGCAATCGGCTAGCGGTCCCTACTTTCATCTCCTTTTCATTACATTCCTAGCGTCTTCACTCAAGGTGCTTAAATGCTTCCTGCAATTCGATTCTCTTTGTTGCTTGGCCTAGTTGGTTCAGCTTTCCTCTCTGCGCCAGCGATCGCAGATGAACCGCGACAGTGGACCGATGCAACCGGAAAATTCAAAGTCACGGCAACTCTTGAGGAACGTACTGAAGACTCCGTAGTGCTGCGTAGTAAAGATGGAAAAAAACTGACCATCAAGATCTCTAAACTGAGCAAGGAAGATCAAAAGTACCTTGCGGAGCAAGGAGAAGAAAATCCTTTTGCAGAAATGAGCGACGAGGAAGGGGACTCAAAACCTGCTACGAAAAAGTCCGGTAAGGAAGAGAGTTCGGATTCCGATTCGTCCGATAACGAAAGCCCTAAGAGTGGCAAGGTCGACTGGGATGAAGTGGAACTGATCGAGATCCTCGGTGGTGATCGCTGGGAGATTCCAGTACCTGAAACACCTGGCTTAGGTTACGAACCTAAGAAGATTCCATTGCCGAAAAAGGGTCATTTCTTTGAAGGGATGCAAGACTTAGCCATCAATCCGGCTAAGAAGCGAGTTGCGATCGGCTACTTAACCGGCTTCTCGCTCCCGACTCCCGTCGCACGATTGGTTCTCGGCGATCTTGAATCAGGCAAGATGGTTTCCTCGGAAACCGTGGAAGCGAATATGAAGCCGCTTTGCCTGCTGCACGATGGAGCGACCGTTCTGATGACGGGCTTTGATGAGAAAGGGGAGGGGGCCGATAGCGTGCAGTCATGGAGACTGAAAGGTAAAAAAATTGAGCGAGGGACTTTATGGAAACCATTCGCTGATGAAGAAGCTAAAGATGATCGCCGCGGCAGAAGGGGTGCCGAGCAGGCGTTTCTCGCTTTCGGCGAGAGTATCGATGAGAACCTGGTGCTGATGTGCAGCCGTGGAGGTCATTTGGCATTGTGGGATATCAGCAAGAAACAGCCCAAATGGCACGCCCAACTCGGCGAAGCGCCCGCGGTGAATTTTTCGACCGACCGAAGCTTGATGACGTTTGTCAACGGACAGCAAATCGTTGTGATGGCGACCAAGACGGGTGAGATCGTTGGGCAGATCTCGATCGCAGACAAAGGTCACTTGCCTTGGCCCAAGGTTGCCTTCAGTCCCTCAGGCAAGCGACTTGGACTTGCGGCCTGGGATCGATTATTAGTTCTTGATGTCGAAAAGAAAGAATGGATTCAAGAACTTAATTTCCCCGGCAGCAACGTAGGTAATGCTTTCGCATTCCCAGATGAAGAGTATGTTTTGTTTGACAACAAAGTACTGATTCACTGGCCGACTCGAATTCAGCTATGGACACTCCAAGATGTAGGTGCAGCCAAAGTGGTCGGCGATTTTGCTTTTTTGGGATGTAACACCGATGGAGGTGGATTACTGTTCCCAACTAAACTGCCGCATGCCAAAGCTATTTCAACGCTTCAAGCAGCACAAAAGCAGAACGATTTGTTCATCGTTCGCCCCGGCGCTGAAATCGGTATCAATGTTTCAGCGGTACCCGCTCAATATCAACAGAAAGCTCAAGCCGGTATCCAAAAGGCAATTGAAAAAATCGGCTGTAAGGTAAGCGCGAATGCGCCTGTACAAATCGTCGCCAGTATCAGCGGCCCGAAGCAGGAAGCGGTTTCTTACCATATGTCGGGATCACACGTTGTCCAGAGTTACCTCACTAAAATTGCGTTACAGTACAAAGGTCAAGATGCTTGGGCAACCTCTGGAACGAACATCCCCGGGATGGTGATGCTTTCTCGAAACGAAACGATGGAAAGCTACCTTGCAAAAGCGAGCCAAACCCCTAACGTGGCGATGTTTGACGGACTTCAGTTACCTGAGTATCTACAGAAACCTGCAGTCAACAACGGCCAGCCTAATCAACCGCAACCGTTCAATACGATTGGTGCATCGAAATTGACGATGAATGGCCTTCAATAACTTTGAAAAGCCTACAATTTCCATCACATATCATCGCCAAAAGACAGGCAGAATTGCTAAGCGTCTTTCCATCGATTACGCTTGGACGAGTGATTTAGTGAGACGACACGTTCGTCGGTTTTCGCAAATCCAGTTCATGTTGTTTAAGTAATTTACATATATTCTCGTGCTGGAGTATTTATGGTGGAACGCCCCTCATCGCTACAACGTCGTCATTTTCTCGGACTTGGTGCGGCATCCGCGACGTTGCTAGCCGGCGGTCGAGTGCTTGCTGAAGAAACCAAAGCGGTCGCGGCCGATAAGATCATTGAGCCACCAGCGGGCAAAAGTATTCTTCTCTCCTGCAAGCTCTCGATGATCGCCCGTGAAGAAGGTGGCAAGCAACTTTCTATCGCTGAGCGACTGCAGTTAGCTGGCAAGGCTGGCTTCGATGGAGTCGACTTTGATGAGGCAGGATCCTTTACGGTCGAACAAGCGCGACAAGCGGTCGCTGAATCTGGAGTGTTTGTTCATAATGCTATTAATCATGAGCATTGGGGGCAGCGTTTAACGAGCCCCAAGGCGGAAGAGCGAGCTAAGGGGCGTTCGAATATCGAGCACTGCTTGCGAGTGTCACATGCTGCGGGCGGAAGCGGCGTGCTAATCGTCGTTGGTCATGGTAATGATGGAACAGAGCAGGAAATTGAAGCGCGTGCCAGCGAGCAGATTCGCTCGTTGCTACCTTTGGCTGCATCGCTTGGGCAGATGATCCTATTCGAAAATGTTTGGAATAAGATGCATTACGATCACGATGCTCCGCCGGAACAGACACCGGATCGATTCATCAAATTCGTAGATAGCTTCAACAGCAACTGGGTTGGGATGTACTATGACATCGGCAATCACTGGAAGTATGGACAGCCGCGTCAGTGGCTCAATGCATTCGGTCGCCGAGCGGTGAAGCTGGACGTGAAAGGATTCAGTCGCGCGAAAGATAAGTTTGTCGACATCACTTCGGAAGAAGATGATGTTCCATGGGGTGAAGTTCAAAAAGGACTTCAGGAAATCGGATTTACCGGTTGGGCTACGGCCGAAGTTGGCGGCGGCGGTCTGGAGCGATTAACAACCATTCGCAAGCAGATGCAAAAAGCCTTCGGCATCAGCTAGTCTTGGGCTCCTGTCCCCTCTCCCTTCCAGGGAGAGGGTTAGGGTGAGGGTGAGACTTAGGGCTTAGGGTGACGGCGGAAGCGATAAACAGCCGCCCCAATAAACTACAGCCATCAAGTTCTCACTGAAGCATAGCGAAGCTTGAAGTCGAGTAAGCTTACAATCCGAAATAGCTAACCTTGTCTCAACATTCCAACGCCTCTCGCCTCAAACTATTTTTCCGACGATTGCTCCAATACTGATTACCATCATGATGATTGGTGATCTCAATTTGCTGCCTATACTTCAGAGCGATTTTCTAGAATCAGAAAATCCGTTTAATAGACGCGTTGTTTGTACCAAGCGCGGACTGGGGTCAGGTGAGCGTAATGGGCGATCGGCGCAGCTGTCTCTGTGTCGAAACCTAAATGCCTTGTCATGGTATTTGTCTGAATCGTTGCTTCAGCATCGCGAATACACCAAGGAGGATGATCGATCTCTCCGCGATAGATGGCACCTCGTTTACTTGCCATGTACATGCAGTAACGAGCTGACAGCCAATGCTCTAGCGTTCCTTCCTTGGTAATACGCTCCTCTCCTCTTGGGCGATACCGAACCTGAAATTCTCCAGCGGGTTCACCACGGTGAACTCTGCGACTGGCAAAATCGATCCAATCTTCATCGCCTCGATCCTCCGACATAGAGATCTCGGCATCCATGTACTTGAGATGAAAAAAAGTACGGGCAAATCGAACAGCGATTCGATGCGTTGCGTCGAGACTAAAAAACCAAACTCCCGGTTTATTGCCATCGGTTACGTAGGTTCGAACATTCAGTTCCGGGAAAGCAGATAGACCCGGCAGAGGTGGCACATAATGAGGGCCGATCCCAGTCATATAAAATGGGACGAGCCCAATCCAAGCTTCACCCTGAAATAGGTCTACCTTTAATCTTGAGGGTATCAGCTTTTCAATTTGCTTTGCATCTACTTTCCAGTGCAAGAAAAGCAGTCGATGCCACTTCATTCTCATGACCGAGGGAAACCAGGGCAGGGGCCAAGTACGATGGCTCAGTTCGCTCGATTCCAAAACCGTCATGAAGTTCTCCGATAACCAATAAAAAACTAAAGCAAACCGCTTATTTCTAATGCGTTTTGCGGAAGAACAATTTCTTCGCAGACTGTACTACGGCAACCAGAACGAGTCCGGCACCAAAGCCAATCGCAAGGTTTGAAAATGACAGCGACAGCCAATGGAGTACTCCGCCGATTGCAGGTATCTCCTCTAAAGGATGCACGAGGTGCTCAATCCAGTGATGAAGCGCAGGAATCCCGTGAATGACGATACCTCCCCCGACCAAAAACATCGCCAACGTTCCGGCTACGGCGAGAAACTTCATCAGCCAGGGTGCCGTGACGATGAGCGCTCGCCCAAGCTTTCGATTGAATTGGCTTTTCCAAGTTTCCCCAGTGCTTTGCTGGAGATAGATCCCCGCATCATCGATTTTCAGAATGAGTGCCACGAGTCCGTACACACCAACTGTCATCAAGATGGCGATCGTGGACAGCACTGCGACTTTCATGGGAAATGAAACGTTCGCGATAGTGCCAAGTGCTATCACGATAATTTCAGCGGAGAGTATGAAATCTGTACGGATCGCGCCGCTGATTTTTGTTTTCTCTGCAACATGCTCATCCTCGCTCATCTCTCTTTGCATTACCGCAATGGAATCCTCTTTACCCGAGACAACCCCGAGTTCTGACTCCGCCTCTGGCTCATGCAGGTGCAGCCATTTATGTAGTACCTTTTCTACTCCTTCGAAACAGAGATAGAGACCGCCTATCATTAGCAGTGGCAAAACGGCCCAGGGTGCGACGGTGCTTATGAACAAGGCTGCTGGAACAAGAATCACCTTATTGACCAGGGAGCCTTTTGCGACAGCCCAGACGATGGGAATCTCTCGCTGCACGCGTACTCCGATGATCTGCTTTGCGTTAAGCGCTAAATCGTCACCGACAACGCCCGCTGTCTTTTGAAGTGCAACTTTGCTCATGGTTGCTACATCGTCAAGAATCTTGGTTATATCATCGAGCAAAGCGAGAAGACTGCTTCCTGCCATGGATTCATTTTCTTTTGTCGTGGATGGGTGGGGAAGGATAAGCTACTTGGTTGTACCGACAACCGATTCCTTGTATGAAAGCAGCGAACACTACTTTTTATCATTTTCATCGAGAGATTTTTTCAAATCATTTAGACGATTCCAGTTGGCTTGCAATAACATCGGCTGCCTTCGCACCTTTCTTATGTTTTCTATGATCGACAATGCTTTATCGATATTCTGCAGAGCTTCTTCTTTTTTCCCTTGCTCAGCCAGCATGCTAGCGTGCATTTGCAGGGAGGTTAAGTACATACCCTGGTACATCATCGAATCCGGAAATTGGTCCGCGAGACCACGTTGGTATTCTATCGCAGTAGCCAAGATCTCATCACCTCGATCTCGCCGGCCCGACCCGATCATGATAACCGCTTGCCGAACCAGAATATTCCCCCGAAGTGCCTTGTATTCCGGGACATTGGGTTGAGCAGCGATGAGTTGGTCGCAAATTGCCAAGGCGCGAACCAACCGCTGACCATCCCCTAAACGCCCCGGCATGGGAGTACTTAGGATCTCCGCTAGCTGATACTGAATGACTAGGGAATCAGGATATTTTTCTACGAGGCCTTCCAGTAACTCGATTGCCTTCCGCAGCGAATCGTCGGCCGCCGCAGGGTCGCGTAAACCTCGGGCTAACCGCACCTCATCTCGATAATTCTGGGCTAGGGCAATCTGATAAGCTTGTTCTTGAGGCTTCTCCTCGATTAACGACAGCAGCAATTCTCTTGCCTCTTTATTCGCTTCGCTCTCCAATCGCTGTCGTGCTGCCTGTGCGACTGGCGGACTACCGGCTGGTGCATTAGGCAAACCCTGAGGTATTCTCCCTTGCCCGAGTGTAGGTAAACGAGCTCGGCCTCTGGGATCCATTACAGATCTTGTTCCGACTGAGACCATGTTGTTTAGCAGCATAGCAAGGGCATAACGCCCTTGTTCACTCTTCTTCAAATTCGCATTGGTCTCCAGAATTCTCCTGGCCCTTTGGAAAAGATTAATCGTTGCCAACATATCACCTTTCCTTGCCATCACACCGATCAATTGAGTCAGCACTTCAACTTGGGCTAGATCATTAGCATCCTTTGAGTGCTGATCAACGTTAGCTGAGCTGTAGTAATCTAATGCCTTTCGGTAACTCCTTTCCGCATCTTCGGTACGTCCCAGTTGACTTTGAATGTCGCCGACTCGACGGCTGGCAATCGCTGACTGCAACTTTAAATCGGTACCATTCTGTTCGGCGAATCGATCAAAGAATACCAAGAGAGTTTCCAGCAATTGAACATCGGCCGAGTTTAACGCTGCATCCGAAAATTCCAGCATCTCCTCCTCGTGACCAATCTCGACCATGGCGTTGGCCGTAGTGCCGCGAGAAGCAATATTGGAGACGATATTATCAAATGCCTCTAAAGCTAATGTGAGATTATTCTCAGCCCGTTCTTTCTCCTGTCGGGCGTTTTCCAATGCATTTTTTGTTTGTTCGACACTTTGCTCCGCTCGTCGAAACAGCTTTTCAATCTCCACCAAGTTTTTCTGTTTCTGCTGATTGCTAATGGCAAGAATCGAAGCTACGGAAATCAGAAGCAATGCAGTCAACGAGAGTAGACCAGCCAAAGCGGGGTTCCGTCGTGACCAACGCACCAGTCGCTCAATGGTCGTCGAGCGTTTAGCAAGGATCGGGCGATCTTCGAGAAATCTGCGCAAATCCTCTTCGAGTTCCCCAGCATGCTGATAACGTTGCAGGGGATCGCGCGAACAGGCCTTTAAACAAATCGTTTGTAAATCATTCGGTACCGATGTTTTTCCAAACTCGGGATGCGAAGCACCTTCGCTCGCGTTGCGATAGTTCAATCTTCCATCTTTGAATTCCACAGCAGGTCTAAGCGTCAGCAGTTCGTACAGAGTCAAACCGAGGCTATAGATATCGGTTCGGCGATCTGCTGCTCCCTTGAATTGCTCAGGAGCCATAAAACGCAACGTACCCACGATCTCACCTGTTTGCGTCACACCTGAAAAATCGATAGGTCGAGCCAAGCCGAAATCGGAAATCCAGATCGTATTGTCTCGATCAAGCAGCAAATTCCCAGGCTTCATATCGCGATGGAGGATACCCTGCTGGTGCGCATACTGAAGTGCGTTAGCGACGCTCGCAATTAATTTCGCGATATTCTTGTAGTAATTAAATCCAAGGCTTGCCTCACCCTCATGCAGCTTACTGGTTGTATTCACTCCAATGGAATTCGGTTGTTCAAGAGTAGCCTCATCGATATTTGCGGTAGGTGCCGAAACTTGAGTTGGCAAGGGTAGCGTGCTGGCAAGTTTGGCATCATGATTGGCAGTTGGATCAGAGGCAGGTGAAGGTTCCTGTCGCGCTTTTACGGGCGTTCCGGTCAAAAGTTGATTTACTGCCTGTTCAGCGGAATATCCAACCGCTGCGCTGGTCGCAGCGGTAATCGAATTTTCGCTCGATTCCGCAAAGTATCTCGATCGCAGGGAATCGATTACCGAACTCAAGGGAACTCCATCAATCAACTGCATCGCGTAGAATAGAATTCCATCTTCTTCGCCGATTCCAAATACCGGGATAATGTTGGTATGGTGTAATGATGCAGCCGATTCTGCTTCGCGTTTAAATCGCGCCCGGCTCTTTTCAGACGGTTGCTGCTGGGTGAGTGTCTTCAGCGCAATCTTACGCTTCAGTGATTTTTGGAAAGCGATATAAACAACTCCCATCCCTCCGCGGCCGATCTCGCGCAATATTTCGAAATCGCCGAAAGACTTAGGTAATTGAGTGATCGACTTCAACTCCGACGGATACTCGCTCGACACCGTGCTGTGTGTTGCTTGCTTCGCTATCTGCTCGACAAGTAGTACCGAAGGAAGGAGTTTCTTCAGTACGATGGAATGCTGTGGAAACTGCTGTGCGAATTCTTCAATCGAGGGTGGCGAGCCAATTCGTACATATTCGGCAAATTTTGCGACCAATTGATCGACTTGTTCGGTTGCATCAGTTTCCATCCATTTCCCCTTTTTGCTCGCCGGTCGATGGATGTGTGCTCACAGAGTCGCTGAGTCGATTAAGGGCTCGGATATATCGATTGCTGGCTGCTGTGGTGCTGAGACTCAGGACTTCAGCGACTTGCTGGTTGGTTAACTGCTCGAAATGGCGCAGCGCGATCACTTCTCGATCGATATCGCTGAGCGAATCCATTGCCGATTGCAATTGCAGAACGTCTTCATTGCGAATGAGAAACTGACTGGGTGACGTGATGCTGGCGGCTAAAAATGCATTGACCGACAGACTCGTATTGCCGGAGTTCCAGTTGGCAGCAGGTTGCTGTTCCTTATTCACATCCCGTTTATCCCTGAACTGTTCGCGTTGCATATCAATGAGTTTTTGCAGCACTCGTTGTCGCATCCAAATCAGGACAGAGACTTTCGGATCTGCAACATAATCGTGGAGTCGACGATCCATTTCCAAATAGGCTTCCTGAAGAACATCCGCAGCATCAATTCGACGTCGGATACGTGGATCCATGCGAAAAACGACGATCCTTTCTAAACGCTCCTGATTGGAGGCATAGATTCTCGCCAAGGCTATATTTCCCTCGGCCTTCAGTTGCTCGAGTTCACTTTTGTCGTTACTCTCCTCGATCATCACCCCCCCAAAACTCCGAGGCCAAGAATTGCCAGGGAAAAGCCGCGGATGGATTAAACACAATCCGGCATCAAAATCTCGCCAGAATATTCTTGGAAAAAAACTCCTGGGAACCGGTGGATGCAATCCTCTATTTGTCGGTATTCACTTTACCCTCAATAGCCTGTCGAACGCGATAGGATATGTTTTGATGGAGGAAAGTTTAGCTACTTGAAAACTGTAAGGCTCATCGACTTTAGGGCTCACTGACAATAAAAGGAATCGAATGATGCGTTATCACCCCCTTCTCTCCACTTTTCGGATTACCCGATCTTCGCGATGCCTAGGCCAAGTTTTTGCGATTGGCTTGCTGTCTAGCACCATGTCCATGGTACTTGCGCAAGAGGATTCAAAACCAGGCAACAGCGACTCTCAGAGTGAAAGTCGAAATTCGTCCAATGAGCAGCGTGATGGCGATAGCCCTCGCGGTGCGGGTCGTGGTGAAGGGAATCGACCATTTGGTGGACGTGGCAATGCGGGGGAACGTCCTATGGGAGAACGGTTCCGTATGATGCAACCGGGAGGCATGATGATCTCGCCCGTTGTTGCCGCTTTGGATACCGATCGCGATGGCACGCTCTCGGTTGCCGAAATCGAAAACGCGAGCAAGTCACTCTTAACATTGGACAAAGATGGTGACGGAAAACTCAGTGTTGAAGAACTGCGTCCTCCTATGCCTCCGGGAATGACACCAGGTGGTCCTGGCGGTCAAGGCCCAGGCATGATGAATGAAGAGATGATGGCGCGAATGTTGAAAGCTCGTGACACCGATGGTGATGGCAAATTAACGGGTGATGAAATTCCGCCGCAGATGCGAGAGCGTTTGGGAATGATGGATACCAACAGCGATGGAGCGATTGATATGGATGAAATCAAAACGGCTGCTCAACGCATGCGTCAGCGAATGGGACAAGAGGGTGGACCAGGTCGATTGCAGCAACTGCAAAATCGACGTGATGGTGAAGCAGTTCGACCTCGTCGACCGGCTGCCGATCAACCCTAGAGAATTCTAAAAGGAATTGGTTTGTATCATCTGCCCCGGCGTGCTGATGCTTTATCGACAGATGCGTCAGCATGACCTATCCAACGGTATTCACGGTAGTAGCTCTTCCGCTAAAGCAAACGAGTTCAAGGTAGACCGTTTTTAGAGGTGCATCATGCGAATTGCGAATCGATCATTGGTTGTACTGATTTTTTTTATTGGAATGATCGGCACGGCATTAGCGCAGGAGCAAGAGCAGGGGAGCGATATCAAGCTTACTGCCGAGCAACTTGAATTCTTTGAATCTAAAATTCGGCCGTTATTGGTAGAGCATTGCTACAGTTGCCATTCTTCGGAAGGGCAGGGGACTCGCGGTGGATTAGCGGTTGATAGTCGTGAAGGTTTGCAGGTCGGTGGTGAATCAGGGCCCGCTATCGTTCCTGGGAATCTAGAAGAAAGCTTGCTCTGGAATGCGGTCAATTACCAAGACCTCCGAATGCCTCCGCGTAAACCTCTTCCTCCTCAAGCCATTGCCGATATTCGACAATGGATCGAAATGGGCGCACCCGATCCAAGATCCGGGAGAGTCGCTCCGGTTAAGTCGCAGGTCAGCGATGAAGATATTGAGAAGGGACGTGAATTTTGGTCCTTCAAGGCACCAAAAGTAGAAGTCCCCGAAACCCTTGGGCAGTTTGCAGCGTGGCCGAAATCAGAAATTGATCGTTATGTCGCGGTTGGTTTCGAGCAACAAAAAATCACACCATCTCCTGACACTTCATCAAGCCAACTTCTGCGCCGCATTTATTTCGACTTAGTAGGTTTACCTCCTCTGCCTTCCGATCTAGCAGCTTTTGAAAAGGATTATTCGCAACGCCAAGATAAAGCGGTCGAATATGTAGTCGACAACCTTTTGAACTCTCCTCAGTTTGGTGAACGCTGGGGACGCCATTGGCTAGATATCGCGCGTTATGCGGAGTCGACCGGCAAAGAGTTTGACTCGACCTTTCCTCATGCTTGGCGATACCGCGACTATGTCATCGATTCTTTTCAAAACGATAAGCCTTATAATAAGTTTGTACAGGAGCAGGTTGCAGGAGATCTTCTGCCTGCCAAGACAGACCAGCAGTGGCAAGAAAACCTTATTGCAACCGGCTTTCTAGCCATCGGCCCAAAGGCACTTTTGGAGCAAAATCCGAGACAGTTTCAAGCCGATTTGGTTGACGAACAGATCGATACGGTAACCCGAGTTGTGCTTGGTGTATCGGTCGCTTGTGCCCGTTGCCATGATCACAAATTCGATCCCATTCGCCAAACCGACTATTACGCCCTGGCGGGAATATTCCAAAGCACAGAGACGCTTTTTGGTGGAGTCCGTACTCAGCGAAATCGACAACCGAGTGGCCTAATAGCACTGCCAGTCGATGATCCGAATCCTACTGATCAGCCAATCGCTCCTGCCGAACTAGCCAGAATGCGTGAAAGAGTCAGCGAGCTTGAGATCGAGCAAATGCAAGCGCGGCGCATGGCTTTCATGGGCAACAACAATCCCACCAACCGCAACCCTACCAATCCGCGAGACTCAAATAACAATCGCGACGGCAAAACCCCGGAAACCAATACCAATCCAGCGAGGGCCTTTATCAATCAAGCCATCTATGACCAACAGATTGCGGCGATCAAAGCCCGCATCAGTACGGTGGATGAACAAGGTAAGCCGTTAACGTTGTGCATGGGTGTTCAAGATCGCGAGCGAATCAGCAATGCTCGGTTGTTGGTTCGAGGAGAAATCGATCGCCAAGCTCAAGAGGTGCAACGCGGTTTCGTCAAACTGCTTTCTCCACAAACGATTGAATTATCGCCCAAGTCGAGTGGACGACTCGAACTAGCACGTTGGCTAAGCGACTCGAGCAATCCTCTAACCGCACGTGTTATGGTCAATCGTATTTGGCAGCACTTAATCGGTAAGCCGCTGGTTAGCGAACCAGACAATTTCGGGATGTCAGGGCCGGGCACTAAGCACCAGGCTTTGCTGGACTATCTAGCTGTGAAGTTCATGGAAGATGGATGGTCTGTGAAAAAATCGATTCGCAGCATTGTATTGTCGCGTGTCTATCAACTTTCTACAGAAGTACAAAAGGAAAACTTTGAGAGAGATCCTGAGAACGAATATTTGGCTCGCGGAAATAGGAAACGTTTAGACGCAGAAGCTTTGCGCGACAGTATGTTGACGATCTCCGGACAAATCGACTTTAAACGTCCGCGCGGATCTGTGATTTCGAATATCGGTTTTGCTTTGATCGGTCCTAATGGTCCGGTAGCGCCCGTATTGCCAATGCTAAACCAAAACAATTCATCAAAATCAGGAGAGAACTCCTCTGCGATGATGATGGAAGAACAAGCGCGACGAACGTTTCGTTTAGGCAACAATCAAAGTAATCCGATGGAAGCTCCACTCTATTATCGCTCAGTTTATCTTCCAATCGCCCGCAATCTTCTACCACGAGCTTTGGATGTTTTTGATTTTGCGGAACCGAGTATGGTGGTAACGATTCGCGAGCAATCGAGCACGGCAGATCAAGCATTGTATTTACTGAACAATGATTTTGTCATGTCGCAAAGTGATTCGATCGCAAGGCGGATCTTCCGTGAACAAGAAAAACCAGCAGAACGAGTGAGGCTGTTGTTCGCCTTGATGTTTAGTCGCCAGCCAACGCAGGAAGAGATGCAAATGAGCATGAACTTCTTGCGCGACGCGGCCGATTTAGCCGAAGGACGCAACTCCGCAGAAAAAACTTTCTCGGCTTGGAGTCAATTGTGCCAATCGTTGATGGCGACCGCCGAATTTCGTTGGTTGAACTAAAAAAGAATCCTGGAACTTTCCAATCGCAGGAATTAAGAATATGTCGATCCACTTACCAATGCTCAATCGTCGAGAGATGCTTCTGCGAAGTTCTGCCGGTTTTGGCTATTTGGCTTTCGCCGGGATGGCAGGGACAGTTCGTAGCGATGAAGTCTCTTCCAATCCACTTCGCCAGAAAGCTCCTCATTTTGAGCCTCGGGCTAAAAGAGTGATTTTTCTCTGCATGCAGGGAGGCCCCTCTCATGTCGATACATTCGACTACAAACCTGAGTTGAAAACTGGTGAGGGAAAAAGCCGACGGTCTGGAAATAGTCGATTACTACCATCTCCATGGGCATTCAAACAAAGTGGCAAGAGCGGCTTATGGATTTCTGAAACACTACCTGAGATTTCTGAAATGGCGGATGAGCTTTGCTTGATCCGTTCGATGCATTGCGATCAACCCATTCATCCTCGCGCAATGACGCAAATGCATACGGGTACTGCTCAGTTTGTTCGACCTTCGCTCGGAGCTTGGACGCTTTATGGACTGGGAACCGGTAACGATAGCCTGCCTGGTTATATCGCGCTGAATCCACCTCCAGCATCGACGCAGAATTTCGGCTCAGCTTTTCTGCCTGCTATTTATCAAGGTACTCAAGTCGGTAAGCCTCAACTCCGAGGCGGGCAGCGATTCAACGGCAATGGAGACTCGGAGGAACAGTTACCCGACTTGAGCAATTCGCGATTAAGTAGCGAGCAGCAGCGACGTCAGTTGAAGTTCATTCAGAGTATGAATCGCAAACAACTCAATGCGCAGAAGTCGTCCGATGAAACCGATACGACGGGCATTGAAGGAGTGATCGAATCCTATGAACTCGCTTTCCGTATGCAGGATACTTTGCCGGAAATGATGGATCTATCGAAAGAGAGTCGAGCGACCCTGGAATCCTACGGAATCGGGTCAGGCGAAACCGATTCGTTTGGTCGGCAATGCTTGTTGGCACGTAGGTTTGCCGAGGCCGGTGTGCGGTTCATTGAATTGACTCATGGTAACTGGGATCATCACACTCAATTAAGAACTCAGTTACCGGCCAAATGCCGTGAGATCGATAAGCCGATCGCCGGCTTGTTGAGAGATTTGAAAGCTCGAGGAATGCTCAAGGATACGCTGGTCATTTGGGGTGGTGAATTTGGTCGAACGCCCGATGCCCAAAACGGAGATGGCCGCGATCACAACAATAAAGGATACACCACTTGGATGGCTGGAGGTGGGGTCAAGGGAGGATTCAGCTACGGCGAAACCGACGAGGTGGGATATGAAGCTGTGGTCGATAAATGCCACATCCATGATTGGCACGCCACGATTCTGCATTTGCTGGGTTTAGACCACAAGCGTTTGACCTATCGTTATGCCGGTAGAGATTTTCGGCTGACCGATGTGCACGGCAATGTTGTCAACTCGATCGTGTCTTAAACGAGGAAAGAGCTGGAAAAATCGCTCGTAAATTCAAGCATTCTTAAGTTGCAGCCAAGGTAGGCTGAATTTCCAGGAATTTGGCTAAAAAAATGTTGAAGCGAGATATGCAGTTAGTGTAAGACTACATTTAGAGAGATAGTCTGCGCTGATTCGCTTCGATTTCTTCAGGCTGATTAAGCCTCCTTAAACGGGTGTTGCGGGTAGATAGACTCTCTCAAGCCGTGAGCCCTTGGGCTCGCCCCGCCCTTGTTTTCTTTTCTATTTTTTTCTCGATTGCCCTTTCCAAATCAGGAGCTTCTCCATGAGCGTAAAGCGTCAGGGACAGCCTCGCCGGAGTTACAGAACGGCTTTTACACTGGTAGAACTGTTAGTCGTTATCGCGATTATTGGTGTGCTTGTTGGATTGCTGCTTCCGGCAGTTCAAGCCGCTCGCGAAGCCGCTCGTCGCATGCAATGCTCAAACAACCTGAAGCAGTTGGGCTTGGCATTCCATAATTTTGAAAGCGCTTACAAGAACATCCCAGCCTATGGTTTCAACTTCGCAACGGTGCAAGGTGGCAATCCATACGGCAGTACTCAAGGTCACAGCGCTTTTACGCAGATTCTTCCTTACATCGAGCAAGGCGTACTGGCCAGCAGTGTTAATTTGCAGCTTGCCGTGATCGACCCGAGGAACATGCCTCCCAACTATGGAACCAATAGAAACATTTCAGGGGAACTCAAGGTATTCATTTGCCCTTCGACGCCCGAACCATACTACAGCGATTATGGCCCTTACTTTGCCCAATTAGGTTTGAACCTCGGTCCATGTATTCTTCCGAGAACCGATTACGCACCTGTCCGTGGCGTGCACGGTTGGTTGCAATCCTGCACCGGTGGGCTGACCCCTCCCGGAAACGAAAATCGAGGTTTGCTAGGATCGAATGATTTAGTGACGAAGAAGCGAGTTAAGCTCTCTCAATGCACTGATGGACTATCCAACACGATCATGCTTGCCGAAATCGCCGGCCGACAGAAGGTCTGGTACAACGGCAAGCAGACGCCTGGCTCAACCTTGCTTGACGGTGGCCTGACGCTTAATTCTTCGTACCCTGACTACAACATCGCTCGACAGATTCGTGGCTACAGCGGCTCCAACCCAACCAATCCAGCTGAGCGTGGCTGTTCCTCGATTAACGTCTTAAACGTTGATGGGTTGTACAGCTTCCATCCTGGAGGAGTGCAAATACTTCGTGGCGATGGTTCAGTTACATTTTTAGCTCAATCGGTGACTCCTGCAATTCTCGCAGCGTTAATTACCCGCGATGCGGGCGAGACATCTAACATCGAAGAATAATCTCCGACGTCGCTCGTATCGAATGCCGGCAGGAAGACGATTTTCTGCCGCTGTTTCGTATTGGCGCAACTGCGAGGTTACCAACCTAGGGTTACTTAAGTAAGGAAGCGAAATCCATGATTCGATCTCAATTCCCCAGAGCCTTTTCCGTTGGGGCCTTGGTTAGTTGTTTAATGTTACTTAGCGGCTGCTCGAATCAGGCGAAGTTGTATCCGGTAAAGGGCAAGGTAACTGTTGGAGGGAAGGATGCCATCGGTGCAACGGTGACATTTCATGCCGATCCACCTTCGGCCAATTCATTTCCCTCAACAGGAACCATTGGAGAAGATGGCTATTACAATCTTTTTACCAATGGAAAACCTGGAATATCTGCTGGCAATTACATCGTAACGGTGGTCTGGCCTGATCCAGCGCAAAAGCCATCTCCGCAAGAAATCATGATGGGTGCAACCGCCGCTGATGGTCCTGATCTCTTGAAAGATCAATACGCTAACCCCAAAACCTCAACAATCAAAGTTAAGGTTGAACCGAACACTCCCGAACTTGGCACGATCGAAATCAAGTAATGAACTCTCGATACTACTTTAAAACAATTGCGATTTCTTTAGTGTAATCGGTCCTTCATGCTGTTCACCGAGCAAGCATGCAATCATCCGCGTGTGGTTCCTCATCGAAGGCCCTTGCAACTAGTGCGAGGGACTCACGATTTTTGGTGAGACGAAACTTACTGCACAGCGAATCGTTTCAGGTCATCAAGATCGATGAATTCTAGCGTAGAAATGTGGGTCGATTCTAGAACGACCCTTGGCGGTTTGCCCGCTTCGAATGCTTCCTTCCATCGCAAGGCGCATAGGCACCAGCGATCTCCTTCCTTGAGCCCCGGAAACTGATATTTGGGATTCGGGGTGCTTAAATCGTTTCCTCTCGATTTGGAAAATGCGAGAAAATCATCGGTCATTTCCGCGCATACCAAGTGCAAGCCAACATCTTCTCGGCCCGTATTGCAACAACCATCGCGATAAAATCCCGTCATAGGTTCAAAACTACAGGGTTGCAGTAGGGAGCCTAGAACATTTCTCGCCTGCGTCATGTGAAACTCGTTTTCGAGGAAATCGTCGATAAAATTAGGGATAAGGTAAGACCGATGGTCAAAGCCGACTGGTAAACCTCATGCATTGTAACCATTTTGCAAGAATCTGGGTCAACACTCCCAAAGTAGGGGAGCTAAGGAAATCATAAAAGGGGTCAACTGACGGTTGTCCTTGCGTTACAATCTCATGCAGCGTGGCGGAAGACGCCACAGGTTTGCCAACCCTCTTGCAAACTTTTACCCCCACCAACACATTTGAAAGCGGATCCTTCAATTATGAGCAGTTCAGCTCCCGTTGATCCAGCCATTGAAGCCAAGGCGAACGAAGCGAAGGCAATTCTCGACAAGCATACTTACGAAACGGTGCAGTGGCATTTCCACGAATCGACCGGTTCACCGTTCTGGCTCGGCAAAAAAGCGGAGCTGAAGTTCGATCCATTGAAAGAAGTTAATTGCTTTGAAGATTTGAGAAAGTTTCCACTCTTTGAAGATGAGTGGCTACGTGGTGGTCCAGTGCGTCGTTGGCTTCCCAAAGGTCTGGAAGGAAAACCGGCGTACGTGTTTGAAACCGGTGGCACCACGGGAATACCGAAGAGTCGTGTTGTCGTCGACGACTTCCGCATCGACTACGAATTGTTCAGCCATACGTTACCCGATCAGTATTTCCCCAAAGGCTCCAATTGGTTGATGCTTGGCCCTTCTGGCCCACGTCGATTGAGACTGGCTGTGGAACATCTCTGCCAGTATCGAGGTGGTATCTGCTTCTGTATCGATTTGGATCCTCGTTGGGTTATCAAGTTGATCAAGAAGGGATGGATGGAGCATTTGGAAGAGTACAAAAAGCACTGTATTGACCAAGCTGTCACGATCTTGACGGCAGGTCACGACATCAAGTGCATGTTTGCAACCCCTAAACTACTAGAAGCACTCGCTTACGCATTGGCTGAGAAGGGCACCAGTATTCCAGAAGTTGGCATCACGGGCATTTTTTCTGGCGGTACTGAATTCACTCCACAATGGACTCGCTTCTGTGTCGAGGAATTTTTTGGTGGTTCACCCGAAGAAAGTGGCGTCTATATGACACCCACTTACGGGAATACTTTGATGGGTTTGGCTTGCAGTAAGCCGGTCACAGCAGATGATGGTTACAAGATCACTTACTATGCTCCGCAACCTCGAGCCGTAGTGGAACTTGTTGACTTTGATGACCCGATGAAAGTCGTTGGTTACGGTGAATCGGGCCGCGTCAAACTTTACACGATGACCAAGGAATTTTTCGTTCCAGGCTTCTTGGAGCGAGATGAAGGGGAGCGTGAAGCACCTTTTGAAAAATATCCCTGGGATGGTGTGAGCGGTGTACGTCCATGGCGCGGTATCGCTTCGCAGACCACGGTTGGCGTTTACTAGTCGTCGAATTGGAAAGGGAGAATTTAGAATGTTGAACATACCTGCGATTCGATGGGGCAAGCCTTACCAATCATTGGAAACCCAGGACATCGTCCATTTTGACACAGGCGAACCGATTGCAAAATTGGCGCAAGTTAACGGTGGCATGTTACAGATGGATTTGCGCAAAGCAGATAAAGCTCGCGCAGCCCTCAAGCAACTATCGCCAGCGCAGCTGATCCAGTGCTGCAAGAAAGCGGCTGAACTTTTTGAGCATGCTTCGCTCCCCATGGGTGACGGGGTTCAGTCGGTCGATGATTTCGTGCATCAGCAATCGGCAAGCACCGGATTGCCTGAGCATATGTGCCGAATGAATATGAAGAAGAATGCCTTTGTTCTCTCGAACATGGACAAAATTCTCGACGCGCTAACGCGTGGCTTAGATCTGGAAATCTTCGCCCGCGGCTATGGGGAAGAAGGTCGCGGAGTGATTGTTAGCTACCAATGCCAATCGCCCATATTGGCAGCCGTGCTTCCCAACAATTCTCCCGGTGTACATACACTGTGGTTACCAGCCGTTGCGTTGCAAGTGGGCTTGGCCCTTAAGCCCGGTTCGCAAGAACCATGGACTCCGTACAGAATGGTTTCCGCTTTCATTCAATCGGGAATGCCAGCAGAAGCGTTTGGTTTGTACCCGGGAGGACACGATGTTGGTGGCGCTCTATTGAGCAAAGCCGCTCGGGCGATGGTTTTCGGCAGTGCTCAGACAGTGCAACAGTATTCGGGCAACCCTCGAGTCCAAGCGCACGGCCCTGGTTTCAGTAAAATTTTGATCGGCGATGATGTCGTGGATCACTGGGAAGACTATCTCGATATGATGGTCGAGAGCATCTATACCAATAGTGGTCGAGGTTGCATCAATTGCTCAGGTATTTGGGCTTCAAGGCATACCAAAGAAATTGCTGCAGCGCTTGCAGAGCGACTTGGGCCAATTGAAGTTAAACCACCACAGGATCCGCAGGCTGGCTTGGCTGCATTTACCAACAAGCAGATGGCGATGGGAACTTGGAGCATGGTGCAACAGGACTTGGCAGAGTCAGGTGTTACCGAGATGACTGCCGGATACGGCGATCGCTTGGTGGAACGAGAACGCTGTGCTTATTTGCGTCCGATGATTGTTCATTGCGATTCACCAGAGCGAGGAGTTGCTTCGAAAGAATACATGTTCCCGTTCGCAACCGTTGTGCAGTGTCCACAGAAGGATATGCTCAGCAAAATCGGCCAGACATTGATTGGTACGGCGCTGACCTCAGATCCAAAGTGGATCGGCGAATTGACCGAATCGGTGCACATCGATCGATTGAACATTGGGCCGATTCCAACGAGTCGGTTGAATTGGCTTCAGCCGCATGAAGGAAACTTGATTGACTTCTTGTACCGATCGCGTGCGTACCAAATCGCTCCGATGCCGGTAGCGGCGAACGTATAATCAGCGAAGGCCAACCATTTCGTACTCGACAAGTTGCAGTTGCGACGGCAAGAGTATTTCTAGCCATCATGCGGACTGCAATTTGTGCTATGCCGCTTGGATCGCTGGACATTTTCAACAAGTCAGAATGAAATAAAATTTTCTAACCCGTGAGTTTAAAAGCTCACGGGTTTTTCTTTGGGGTTCTTGACTTAGCCGCCACCATATCTGTACATTTGAATACAACGCCAGCGAAGTAAAAAGGAGTTAGGGCAATGTCGGCTGCGGATCAGGAAAGCGAGGAAAGCATCAACCCAGAAGTCTTCCCGGCTGAAGGTCTCCAGGGATCGGGGGCCCCGTACGCTCAATCACCTGCAAATAAATCTGAAAACCTCGATAGCACTCCAAACGGGCAGGACTCGGATGTATCGATCGAACTTCTTGAACCACAGCCTGCCGAAGCAACGATTAATTCGCTACCAGCCAATGCGGCAGGAGAACCCAAAAGCGAATCTTCGGAACGAAAGCTTCAACTAGGAACTCCTGTGCAATTTGTGTCAGGCGTCGGCAGTCAACGCGCTTTGTTGCTATCCAAGCTAGGCATTACAAGGGCAGGGGATCTGCTTTTCCATTTCCCCAGAGACTATCAAGCCCCAGCAGAAGTCTTGAGTTTCGGTCAACTGCGGAGTGAACAGCGATGCTCGGTTGTGGGGCGAGTTGTTGAAAGAGAATTACGTGGAATAGGCGAAGGCAAAAGCCTGCTGGGAGTGTTGCTAGAGATCGATGGCGGATCGATTCGCTTGCTTTGGTTCAATCAACCTTATCGAATCCAGCAGATTCAACCCGACATGAAATTGCAAGCGACGGGAATCATCAAGCTGAGCGGCTTCGCGTGGGAAATGGTTCACCCGGAAATTCGGGAACTTGCCGAGCATGAATCTGCGCCGTCGAATCTACCGGTACCACTGTATGGCTTGACCGAAGGAATCCAGAATCACCATATGCGACGTTGTATTTCGGCGGTTGTTTCGGAAGTCGCTGATCAGGTCGAAGAAGTGTTACCGGAATCGATTCGTCAGAAATCCAACGTCGTCGGCGTTTCCGAGGCGCTCAAACTGATTCATCAACCGAGCACCTTGGAGGAAGCAATACGAGGCCGAAATCGTTTTATCTTCCAAGAACTACTGGTACTGCAACTCGCCTTGGCGATAAGGCGAAGGCAGCGAGTTGCTGGGCTCCCTTCCCCCGTTCTTGAGGCGACCGGCAAGATACACAACAGGATTCTTAGTCGGTTTCCGTTTGAGCTGACCAGCGATCAACGACGTACGATCATGGAAGTTGGCAACGACATGGGACGCGCTGTCCCGATGAATCGACTTGTGCAAGGGGATGTCGGCAGCGGCAAAACCGTTATTGCCCAGTATGCGATGCTACTAGCCGTAGCGCATGGATATCAGGCTGCGCTGATGGCACCTACCGAAGTCCTAGCGCGACAGCACGCAAAAACATTAGCGGAAAATCTCCGATCTAGTCGAGTCCATGTGGAATTGCTAACCGGGTCGTTGGCCGGCTCAGAGCGGCAAAGGATACTCGACTCTATCGCAATGGGAACGACCGATCTAGTCGTTGGCACTCAGGCACTACTGTCTGACAAGTTAGATTTTTGTAAGCTTGGAGTCGTTATCGTCGATGAACAACATCGATTTGGTGTTGGCCAGCGAGCTAGCTTGCGAAGTGGTATCGAAACACAACCTCACTATCTTGTCCTCACTGCGACTCCTATCCCACGCACCATCGCGATGACAATGTTTGGCGACTTAGATGTTTCGACTTTGCGTGAAAAACCACCAGGACGAAGCATCGTGAAAACATACATTGGCCGCCAGGACGAAATGGGGAGTTGGTGGGAGTTTGTTCGCAAACAAATCGCCCAAGGTAGACAAGCTTACGTTGTAGCTCCTCGAGTTGAAGGGAATGATGCAGCTGAAAGCATCGGAGCAGAGCAGTGGCATCAACGTCTCAGCACACAGGAGTTTCGCGATTATCGCGTAGGATTGTTACACGGAAAAATGTCTCCTGCCGAAAAAGAAGAAGCTCTCCGGAAGCTCAACGAGCATGAAACCGATCTTCTGGTATCGACCACTGTTATCGAGGTTGGGATCGATGTTCCCAACGCAAGCGTCATGACGGTAATGGAGGCAGACCGTTTGGGTTTGGCGCAGCTTCATCAGTTGCGTGGACGCGTAGGACGCGGAATTCATCCAGGATACTTCTGTGTATTTCCGCGTAAAGATTCGCTCTCTGAAGATAACGAACGACTTAATGCCCTAACAAAAACGCAAGATGGTTTTGAGTTAGCGGAAACTGACTTTCGAATTCGTGGACCTGGTAACTTGCTCGGTACCAAACAACATGGTTTACCACCCCTTCGAATCGCCGACTTACAGCGCGATGTAAAGATACTCGAGCTAGCCCGAAGCGTTGCTCAAGAATTGATTCATGAATCACCCGACTTAGAACGCGACGATCTTCGTCGCTTAAAGAATCAGGTACTCAAACGCTATGGAAATAATCTCGAGTTGGGAGATGTTGGTTGAGGAACATTTGGAAATCGTTGCTCGCCGATGGGAACGATTGGTATCGGAGTCCCGCCACGTTGCAGATAGATGCCATAGAGTTGCGAATAGAATTGAGCCTGCGACAGATAGAACCAACCTATAGCAGGAATGATTCCAACACAGCATAAAACCGATCCCAATAACAGATACATGGCAATTAGCGGGATAAAAAACAGGGTACCACCGATCAAACTCCAAAATGTTCGTCGAATGAAATCCAAGTGCCAACGCCATTCGAGACAATCGGCGAAGTTTCCGGTCAATCCGACTCGCAAAGCAATCGGGGCAGCAACCGCCATGATCAAAGCGTTCCCGACTAAGCCGATCATGCCAGAAGCTATTCCTACGATGATTCCCATTCCCGCTTGCTGACGATTAGGCTCGTCCCCGGTCAAGACGAGAATCACGACGAGGAGGATGATAAAGAATGGTAGTAGCAAGAAACCGATCACGATACTGACAACCAGCATCGCCAACCAAACCCAAAGTCCTCGTAAAAGATAATCGCCGATACGATTCACATCGAAATCAGGATAACGGCGCGGCACCCTACCATTCTCAGCAATCACGATGTCCATCTGGTATCCGAGAATGGCCAGCATGCCCACAACCATGCCGCTGAAGAGAAAGCCTAGGGACATCCAAACTACGTTGGCAATCCATTGCGGGCTTTCAAAGACAAACTTGATGATGCGGACCAAGTTGAGCTTGCCAGCGGAAATTCCTAGCGAGGGTGGCGTGGGAGTGCTTCTCGGATCGCCTGAAGCGGGAGTACGAAATGGATCGATGCTTGCCATGGTTAATCACCGCAGGAAAAGCTATCTGCATTTTCACAAACGCTCGGCGAAGGCGCCGACTTTCACACTACTGAGCCCCAGCACCCATTGCCAAAAGCGCACCAGCACCGCCTCCCAAGACCGAAGCGAGGATTAGCGCAAGGAAGGCACCTTGCATTTCGGCCCAGTTAACAATCTGATAATAGAAGATATAAAACGGCACGAACAAGACCATAATCCCTTTGACCGTGTCTCTCATGAAAGCGTGAATGAGCGTTACCAACACGGCGAAAAGATTCAGTAATGTCGCTGTGATTCCAAGCAGAGCGCCGATCAAGAACGTCAAACGGAATTGCTGAACCCATCCTACGAGAGTGTTCGGATCCTGAGGCCCCATCAACTGCGCGTCGACGATAAGCACAGCTCCAATACCGGCGATAATAACAAACAGAAACATGACAACCATCACCCACCATGGAAGCCCAGCTTTCTCGTGGCGTTCTTGCATGACGTCATCGCGTTTCATATTGGAAACAGCTTCGTCTAAGTAAAGATTGCCAAACGAAAATTCGCTGTCCACTTCATGCTGCTTGAGTTGCTCGCCGGTTCCAAAATTCAGTCCGCATTTCGTGCACAAGACCGCACCCGGTCTGATTGGCGTATTACATTTGGGACACGCTGGACCTGTCTTTTTTCCAACTCCAGCTTCTTCGAGCATGGCGGCCAAGCCAGAATCGACAGCGGGTGCTGCAGGAGCTTTTTTGGGACTAGCCGCCGGCGCAGTTGGTGCAGCTTTGGGACCTTGGCTGACCGCCGCAGGGATCTTGATAATCTGTTGGCACTTGGGGCACTTACCTTGTTTGCCGGCAAGATTATCGGGGACATTGAGTTTATGGCCACAAGCGCACTGAACAGAAATTGGCATGTCTTATTCCGAGTTGATGAGTCAGGGCCTAAGTTGTCCCAGTAGAGATAGTTATCATCTTGCATTGCGACCACAGCTGACGCCAGTCTGGAACCTACCTTTAAGCTCTCGCGATGCCAAAAGTGGTCCGGTTGGGCCAGAAATATGGACGACTACAATGTACGTGCAAACGCTACATTTGTCCTATATCGCAAACTTCGTCGTCTGGAGTTACGTCTGGAATTAATTGGGCACTCCCTACTTCAGCGACCTTAATGATCACTTAAACGGTGATATCCCGAAAAGGCCAGACCAACGTTTGCTCCACCATTGCTTGAATCGGCCATTGCATGAATCGGCCATTGCATGAATCGGCAATTGTGAGCATTGTGAGCCAGTCGCGATCGGTAAGCAAGCCAAGCCTTGCAAAGCTGTCATTCTGGCAGAATGGCAGAAATTGACCCAATGAGCCCCAATCACCCTTGGCGGCAGGAATTCGTGTCTTTTATCCAAAAGCGACGCAAACCGTTTTCAATAAGCAACTTACAACACCCACAACCACCCCAAACAAAGCATTGGCACGCCACTTGCACTGAGGGGGCCGATACCTGTCGCGTTGCCTAAATGGCTAGTCACCCAGCTAAGAACTAGGGTGCCTGGGCTGTGTAGAGTTGCTCAGGTCGGAAAGTTTAGAAAAGCTGTTCGACAATCAAAATCACCTTAAGCGGTCGAAAAACTGGTTTCGGGTGGATTCGAGTGGGGGTTGGTTTTCCAGAAACTGATCTTTCGCAACGAACAGTCTAAAGCAACTGCAATGCTTGATTTTGTTTTTACAACCCCAGATCAACCGTTCGGATCGACCCATTAGAAACCCGCGGGAAATGGATCGATCCGTAAAGTTTTATAGATCCCGTAACTTAACGCATATCGGAGGATTGCCGCTCATGGCGACGGCTACCAAATCTAAGGACAAGAGCAAACTGAAGTTGCAACCTCTCGGCGATCGGATTGTCGTACGTCGTGAGGAATCGGAAGGTCGTACAGCGGGCGGAATCGTTCTGCCTGACTCGGCTAAGGACAAGCCAACTCGAGGCGAAGTGATTGCTGTTGGCAATGGTCGCTTGCTGGAAAATGGGAATCGCTCCACACTACAGGTTAAGCCTGGCGATCGAGTTCTTTTCACTTCATATGCTGGCGAAACGATCTCCGTGGGTGACGAAGAGTTCATTCTGATGGGCGAGAGCGAAGTACTAGCCGTTTTGGGATAACTTTTCATCAAACTGATGGTGGTGAGCAAGTCGAAACCTTTCGGCTTGTTGTCGCTGCCATCTGTAAAATGCCCCTACCAAGACAAGAACTTTTACCAGACGAAATATTGATTCAGGAGTTGAGTTAGTAACATGGCTAAGATTATCGCATTTGATCAGGAAGCACGCGAAGCAATTCGACGCGGCGTATCCAAACTGGCTCGTGCAGTGAAGGTGACGCTTGGACCAAAGGGTCGCAACGTTATTCTACAGAAGAGCTTTGGTAGCCCTACGGTAACTAAAGACGGTGTGACGGTCGCCAAGGAAATCGACTTGGAAGATCCGTACGAAAACATGGGTGCCAAGATGGTACGTGAAGTCGCTAGCAAGACCAGCGATGTCGCGGGCGACGGCACGACCACAGCAACCGTGATGGCAGAAGCTATTTTCAACGAAGGCCTAAAGGCTGTCGTTGCGGGCGTTAATCCCATTCAGATGAAGGCTGGTATCGAACGAGCCGTGTCCGACATCACTGAAAAGCTTCACAAGATGTCGATCAAGATCAAAGATAAGAGCGAAATGGCTAACGTAGCCACCATCGCTGCTAACAACGATCGCGAAATCGGAAACTTGCTTGCTGACGCGATGGAAAAGGTTGGCAAAGATGGCGTGGTGACCGTTGATGAAGGGAAGAGCCTTCAGACCGGCCTGGAGTGGGTTGAAGGTATGCAGTTTGATCGTGGCTACCTCTCTCCTTACTTCGTTACCGACAGCGGAACTATGACTGCTGTTTTGAACGACCCCTACATCTTGGTCTACGAAAAGAAGATTTCCAACATCAAGGATTTGGTACCGGTTCTTGAACAGGTTGTTCAACAGGGCAAGCCATTGTTGATCATCGCTGAAGAAGTAGATGGCGAAGCATTGGCGACTTTGGTGATCAATCGTTTGCGAGGAACCTTACAGATCGCTGCTGTTAAGGCTCCTGGTTACGGCGATCGTCGCAAGGCAATGATGGAAGATATCGCCATCCTGACTGGTGGTCAGGCTATCTTTGAAGCGCTGGGAATCAAGCTTGAGTCCGTAGGCCTGGCCGAACTCGGTCGCGCCAAGAAAGTGATCATCGACAAAGACAATACCACGATCATCGAAGGCGCTGGAAAGAGCAGCGAAATCAAGGGACGAATCGATCAGATTCGCCGCGAGATCCAGAACAGCACTAGCGACTACGATCGCGAGAAGCTTGAAGAGCGTCTTGCGAAACTTGCTGGTGGTGTTGCCAAGGTCAATGTTGGCGCAGCAACGGAAAGCGAAATGAAAGAGAAGAAGGCACGCGTTGAAGACGCGTTGCACGCTACTCGTGCCGCGATCGAAGAAGGCATCCTACCTGGCGGTGGTGTTGCACTGCTTCGAGCAAGCAACAGCGTCGCTGTTCCAGAGGGCCTCAGTCACGACGAAGTCGTTGGCTACAACATCGTCATCCGCGCTTGCCGTGCTCCGCTGACAATGATTTCTGCCAATGCTGGACAAGATGGCGGTATCGTTTGCGAGCGAGTTTTGGAAAGCAAGGGCAACCAGGGCTACAACGCTCTAACCAACGTCTACGAAGACTTGGTTAAGGCTGGTGTGATCGACCCAACGAAGGTGACCCGCACTGCTTTGGCAAACTCAGCTAGCGTTGCCACCTTGTTGTTGACCAGTGATGCATTGATCGCTGAAAAGCCCAAGGCTGACAAGAAAGCTGGTCACGGCGGCGACCACGACATGTACTAAGATCCGCTGAAATGGGTTTGCCCTGCAGCGTTAGACCGGATGCAAAAGTTTGACCGGTTTGAAATATGAGAAGCCTCCGCTTTCCGATTTAGTGATTGCGGAGGCTTCTTCGTTTCTGTTCCAATTTTTCGGAAGATCCCGATTCTGAGGCTGGACTGCGGCGTGAATTGCGGAAATCATTTTGCCTTCCCCCCCGACCTAAGCCTATAATCTAGGGCGTGATCAAGAGTTGAGTACGCAGTGGTAAGGCTTGTGTATTTTCTTCGTACTTGAATCGGGTCTTTATTCTCAATCGGATGCCTAGGGTTCCTGACAACTTAGCTACACGCTCCAATACGGCAGTCTTGGGAGGTCGGCAGATCGCTCGACGGTGGCATAGCTTGATCCCTAAGAGAAGTTCCATTTTGCGACGAAAGTTGCTTGCTTTATGAAACACAAAACTCCGATCACCCACGACTCTTCAATCCTTCTGTCGCTTGTTTTACCTTTGACCTTCGGAGTTCTAATTGCTCCTTTGGCGAGGGGAGAAGAAAAAATTTCAATTAAGGGTGGCGGTGCAATCCTGGGCGATGCCAAGGAAGGTGACAAGTTCACTCAAATCGCAATTGGCCCTGGAGTCCGCGTCGCTGTTGACAATGAAAAAGTCGATGCAAAGAAAGAGATCCGCGAAGAGGAATTAGAGTATCGTAAGAAATTGCAGGAGTTGCCTGAAACTGCAGATAGCCACTGGCAAATGTATCAGTGGTGCAAGCAAAACAGTCTAACCGCGTTTGCCTTTCAGCACGCTTGGCGAGTCATTGAAATTGACCCTAACCATGCGGCGGCACGAGCGTCGCTTGACTTTGTACTCGATGGCAAAGAGTGGGTCACTCGCGAAGAATTGATGCTTAAACGAGGTCGTGTGCGCGATGGAACCGAATGGCGATTACCGGAGGAAATTGAACGACTGAAGCTGAAAAAGGAACGCGAAGAAGCTGTGACGAAGTGGAGCCGAAACATCAAAGCATGGAAGAATGACATTTTCTCCAATGGTCCTCGAGCTAGTAAGTCTTTGGTCAAGTTCGAAGGGATCCAGGATCCTTTAGCGATTGAGCCCCTGGTGGAGCAGTTGCAAGACTTTAATAACTCAGTCGATTTTAGATTGAAGATTATTTCGATTCTTGATCGATTCGATGCCCCACTGGCCAAGCAAGCGATTATCAATGCCGGCGTTAAGGACCCCAGCCCCAAAGTGAGAGAAGCGGCCTTGGATATCGTTTCCAAGGAATCTCCCAAAGAAGCTGCGAGGCAATACGTTAAATTGCTTCGGAGCGAAAATAATAAAGAAGTGGAGATGGCAGGTAACGCAATGACGGCCCTCAAAGATCCAGCTTATGCTTGGCAGTTGATCGAGGCTGTCGTTACCGAACACAAAAGAGTGATCAAGGGTTCACCCAATCAAAACTTTGGCACCGACTCAACGGGATCATTTGGGGTCGGTAATTCCGTGAAAGATCAGGTAAGAGTCGAATCCATAAATAATACCTCGGTGTTGGGTGCCTTGACCGAGCTATTCCCTGACACCAATTTCAGGTTTGAAGAAAATCGCTGGAAAGCGTGGTATCTCGACAACAATTTCCCGGAAGGTGAAGATTTGCGACGCGATCCCTAGGGTTTCGCAGTTCCCCCCTGTCGCATTTTTGGTCGGGAATGAGACAATAGAAAGCTTGTTTGGTCCGTTATCTGCGTTTTAGGTAGCGGTTATCTTTTTAGGCCGGTCAGCAAGGATCGCCATGGCAACGACGACCCATATCGTCATTCGCGGAGCGCGAGAACACAATCTTAAGAATGTCGACGTAACTCTTCCCCGAAATCGCTTGATTTGCGTAACGGGGGTCAGCGGAAGCGGAAAGAGTTCACTCGCGTTCGATACGTTATACGCTGAAGGGCAAAGGCGTTATCTGGAAAGTCTCTCCAGTTATGCGAGGCAATTCGTAGGTCAGTTGCCCAAGCCCAACGTCGACTACATCGGCGGTCTCAGTCCTTCGATTTCAATCAGTCAGAAGTCGGTTGGTCACAATCCCCGCAGCACCGTGGGAACAGTGACCGAGATTCACGATTTTCTCCGCGTACTGTTCGCGCGAGTAGGACGGGGTTACTGTCCTACTTGCGACAAACCGATTACCTCGCAAACTCGAGATCAAGTAATTGCTCGACTATTGAGCTTATCGGATCCTGATCGCGTTTACTTTTTCATGGCTCCTCTGATACGTGGCCAAAAAGGGGAGTACAAGGATCTGTTTGAAGATCTACGCCGACAAGGTTTTGCTCGCGCGCGGGTCGATGGAGCGGTAATTCGCTTGAGCGAACCACCGAAATTGGAAAGGCATTTGCGGCATACGATTGAGGTGGTGATCGATCGCTTTACGATAGAAGCGCAACATCGATCGCGTTTAGCGGAAGCTGTCGATCTTGCGTTTAAGCTTGGCGAAGGAACAATGCTGGTTGCCGAAGAGCAACGTGGAGGAGAAGAACCTCAAACAGCATCGCCCGAAGCAGATCTTGTATTTTCCCTCCAGTATTCCTGCGCATCATGCGGGACAAGCTTTCCTCCACCCTCACCTCAGATGCTCAGCTTTAACAGCCCGCAAGGCATGTGCATGGCATGTGAGGGAATTGGGGAAAGCGAGACCTTAGATGCTCAGCGGATTTTGACGGCTACGGATAAGTCGTTGAAGCAGGGCGCCATCGGTCCTTTGGGAACTTGGTCGGAAATGGCCAAGTATGAAAAGCAAGAACTTCAGAATATCGCTGCGCACTTGGAACAAGCATTCAAGATGAAACGCGGAGCGATGCTTGCGACCGTATGGCAAGAATTAACTACGGAACAGCAACACGCTTGGCTTTGGGGCTTCCCGGCTGCTGGCCGCCTGCATGGAGGCAATTCGAACCGTCCAAGATCGCTACTGCGAAATGGTGAGTTCGTTGGTCTCATCCCGGCGCTAATGGCTCGTTATCGCGCTGCGGGAGAATATTTACGTGACGAATTAACCCCCTACATCATCACGGGTGTATGCGACACATGCCACGGAGACCGCTTGGGATCTCAAGGTAGATTCGTGCGTCTACAGTCGGCTGCTCAAAAATTTTCCGATCGACCTTGGCGATCTTTGCCTGATATTTCTCGTTTGTCATTGAAGGATTGTTCCGAATTCTTCGAAGGACTTCAGTTAGATGAAACCGGTTGGCTGATTGCCACCGAAGCTGTAAAAGAAATCCGCTCTCGCTTACGCTTCCTTTTAGATGTTGGTTTGGAATACCTGACACTTGGCCGTCCTGCTCCAACGCTATCTGGTGGGGAAACGCAACGAATCCGTTTGGCGGGCCAAATTGGATCGGGGTTGGTAGGTGTCTTATACGTTCTTGATGAACCATCCATCGGCCTGCATCCTCGCGATAACGATCGATTGCTCATGTCTCTGCAGCGTCTCCGCGACCTGGGCAATACGCTGTTAGTTGTTGAGCATGATGAAGACACGATGCGGGCGGCCGACTTGATTTTAGACTTCGGTCCAGGTGCTGGAGTACGAGGAGGAGAATTAGTCGCCGCTGGCACCGCAGGGGAACTAGCCGGCAATCCAGCAAGCGTCACCGGCAAATATTTGTCCGGTGAAGAAAAGATTGCTATTCCGCCAACGGTTCGCGCTGGCAATGGTCATCGATTATGCATTCGTGGTGCGACGCAGAACAATCTCAAGAATATCGATGTTTCCATACCTCTCGGTAAATTTGTGTGCATCACGGGCGTTAGTGGTAGCGGAAAGAGTTCGCTGGTAGGCGACATCTTATCTCCCTATCTTCGCAACGTATTGCATCGCGCCGAATTGCCTGTCGGCGCGCATCGACTTTTCGAAGGAATCGAACATCTCGATAAAGTGATTGAAATCGACCAAAGCCCAATCGGTCGCACCCCTCGCAGCAATCCGGGAACCTACGTCAAAGTCTTTGACGAGATTCGCGAACTGTATGCTCAGTTGCCTGAAGCAAAACGACGCGGCTATGCACCAGGCCGCTTTAGCTTCAATGTCGAAGGAGGCCGCTGCTCGGCCTGCGAAGGCAATGGAGCTAATAAGCTAGAGATGGATTTTCTTGCCGATATCTGGGTTACCTGTCCGGTTTGCGAAGGTAAGCGTTTCAGCCGTGAAACACTGCGCGTTAAATACAAGGATCTATCGATTGCCGATGTCCTAGAAACGGACATTCATCAGTTGTTGGATGTCTTTGAAAATATTCCCCGTATCGCTGAGAAACTGCAAACACTTCATGATGTTGGTCTCGATTACCTAAACCTCGGTCAACCTTCACCAACGCTTTCTGGTGGAGAAGCACAGCGTATTAAGTTGGCCCGCGAATTGAGCCGCCGGAGTACGGGACGAACCCTTTACTTGCTTGATGAACCTACCACTGGACTCCACTTTGCAGACATCAAACTTCTTTTAAAAGTGTTACATGATTTGGTAGACCGAGGAAATACAGTGCTGGTCATTGAGCACAATCTCGATGTCATCAAGACGGCTGATTGGATCATCGACCTTGGTCCCGAAGGTGGCGATGGTGGTGGGGAAATAATTTTTACAGGAACTCCTGCTGAATTAGCCGATTGCGAAAAGTCGGCAACGGGCCGCTCACTTCGCAGACACTTGGACGGTGGTTCGCTTGTGCAACCGATCTCGCAAACGCTCGCTCCGGCAACCAAGAAGACTGGGCGAAAGGGTGCGAAAAAAACAGAACAACCTATCACACCACTGCCGGCTGAGATTTCAGAACTCCGCGAACTCACTGTGCAGGGGGCGACAGAGCATAACTTGCGTGGAGTCGATGTCACGGTTCCACGTAATGCGATGACCGTATTTTGCGGACCAAGCGGTAGCGGCAAAAGTTCTCTGGCAATGGACACGATTTATGCCGAAGGACAACGGCGTTACGTAGAGAGCTTAAGCTCGTATGCTCGGCAGTTTATCGGTCAGATGCCCAAGCCGCGCGTAGAACGTATCGACGGCTTATCACCTGCAGTGGCTATCGAACAAAAGAATCTTAGCCATTCGCCTCGAAGTACCGTAGGCACTGTTACCGAAATCTATGACTATCTACGAGTACTGATGGCGCGTCTGGCGACGATGTTCTGCCCTACCTGCGACGTACCGGTCTCGACACAAACGGTCGACCAAATCGTAGATAAAATCATGGCCTATCCTGAAAGCACACGGCTTTACTTGATGGCCCCAGTTGATCTACAGCACAAAGAGGATTTGGATAATTTCTGGCAAGAGCTTCGCGAGCAAGGCTACGCTCGTGTACGAGTCGATTCGAAGACTTATGCAATCGATCAAGCCCCGAAACTGCGTAGAACGGATGACCAAAAAGTCGAGATTGTGGTCGATCGTATCAGCGTTCAGGAATCTTCTCGATCACGTATCACGCAAAGCGTAGAACAGACTCTCGCACTCGGATCCGGAACGATGCTGGTTGCCGAGGTAGACGATCGCCGACCGGAAACTCGATGGACGATCGTAGTTCATAATCAGATGCTGGCGTGTCCTCAATGCGGTCTCAGCTTCCAACCGCTGACGCCACACAGCTTTTCCTTTAACTCGCCACTTGGTTGGTGCCAGACTTGTGAAGGTATCGGAACCCAAACGGGTACCGATCCTGGTTCTCTGCTAGATAATTCCAAATCGCTTAGCGACGGTGGTTGCCGATTATGGCCCACTCTTGATACGGATCTTTCCAAAGCGATGTTGGCCACGCTGACTGAGCAATTAGGCATTCCAACCGATATTCCAGTAGGTGAACTATCCCCCAGTCAACGTCGCTGGCTCTTGTTCGGTAGCGGTGAGCAGTGGTTTGAAACTCGCTTGGACGCGAACGGAAGTAACGCTCCGATTCGTTTTCAATTCAAAGGTTTATATCCGGCCCTGGAGCAGGCTTCGAAGTTGAGTCAATTACAGCGAATGCGACTTGAAAAATATGTCGCTGAGATCGACTGCACAACTTGCAATGGCAGTCGTATTCGATCAGATGCTGCAGCGGCTAAATTTCAAAATCTAACCTTGGGTGAAATTGTTCGCTTCCCGTTAGGAAAATTGCATCAGATCCTCAGTTCATGGCAACTCACCGAACGCGAACAAAAAATTGCGGGGGAATTGGTACGCGAAGTAAAACAAAGAGTCGAATTTTTACTCGACGTGGGGCTGGAGTACCTTGCTCTCGGACGTACCGCCAATACGCTCAGCGGTGGCGAAGCGCAGCGAATTCGATTGGCGAGTCAATTAGGTAGTGGATTATGTGGGGTACTTTATGTGCTCGACGAACCTACGATCGGTCTACATCCACGCGACAATCTGCGTTTGATTAAAGCAATGCACAAACTGAGAGACCTCGGCAACACATTGTTGGTTGTCGAACATGATCGCGATGTGATTGCAGGCAGCGATCAGATCCGCGATTTTGGGCCTGGCAGCGGCCGTCGCGGCGGTTTGGTCGTAGCCTCCGCTAGCCCACAAGATATCGGCAATGAACATGGCTCTGTTACCGGTCCTTATCTGACAGGTCAAAAAGCGATACCGATTCCGAAAAATCGACGCATGATCGAAATGCCGGAACCTGGCCAATGGGATTCTCCGCAAGGCCATTGGCTTTCTGTGTACGGGGCAAAGGAAAACACTTTGAAGGAAGTGGATGTCCATTTTCCACTGGGTGCTTTCATCGCTGTCACAGGTCCAAGTGGTAGCGGGAAAAGTTCCCTGGTGAACGATGTTATGTATCCCGCACTCGCCCGAGCGCTCCATCGCTACGGAGGAAAGGTAGGAGCATTTAATCGTTTAGAAGGACTTAACCAAATCAACAAAGTGGTGGCCGTCGATCAATCCCCGCTGGGTTCAAGTCCTACAAGTAATCCTGCAACTTACACCGGTGTTTTCGAACATATCCGACATCTGTTTGCTCAACTACCTGAAGCGACTCAGCGCGGCTTTACGGCTCGGCAGTTCAGCTTCAATGTTCCCGGTGGACGCTGTGAGAAATGTGAAGGCAATGGTCAGCTCAAAGTCGAAATGCATTTCCTCGCCGACGTTTGGGTTCAGTGCGATGCATGCAAGGGCAAACGATACACCGAAGAAACACTCGAGGTTAAATATCACGGGCATTCGATTCATCAAGTCCTAGAAATGCCGATTTATGACGCTGCTAAACTGTTTGCTGATCATCCGAAAATCGCCAGAATTCTAAAGACCCTCTCCGACGTCGGTCTTGATTATGTGGCATTGGGACAAGCGGCACCGACACTTTCCGGAGGTGAAGCTCAACGAGTAAAATTAGCTGCTGAACTTTCCCGCCCCGATACAGGAAGAACGCTCTATTTGCTCGATGAACCTACAACGGGACTTCATTTCGAAGACATCGCTAAACTCTTAAATGTTCTGCAAAGGCTGGTGGATCTCGGTAACACTGTGATTGTGATCGAACACAATCTTGACGTCATCAAATCTGCAGATTGGGTGATCGATATGGGCCCTGAAGCTGGAATCGAAGGAGGGCGAGTTGTCTTTGCTGGACCTCCGGAACATTTGGTAACATTTGCGAACCCAAACCTTGCCAAGTCGACCGGCAAGAAGAAGTCTAAACGCGAAAAGGTTCCTGAAGTCGTGGATTCAGAGAACAGAATTCGAAGCTATACAGGAGAAGCGTTGGCGCCCGTGATGGCTGCAGGTCCTTATGTGGATCGAGTCCCCCATCGAGATACATTCCCAACCTCCACAAGTACAGCTTCGGACAAGACGGAGGGCTCCCAAAATGTTTAATCCTGGCGCAGCCAATAAGAACAGACTCATTGATCCTGCCTTATTGTTCAAGTTCAGTATTTCGATGTTACGGGCCGAAGTAGATCCCTTGAGTGACACTTGGACGCTTCCAGAAGCCTACACTCTTCCGCGATTAGACCAACTGTCGGGAACCAAATCATTCGGCGAACTCCGTGGTGCATGGAACAAAAAAGGCCTTGTGTTCCAGCTCACCGTTACTGGAAAGGCACAATATCCATGGTGTCGGCAAACGCGAATGGATGAAAGCGATGGTCTTTATCTTTGGCTTGATACCCGTAACTCGCCTGGAATCCAACGCGCGACAAGGTTTTGCCATCTATTTGTCTTTGCTCCCATGGGTGGTGGTCCCAAACAGGATCGACCTATCGGCGCTTTGATGACAATTGCACGCGCTAAAGAAAATCCTCACGAAGTTGCTGGGGGGATGATCCACTTGAGATCCAAAATCGCGCGCAATGGATACCAGCTTCGAATCGGCATTTCATGTATCGCCCTTACGGGTTTTGATCCGATCGAATACCCGCGTCTCGGTTTTCACTATGCGATCGCCGATCGAGAACTAGGTTGGCAGGCTCTTACCGTTGGTCGTGACTTACCGGCAGAAGAGAACCCAAGCCTTTGGAGTGAACTGGAATTGCGCGATGAAATCCCTGCCGGTTCTGTTGTAATTCCGCCGTCCTAATTCTCGCGTAGCGGTGCTCGTGCTCAGCGCAGCGGTGCTCGTGCTCAGCGCAGCGGTGCTCGTGCTCAGCGCAGCGGTGCTCGTGCTCAGCGCAGCGGTGCTCGTGCTCAGCGCAGCGGTGCTCGTGCTCAGCGCA
>Ga0315900_10001168_pt1 | contig 42314 bp, 43 predicted proteins | sample LakEriMetagenome_FD_203521 | JGI IMG/M metagenome (GOLD analysis project Ga0315900, IMG submission 203521) | Freshwater fungal communities from buoy surface, Lake Erie, Ohio, United States - Buoy 12 MA114 | ecosystem: Environmental > Aquatic > Freshwater > Lake > Lake biofilm | place: USA: Lake... | reverse complement strand
TGGGTCGGGCAACGCGGACATTCGGGAAGTGGAGGGGGGAGCGGGGGATCAGGCGGTGGGAGGGGATGGGCCGGGGGCCGCCAGAGGTGGGGCCGAGGCTGAACCGGGAAGCGAGGCGGCCCGAGGCGCCGCCGCCGCCGCGGGCTGGGCAACGGCGGCTGGCGCGCCGGTGCCGTCCCACCACGACGGCCACTGCACCACGGCGGCACCCCGGGCCAGGGCCAGCCCCACCCCCAGCACCAGGCTGAACAGCAGGGCCAGGGCCAGCAGCAGCAGGGCCAGCCACTCGCCACCGGAGAGGGCGCGGCGCACCTCTTCGCTGCGGCCGATCGAGCGGGTGGTGGGGGGCGCCGCCGCCGCTGGCGCCTGCATCGCCGCGACTGGAACCGGCGGCAGGCTGACCTGGCCCAGCTCACCGTCGTACCGGCGGCGGGCCAGCGGATCACTGAGCACCGCATAGGCCTGGCGCAGGGCCCGGAAGGCCAGCGCCGCTTCGGAGGCCGGCAGCTCGGTGGTATCGGGGTGGTAGCGCTTGCTCAGGCTGCGGAAGGCCCGGCGCAGCTCCTCGCGGCTGGCCGTGGGGGCCACACGCAGCAGCTCATAGTGGTTGGGGCCAGGGGGCTTAGGGCCAGACACGGAGCAGGAGCGGCGCGGCCATCGCGGTTGCGGGATCCTAAGGAGCACGACCCGATCCATCGCGCATGGGCGCCGATCCGCCGAAGCCGTTCGCTGGGCCCACGCCGGAGCTGTGGCAGCGCCTGGGCTGGACGCCCCAGCCTGAGCAGCTCCACCAGCTGCTGGCCCTGCAGCAGCTGCTGCGGCAGTGGAACACCCGGCTCAACCTCACCCGGCTGGTGGAGGCGGAGGACTACTGGATCGCCCAGGTGTTCGACAGCCTCTGGCCGCTGCGCCCCCTGCTCGCGGCTGCCCCCGGGGAGGCCGCGGCGGCGCTGGAGATCATCGACGTGGGCACCGGCGGCGGCTTCCCCGGCCTGGCGGCGGCGATCGCGCTGCCCGCCGCCCGTCTCACCCTCGTCGACTCGGTGGGCCGCAAGGTGGAGGCGGTGCGGGCCATGGCCGCCAGCCTGGGACTGGCGGCACGGGTGCAGCTGCGCTGCGAGCGGATCGAGCGCACGGGCCGCCAGAGCTCCTGCCGGGGCCGCTTCCAGGTGGCCCTGGCGCGGGCCGTGGCCAGCGCTCCGGTGGTGGCGGAATACCTGGTGCCCCTGCTGCGGACCGACGGCCGTGCCCTGCTCTATCGCGGCCAGTGGAGCGAGGCCGATACGGCGATGCTGCGGCGGGCGCTGCAGCCGCTCCGGGCCCGCATGGCGGGCGTCGAAAGCCTGGAGCTGCCCGCGGGCCGCGGCATCCGCCATGTGGTGGAGCTCCAGCCGGCGGGCCCCTGTCCGCCCACCTACCCCCGGGCGGTGGGCATCCCCGGCAAGCAGCCCCTGGGGATCGCCTGAGGGTCAGGTCTGCTGCAGGCGCCGCACCGCGGCACCGCCGCAGCGCTCGCGCAGGTCGCGCAGGAGTGCGGGGATGCGGGCCGCCCAGGGACTGGCGGCGACGCTCGCGAGCAGCTCAGCCTCGCTCACCTCAGCATCGAGCCGATCGGCGTTGGCACCGGGGAACCAGTGGCCGCCGTTGCCCAGCAGTCCGTAGCGGGCGCGGGCGAAGCCCTGCAGGTCCCAGGCGGCCACCAGGTTGTGCAGCCAGAGCAGCACCGGCAGGTTGAGCCCACCGGGGGTCTGCTGCCAGTCGGGAAGTCCGTGGCGCCAGCTGGCGAGCCAGGCCGGGCCCAGCGCCTCCAGCCGGGCCCGCTCCAGCCGCGCCTCGATCGGCGGCAGCAGGGCGCTCGCCTGCTCGAGCAGGTCGACGGCCTGCAGGTGCAGATCCAGATCCTCCGGCCGGGCCGCCCCCACGCTGATCGTGTGGATGCCCGGCGCGCGCAGGCAGAACAGATCGTTGAACACGATCGGATGGAGCGGCGCGCACAGGGCGCTGATCCGCTCCGAGGGGGTGTGCAGGTGGCCGCCCTTGTCGGTGGGGCTGATCACGAACACCCCCATGTCGTGCCGGATGGCCCTGGCAATGGCCGGGGCGTTGTCCTGACGGATGTAGTACCAGTGCAGGTTCACGTAGTCGAAGGCGTCGCTGGCGATCGCCGTCTCGATCAGCTCCAGGGAGCCGTGGGTGGAGAAGCCGATCGCGCCGATGCGCCCGGCCGCCTGCCAGCGCCGCGCCACCTCCAGGCAGCCGCCGGGGCGCAGGGTGTGCTCCAGATGCTCGGGCAGATTCACACCATGGATGCCGAGCAGATCCACGCGTTCCACCTGCAGGCGCTCGAAACTGGTGGCCAGCTCCGCCTCGAAGGCCTTGGCATCGGCCTGAGGGGGCACCTTGGTCTGCAGGATCCGCCGCGGATCGGGCACCTCCCGCAGCAGCCAGCCGAGCTGGCGCTCGGAGGTGCCGTAGTGGCGGGCCGTTTCGATGTGGTGGAAGCCGGCGGCCACGGCCCGTTCGAGGGTGGCCCGCAGGTTCGCCTGGCTGGCCTCATCGATCTGCTCGGGGGGCAGATCGCTCCAGCTGTGCTGGAAGCGCATCCCTCCCAGGGAGAGCACGGGCATGGCCAGCTCCGTGCGCCCGAAGCGGCGGCTGGGCAGGACCATCAGCCGGGTTCTCGCCGGGGCAGGGTGCGCCGGCGGCGGGCCGGGCTGGGCAGACCCAGGGGCTGGATATCCTGCTTGGTCAGCTCCTGCTCGAGGAGCGGCAGCTCCTCGTAGGCCACCCAGTGGATGCAGTCCACCGGGCAGGTGTCGATCGCCTCCTGGATGCGCTCGGTGGTGTCGCCGTCCTGGCGGATGGCGCGGGAGCGGCCCCAGGTGGGCTCCACCAGGAAGGTGTTCGAGGCCACATGGGCGCAGTAGCGGCAGCCGATGCACACGGCCTCATCCACCCATACGGCCTTCTGACGCAGGGCGCCGCCCAGAATGGGCTCTCGGCCGCTGGCAGGGACGCTGCCAGCGGCGGCGCCGGGGGTCGACCAGGCGAGAGCGGGATCGGCCATCAGGCCCAGCGGGTCACCACCAGCTCGATCGAACCGTCCTGGCCGCGTGTCTGCTCGGACACCTGGAAACCCTCCTCGGTGCTGGCGGCCAGGATGGCCCGCAGGGCATAGCGCTGGCTGAGCTGGGCCAGGAAGCGCTCCACCGGCACCGGCTGACGCCAGAGATCCAGATCGGTCACCAGTTCATAGCTGCCGCTCGCCGCATTCCAGCGGAAACCGATCTCGCTGCCGTTGTCCTGGGTCACCGCCACCTGGGCGGTGACGCTCTGGCCGCGGTAGCCGCGCACCTGCAGGTCTCCCTGGTGGGGAGCATGGCCCATGTCCGTGAGCGCATCGAGTAACGACGGAAGGTCGCGGAGCTCGGTTCTGACGGTGCTGAAATGCGACATGGCGACGGCGGCGAAACGTCTGGGGGCAGTGACGCGCACTAAGGAGGAGTGACGTGCACGGTGGAGGCTGCGTTCTGGTGGAGCCGGGCCTCGGAGGCGGAAGAGGCGGTGGCGTCGGCGAAGGCGGCCGCGGTGGGCTGGCGCTGCTGGACGGAGCCGAGGCGCGCTTCGATGCGCTCGGTGAGCCGCTCACAGGCCAGGCCCTGGACACCTTCCACGGTTTCCTCCACGCGGCCATCGGGCCGGATGCGGAAGCGGAGGGTCTCCTGGGCCAATCCAACACAGAACGGAGTGGGCGGATGCTAACCGCGTCCACCGGGAGCTGGGAGCTCAGATCAGGAGGCCTTCATCCACCAGGGTCTGCAGCCGCTCCAGCACCTCCGGGCTCTCCAGCTGCTCCAGCGCCAGGCGGGCCTCATCCCGAACCGCCGAGTCGCTGTCGTCCAGCATGGTGTGGAGCAGGGTGTCGACCACCTCCTGCTGACGAGGCTCCACCAGATCACCGTAGAGGCGGCCGAGGGCCCAGGCGCTGTTGCTGCGCACGGCCGGCTCGCTGTCGATGCGCAGGCTGAGCAGCAGCTGGGCGGCGGCGGGATCCGCCTTGGCCGGACCGGTGGCGCCGGCCTCGGCCAGGGAGCTGGCCGCCCAGAGGCGCACGGCGGCGATGTCGGTGTGGAGCGAGCGCATCAGAGGATTGAGCACCGGCGCGTCGGGGTAGCTCCCCAGGCTCCAGGCCACCGCCTTGCGCACATAGCCGTTGTCGTCGGCGGCCAGGAGCGTGAGCAGGGGCTCCACCGCCAGGGGGCTGGGGTTGCGGCCCAGGGCATACACCGCGCTCATGCGGTGGATCGGGCAAGGGGCCGCCAGCAGCGGCAGCAGCAGCGGCACCACCCGCGGATCGCGGTGTTCGCAGAAGATGCGCAGGCCCTGCATGCGGTCGTCGTGGCTGCCGCTGCCGGCGCTGCGCCGCAACAGCTCCAGGCCGAGATCACAGCTGGCGGCCACGTCAGCCGCCGCCGGATCGCTGGTGTCGAGATCGTCGAGCGGGTCGCCGAGCAGCTCCTGGGCGAGCTCCTGGGCCAGCACCTCGGGATCGAGGTAGAGCTCCTGGGGGCTGCTCTCGTCGTAGGGGCCGGGCAGCGGCGCGGCCGGCGGCGGCCCTGGCTCGGCTTCGGAGCGCGGCTCATCGGGGGGGGCCATGGCGCGCGATCCGTCAGGCGATCGGGGCCGGCGCCGCCATGTCGCCCGGCAGCCAGATCCGGGCGCTCACCGCGAACAGCGCGAGCGCGAACAGCAGCACGATCGCCGCCGGCAGCAGGGTGGAGCGGAAGAATTGCACGGGCGGAGGGCCGTTCGCCTGCCGCCATCATCGCCTTTAAGGTTCGGCGATTCCGAACCGGGCCCGATGGCCGCCCCCCCCGCCCCCGGAACGCCGCGCCAGCGCCTGGTGGCGGTGGCCGCCGAAGGGGTGGCCAGCGGCGCCCCGCTGATGGTGGGCAGCAAGCTGCTGCAGGGTTGGCTGGCGGCCAGCGGCGTGCCCCTCGCCCTGATCGGCCTGATCCCCCTGGCCGAACTGCCCTACACCCTCAAACTGTTCTGGGCGCCGCTGCTGGACCGCTGGCCGATCCCCTGGCCCGACCGGCGTCGGGGCTGGATCCTGGCGCTGCAGCTGCTGCTGGTGACCGTGATCGCGGCGATGGCCCTGCTGCGCCCCGGCACGGACCCCGCCAGCCTCACGGCCATCGGGCTGGCCGCCCTGGTGCTGGCCGTGTGCAGCGCCAGCCAGGACATCGTGATCGATGCCTACCGCACCGACCTGCTGCCCGACCAGGAACGGGGTCCCGGCGCCGCCGCCGCCAGCCTGGGCTACCGGGCGGCGATGCTGGCGGTGGGAGCCGGCGGCTTCCTGCTGGCGGGGCGCTGCGGCTGGCCGGCGGCCTTCCTGGCCGCAGCGGCACTGGTGGCCGCCGTGATTCCCTTCACCCTCACCGCCCCGCGGCTGCGACCGGTGCAGCACGCCGTCACCAGTCTGCGTCAGGCGGTGATCGGCCCGGCCCGGGAGTTCCTGCACCGGGCCGGGCCGGGCCGCACCTGGCTGCTGCTGATGCTGGTGCTCCTCTACCGCTGGCCTGACGGCCTGCTCAGCGCCATGGCGATCCCCTTCCTCACGCGGCAGGGATTCAGCGAGGCGGACATCGGCCTGGTGCAGGGCGGCTGGGCCATCGGCGCCACCATGGTGGGCACCGTGCTGGGGGGCACCCTGTTCACCCGGCTGGGGATGAACCGCTCCCTCTGGCTGTTCGCGGTGGCCGGCGCGGTCGGCAACCTCAGCTACTGGGGCCTGGCCCGCTTCGGGGGCGGGTTCGCCGGCCTGATCACGGCGGTGAGCCTGGAGAACGTCAGCGGCGGGATGGTGGGCGCGGTGTTCGTGGCGCTGCTGATGAGCCTCTGCAACCCCCGCTTCTCCGCCACCCAGTACGCCCTGCTCTCCGGCGTCTACGCCATGAGCCGTTCGGTCCTCGCGGCACCGGCAGGGGTGGTGGCGGAGCGGGTGGGCTGGCCGGGGTTCTTCCTGTTCACGGCCCTGGCGGCGATCCCGGGCTTCCTGCTGCTGGCGCGGCTGGCCCCCTGGGGGGAACGGGAGACCCGTGGCGCCTTCGATCCGGTCCGCGATCCCACCTGAGGCGCCGCCTAGGCCAGGGCCGGCTCCAGGGTCTGCGCGTAGCGGCGGCGCAGCTGGCCGCAGGCGGCATCGGCATCAAGCCCCCGGCTGGCGCGCACGCTCACGGCGATGTGACGGGCCTGCAGACCCCGGCGGAAGGCCTCCACCGCCTGGGGGCTGGGCCGCTGGAAGCCTTCCTCGGCAATGGGGTTGTAGGGGATCAGGTTCACGTGGCTCTGGAAGCCGCGCAGCAGCCGGGCCAGGGCTTCGGCCTGCTCGGGCTGGTCGTTGAGGCCCCCCAGCAGGATGTATTCGAAGCTCACGCGGCGGCCGGTGAGGGCCACGTAGCGGCGGCAGTCGTCGAGCAGGGCTTCGATCGGGTAGGCATGGGCGGTGGGAATGAGCTCCTCGCGCAGACGCTGGTCGGGGGCATGGAGGCTCACGGCCAGGGTGAACTGGGCGCGGCCCAGCTGCTCGAGGGCCCGCTCGGCCAGCCGCGCCAGCGTGCGCGGCACCCCCACCGTGCTCACGGTGATCTGACGCTGGGCCATGCCCAGGTCGGAGCAGAGGCACTCGATGGCGGCCAGCACGGCCTCGATCGTGAGCAGGGGCTCGCCCATGCCCATGAACACCACGTGGCTGGGCCGCTCGCCCATCGCCTCCCGGATGCTGAGCACCTGATCGACGATTTCGTGCACCGCCAGGGAGCGCTGCAGCCCGCCCTTGCCGGTGGCGCAGAAGCGGCAGGCCATCGGGCAGCCCACCTGACTGCTCACACACACCGTGAGCCGTCCCTCAGCCGGGATGCCCACGGTTTCGATCGTGTGGCCGTCATGGGTGGCCAGCAGCAGCTTGGTGGTTCCATCCCGGGCCACCGAGCGGTGCACCTCGCGGGACCGGCCGATCCAGTCGGCCGCCCCGGCAGGCGGCTGGGCCTGGAGCTGCTCGCGCCAGGCCCTGGGCAGCACCGTGATCTGATCGAGGCTGCGGGCGCCCTTGGCGTAGAGCCAGTCGTGCAGCTGGCGGCCGCGGAAGGCCGACTGGCCCTGGTCCAGGGCCCATTGCTCGAGGGCCGCCAGACCCTGACCCAGCAGGGGCTGGCTCAGCACTGCCGGTTCACCACACCAGCAGGCCGTGGCCGAGCTTCCACTCCACGGCGACCAGGGCGATGAAGCCGAGCATCGCCAGGCGGCCGTTGAGCCGCTCGGTGTGGGTGTGGAAGCCGAAGCGGGGAAGCCGCCGCTGGGGAACGGGGGTGCCCAGGGCGGTGACGGAGGCGCTGCTCATGGGTGGCAGGATCGTGCCGATCGATCGATCAAGCGTTCAATCATCGGTGAGCAGACCCTCCTCCTGCAGTCCCTCCAGGGCGGCGGGATCGGCGATCAGTTCCTCCGCCAGCCCGTCCTCCAGCACGGGGCGGGTGAAGGCGGCGGGGGAACTGGTCTCGAGGCCATGGCGGCTGCGGGTGGCCTCCAGGTCGGCATCGGAGGGGTCGTCGAGCACGGCGGCGGCGGCTGCCGCCGAGGGTGCCGGCATCTCCACGGTGTAGTCCGGCCGCAGGTTCTGCATGCGCCGGTAGCCCATGCCGTCTTCCTCGAGGATGTCGGGATGGGGGCCAGCCTCGGCCCGCAGCTCCTCCTCGAAGCCGCTGAAGCCGGTGCCGGCGGGGATGAGGCGGCCGATGATCACGTTCTCCTTGAGACCGCGCAGCCAGTCGCTCTTGCCCTCGATCGCCGCCTCGGTGAGCACCCGGGTGGTCTCCTGGAAGGAGGCGGCCGAGATGAAGCTGTCGGTGTTGAGGGAGGCCTTGGTGATGCCGAGCAGCACCGGCGTGAACTCGGCTGGGGCACCGCCGGTGATCGCCATGGCGCTGTTCACCTGCTCCACCTGGCGCAGCTCGATCAGCTCGCCGGGCAGCAGCGTGGTGTCGCCGGCGTCCTCGACCCGCACCTTGCTTGTCATCTGGCGCACGATCACCTCAATGTGCTTGTCGTCAATTGACACACCCTGGCTCTTGTAGACGTTCTGCACTTCCTGCACCATGCGGAACTGCAGCTTGGAGATCGCCTCCTGGGCCGCCTCCAGGGTGGGTTTGCGACTGCGCAGGTCTTCGAAATAGCACTCGAGCAGCTCGTGGGGATTGATCGGCCCGTCGGTGAGCAGGTCGCCGGCGCTCACCTGCTGGCTGTCGGTCACCATCACGGTGCGCCCCAGCAGAATCGGGTACTCGCTGATGGCGTCGTCGTGCTCGATCACCGACACGGTGATCACGTCGTCGTCCTCACCCTGCTTGATCTCCACGGTGCCCGACCTGCGGCAGAGCACGGCCGAATCGCGCGGACGGCGGGCCTCCAGCAGCTCCTCGATGCGCGGCAGACCCTGCACGATGTCACCGGTCTTCTGACGCTCGAACACCAGCAGGGCGAGGCCGTCGCCGCGCTGCACCAGTTCGCCGTCGCGCACGTGCAGCACCGAATCCGGCGACACCATGTAGGGCCGGCCGAGGCGGATGCGCAGCTGACCGGTCTCGATCGCCTCCACCTCGCCGCAGCAGGGCGCCGCGAGCCCGGCGGCCAGGGGGTCGCCATCGACGATCCGCTGACCCACGGTCACCTCCGCGGTGGCGGAACCGAGCGCGATGGTGCGTGTGTCGGTGGAGCGCTCCACGATCAGCCGGCGGATCGGCTCGCCGCTGACCGACTCGGGCAGCTGCGCCACGCCATCCTCCTTGCAGAGGATCTGGGTGGTGGCCACCACGTCCCCGCTCTTGACGGCATCACCGTCCTGCACCTGCAGTTCGGTGTGGGTGGAGCCGTGGCTGGCGTCGGAGAGCGTGTCGCGGCGCACCAGCAATGTTTCGAGGATGGTGAGCTGCAGGCGCTCGATCGTCTTGGCCCGCCGGTCGGGCACCGCCTCCACATCCACGGTCATCTGGGGCGTGGTGTCGTGGGTTTCGAGGATCAGCTGGGTCTTGAGCAGCTCCACCCCCTCGACGCTCTTGATCAGCTCGCCGTCCTTGAAGGCCAGGCGCTGGGAGGCCTTGAGGCCGAGGCTGGGGCCACCGCTCTGCTTGACGGTGGAGAGTTCGGGCAGGTGGGCCTCATCGGGGATCGTGTATTCCTCCACGGGACGCAGCAGCAGGGCGCCGCCCTCGGGGGTGTTGACGGCCTCGACGAACTTGATCGCCTCGGCCTTGAGACCCTTGGCGATCTCCTCGCCGGGATTCACCAGCCGACCCTCCTCGAAGCGGGCGAGGGTCTTGCTGTCACTCGCCAGGTGCAGTTCACCGGAGCGCACGATGATCTCGCGCAGGATGTCGTTCTTCTGGGTCACCGTGACGATGCCGGCTGTCTGGCTGAAGATGTCCTTCACCACCTCGGTGCCGGCCTCGATCCACTGGCCGTCCTCAATCATCAGCAGGGAGATGTCCTTGTTGATCTCGTGGGTTTCCTGCGGAATCCAGAGCAGGGTGCCGCCCTTGCTCACCTCGTAGCCGTTCTTGGCACTGCGGGCCTTCCTGATCGCCAGACCGGGCGCATAGCGGACGGTGCCGCCGGTCTGGGTGCGGAAGCGGTCGTCGGCCAGCTCGGCGATCACCTCGCCGCTGGCGATCTTGCTGCCGGGCTGGGTCTTGAGCAGGTAGCGCAGGTTGTCCTTGCCCTCCAGGTGCCAGATCTCGCCGGAATGGGTGGATTCACCCACCAGCTTGCAGTCCTTGAGGGTGAGGCTGGCGGTGACGATCTGCACCTCGCGCGAATCGCCGGCGCTCTCGCGCAGCCGCACCGCGCCCCCGTACTCGCTCACCAGCCGGCTCTCGGCCAGCACCTCGCCGGTGGTGACGGCCCTGTTGCCCTCCACCACCGGCAGGGCATTGGGGGGCAGGTTGTAGACGTCGCCGCTGAACACCCACATGCGACCCAGCCGCTGGGCCTTGAGGGTGATGTTGCCCTGGCGGTCGGTGACCTCCCGCGGCTGGATGGCGTCCTCGTAGCGCACCTGGCCGGCCAGGTCGCAGATCACATCCTTGGTGGCCTTCTCCACGCTCTTCTTGACCTGGGCACCGGAGGAGATCTGGGCCAGGATCGTGTCCGCCGGCACGGTGGCGCCGTCGTCGACGAACAGGATCGAGCCGGAGGTGATGCTCAGCTTCTGCAGCTTGCCCTTGCCGCTGGGCTTCACCTCAAGGCTGAAATCGGTTTCCGCCAGCTGGGCTTCCACGCCATGGGGCGTGCGGTAGGGACGCACGCGGGCCTTGGAGCCGAATTCGATCGTGCCCTCCACAAGGGAGCGCACCACACCGGTTTCGGCCGTGGACACCCCGCCGGTGTGGAAGGTGCGCATCGTGAGCTGGGTGCCGGGCTCACCGATCGACTGGGCGGCCACGATGCCGACGGCCTCGCCGAGGTCGACCAGTTCGTTGTGGGCCAGGGCCCAGCCGTAGCACTTGCGGCACACGGAGCGGTTGGCCTCACAGGTGAGCGGCGAGCGCACCACCACGGTTTTCACGCCGGCGGCCTCGACGCGGGCGGAGATCTCGCGGTCGATCTCACCGTCGCGCTCGACGAGCACAGTGCCGTCGGCGGCCAGCACCGGCTCGGCCGCCAGTCGGCCGATCAGCTTGCTGGCGAAGCGGCCCTGCTCATCGGCGTCGATCGGGATGCCGCGGGTGGTGCCGCAGTCGTCCTCGCGCACGATCACGTCCTGGGCCACGTCCACCAGACGGCGGGTGAGGTAGCCGGAATCGGCGGTGCGCAGGGCCGTGTCCACCAGACCCTTGCGGGCGCCGTAGGAGGAGATCACGTACTCGGTGACCGTGAGGCCCTCGCGGAAGTTGGTGCGGATCGGCAGGTCGATGATCTCGCCCTGGGGATTGGCCATCAGGCCGCGCATCCCCACCAGCTGACGCACCTGGGACATGTTGCCCCTGGCGCCCGAGTTGGCCATCATCCACACCGAATTGAGCGGATCGTTGTCGTTGAAGTTGCGGCGCACCGCCGCCACCAGCCGCTCGTTGGTCTCGGTCCAGGTGTCGATCACCTTGGTGTGGCGCTCCACCTCGGTGATCTCGCCGAGCCGGTAGCGCTCCTCGGTTTCAGTGATCTGCTGCTCGGCCTCCTCGAGAAGGGCCGCCTTGTCACCGGGGATGCGCAGGTCGTCGACGGAGATCGACACGGCGGCCTGGGTGGCGTAGCGGAACCCCAGATCCTTCAGTTCATCGGCCATGGCGGCCGTGGCCGCGGTGCCATGGTGCTTGTAGGCCCAGGCCACCAGGTTGCGAAGGGCCTTCTTGTCGACCACACGGTTGCGGAACGGGGGCGCCTGTTTCGAGGGGGCCTCCACCAGCGGCGGCGCAGCGGCGGCGGCCCGGGCCTTCTGGCTGGATTTCTTGGAGGGGGTGGCGGTCATGGCTGCGGGCGGATGGAACGTCGGGAAAGCGGGCTTGGATCGGTTCGGATCGGCGGGTCAGGCCGCAGCCACGGCATCGATGATCGTGTGGTTGATCACGATGCGGCCCACGGTGGTGAGCAGATACCGGCTGATCAGGGCGCCGTCCTCATCGAAGCGGTCGCGGCGGTAGAGCCACTGCTCCACGCGGGTGCCGTCGCTGAGGGTCTCCTCCTTCTGGGGCTGGCGCTCCTCGTCACCGCAGTCGACTTCGCCGTTGAAGCGCACCCACACCCAGTCGTGCAGGCTGAGGTGCTGGTCCTGAAAGGCGGCGATGGCGTCGTCGAGGCCGGCGAAGGTGCGGCTGCGGTCGCCGAAGTGCGGCTTGTGGGCACCGGGCTGCTCGGCGGTGAGGTAGTAGGCGCCGAGCACCATGTCCTGGGAGGGGGTGATGATCGGCTCGCCGGTGGCGGGCGAGAGGATGTTGTTGCTGGCCAGCATCAGCATGCGCGCCTCGGTCTGGGCCTCGATCGCCAGGGGCACGTGCACGGCCATCTGGTCGCCGTCAAAGTCGGCGTTGAAGGCGGGGCACACCAGCGGGTGCAGCTGGATGGCGCGGCCGTCCACCAGCTTCGGCTCGAACGCCTGAATGCCGAGGCGGTGGAGGGTGGGGGCGCGATTGAGCAGGATCGGATGACCATCGATCACCTCCTGGAGCACCTGCATCACTTCATCATCGGCCCGCTGAATCAGCTTCTTGGCGGCCTTGATGTTGTTGACGATGTTCTGGCGGATCAGGCGATGGATCACGAACGGCTGGAACAGCTCGATCGCCATCTCCTTGGGCAGGCCGCACTGGTGCATCTTCAGCTTCGGACCCACCACGATCACGGAGCGGCCGGAATAGTCGACCCGCTTGCCGAGCAGGTTCTGGCGGAAGCGGCCCTGCTTGCCCTCGATGATGTCGCTGAGTGACTTCAGGGCCCGGTTGTTGGCCCCCACCACGGTGCGCCCGCGGCGGCCATTGTCGATCAGCGCATCGACAGCCTCCTGCAGCATGCGCTTCTCGTTGCGCACGATGATCTCGGGGGCGAGGATCTCCTGCAGCCGCGCCAGGCGGTTGTTGCGGTTGATCACCCGACGATAGAGGTCGTTGAGATCGCTGGTGGCGAAACGGCCGCCATCGAGCTGCACCATTGGGCGCAGATCGGGGGGGATCACCGGAATCACATCCAGCACCATCCACTCAGGGCGCGCGTCGGTGGCGACGAAGTTGTCGATCACCCTCAGGCGCTTGATCAACTTAGCCCGTTTCTGACCCTTACTGGCCGCAATCTCCTCGCGCAGCTGTTCCGCAGTTTCCTTGAGGTCGAGATCCTCAAGCAGCTGCTTCAGCGCTTCAGCGCCGATCCCCACCTGGGGCTCGTTCTCGATATCGGAATCCTCGGCATAGATCTGATCCTCGATTTCCAGCCACTCGTCTTCGGTGAGCAGCTGCTTGTAGGACAGATCCTTGTGGTCGCCCGGATCGAGCACCACGTAACAGTTGAAGTACACGATCTGCTCCACATCACGCAGGGGCATGTCGAGCAGGATCGCCACATAGCTGGGAATTCCCTTCAGATACCACACGTGGCTCACCGGAGCGGCGAGCTTGATGAAGCCCATGCGATGGCGGCGCACCCGGCTCTCCGTGACTTCGACGCCGCAGCGCTCGCAGACGATGCCGCGGTGACGCACCCGCTTGTACTTGCCGCAGTGGCACTCCCAGTCCTTGGACGGACCGAAGATCTTCTCGCAGAAGAGCCCGTCCATCTCGGGCTTGAGGGTGCGGTAGTTGATGGTTTCGGGCTTGGTGACCTCACCCACCACCTGACCGTTGGGCAGGGTGCGCTGCCCCCACTGCATGATCCGCTCGGGGGAGGCGAGCGTGATCTTGACGTAGTCGAAGTGGTTTTCGGTGCGCAGGTTGCTGTTGGACATGGTGGCTGACGCGCGGAAGGTGAAACGGGTTGGCAAATTCAGCGACCGGCGTCCCGTCGGCCTGAGGGCCCACGGGACGTGGTGTGATCAGCGATCAGTCGTCGTCGTAATCCGCGACGCCGAGGGATTCATAGGTGGGGCGGCTGGGGGTGCTGCGGCGTGGATTCACGTCCTGCATGAGATCCACCTCCTCGCCGGCATCGGTGTACACGGCGATGTCGAGACCCAGCGACTGAAGCTCGCGCATCAGCACCTTGAACGACTCGGGCGTGCCGGGGCGGGGGATGGGCTTGCCCTTGACGATGGCGTTGAGGGCCTCGTTGCGGCCCTGCATGTCGTCGGACTTGACGGTGAGCAGCTCCTGCAGGGTGTAGGCGGCGCCATAGGCCTCCAGGGCCCACACCTCCATCTCACCGAGCCGCTGGCCGCCCTGCTGAGCCTTACCGCCCAGTGGCTGCTGGGTGACCAGGGAGTAGGGGCCGGTGGAGCGGGCGTGGATCTTGTCGTCCACCAGGTGCACCAACTTGAGGATGTGGGCGTAGCCCACGGTCACCGGCTGGTCGAAGGGCTCGCCGGTGCGGCCATCGATCAGCTGGATCTTGCCGGGGTTCTCCGGGTCGTAGACCCACTCCCTGCCGGGCTGGCGGGCAGCCTCCTCCAGGAAGGCCTGCACGGTTTCCTTCGACTTCTCGGCGCCGTGCATCTCATCGAACGGCACCACCTTGACGCGGCAGCCGATGTTGGCGGAGGCCCAGCCCATCAGGCACTCAAACACCTGGCCCACGTTCATGCGGCTGGGCACGCCGAGGGGATTGAGCACGATGTCGATCGGGCTGCCGTCGGGGAGGTAGGGCATGTCCTCGCGGGGAAGGATGCGGCTGATGATGCCCTTGTTGCCGTGGCGGCCGGCCATCTTGTCGCCCACCTGGATCTTGCGGCGCTGGGCCACGTACACCCGCACCACCATGTTGGCGCCGGGCGGCAGTTCATCCCCCTGCTCGCGGGTGTAGATGCGCACATCCACCACCCGGCCCCGCTCGGTGCTGGGCACCCGCAGGGAGTTGTCGCGCACGTCCCGGGCCTTCTCACCGAAGATCGCCCGCAGCAGCTTCTCCTCGGGGGGCTGATCGGATTCACCCTTGGGCGTCACCTTGCCCACCAGGATGTCGCCGCTCTCCACATAAGCACCGATGCGGATGATGCCCATTTCATCGAGATTGCCGAGGCTCTCCTCGGCCACGTTGGGGATCTCGCGGGTGATCTCCTCAGGGCCGAGCTTGGTTTGCCGCGCCTCGATCTCATACTTCTCGATGTGGACCGAGGTGTAGAGATCGTCGGTGACAAGCCGCTCGCTCACCAGGATCGCGTCCTCGTAGTTGTATCCTTCCCAGGGCATGTAGGCGATCAGAACATTCTGACCCAGGGCGATCTCACCGCCCTCGCAGGCGGAGCCATCAGCCAGCACCTGACCGGCAATCACGGTGTCGCCCTGCTTCACGATCGGGCGCTGATTGAGGCAGGTGTCCTGGTTGGAGCGCTGGTACTTCTGGAGGTAGTGGGTGTGATCCACTCCGTTCTCGTCACGGATCACGATCGCGGTGGCATCCACGAAGGTGACGGTGCCGCTGACGCGGGTGACGGGCACCATGCCGGAGTCGCGCGCCACCTGGGTTTCCAGGCCGGTGCCCACCAGCGGCCGCTCGGGCCGCAGCAGCGGCACGGCCTGGCGCTGCATGTTGGAGCCCATCAGGGCACGGTTGGCGTCGTCGTGCTCCAGGAAGGGGATCAGGGAGGTGGCCACGGAGATCACCTGCACGGGTGAGAGCTGCACGTAATCCACCTGCTCCGGCGGCACCTTCTCGAAGTCCTGGCGGTAGCGCACCGGCACCAGTTCAGCGGTGATCCTGCCCTCCGCGTCGGTGGGCACGTCACCGGGGGCGACGCGGCACTCGTCCTCCAGGTCGGCGGAGAGGTAGATCGGATCGCCCTGCTTGTGCACGATGCCGTTCTCCACCCGCCAGAAGGGGGTCTCGATGAAGCCGTACTCGTTCACCCTGGCGTGGGTGGCGAGCGACCCGATCAGACCGGCATTCGGACCTTCCGGCGTTTCGATCGGGCAGATGCGGCCGTAGTGGGAGGGGTGGATGTCGCGCACGGCGAAGCCGGCCCGCTCGCGGGTGAGACCGCCGGGGCCAAGGGCGCTGATGCGGCGCTTGTGGGTGAGCTCGGCCAGGGGGTTGGTCTGGTCCATGAACTGGCTCAGCTGGCTGGAGCCGAAAAACTCCTTGATGGCCGCCACCAGGGGCTTGGGATTCACGAGCTGGGCCGGGGTGAGGCTCTCGGTCTCGCCCACGGTCATGCGCTCCTTGATGATCCGCTCAAGGCGGTTCAGCCCCACGCGCACCTGGTTCTGAAGCAGCTCGCCCACCGAGCGCACGCGGCGGTTGCCGAGATGATCGATGTCATCGAGGCTGGCGCCACCGACATCGAGCTCGAGGTTGATCAGGTAGTCGATGGTGCTGAGCACGTCCTCGGCGGTGAGGGTGCGGGTGGCATCGGGGATTGTGAGGCGCAGCTTCTTGTTGATCTTGTAGCGGCCCACGCGGCCGAGGTCATAGCGCTTGGGATCGAAGAAGCGGCTGTGCAGCAGACCCTGGCCGCCGCTCACCGAGGGGGGCTCACCGGGACGAAGCTTCTTGTAGAGCTCCAGCAGGGCCTGATCCTCAGAAGCGATGCCCTCGTCGTTGGCGGCTTCGATCGACTTCTGGTAATACTCCGGATGGCGGAGCTTGTCGAGCACATCGTTGTCCGACAGGCCGATCGCCCGCATCAGCACGTGGGCATTGATCTTGCGGGTCTTGTCGACGCGCACGTGCAGAAGGTCGTTCTTGTCGGTTTCGAACTTCAGCCAGGCGCCTCGATTGGGAATCAGGCTGGCATTGAAGGTTTTGCGGCCGTTCTTGTCCTGCTCGTCCTTGAAGTACACCCCCGGTGAGCGCACGATCTGATTCACGATCACCCGTTCGGCACCGTTGATGATGAACGTGCCGCGTTCGGTCATCAGCGGCAGCTCGCCGATGAACACCTCCTGCTCCTTGATCTCGCCGGTTTCCTTGTTCACCAGCCGGCAGGTGACGTACATCTGCGAGGCGAAGGTGGCGTCACGCCGCTTGGCCTCCTCCACATCGTGGCGGGGGCGCTTGAGCCGGTACTCACTGCCGATGAAGTGCAGTTCGAGCTTGCCGGTGTAGTCGGTGATCGGGGAAAAGCTCTCCAGTTCCTCGATCAGGCCCTTCTCCAGAAACCACTTGAAGCTCGCCCGCTGCACCTCCACCAGATCGGGCAGGTAGGTGGCGGTCTTGGCGACCTGGATCGCGCTGCTCATGCGGTGAACCTGCAGGAACGGGTTGGGAATGATGACCGGCCGGGCTGGAAGCCAGAAGCGACGTTGGGCGCCGACAAGAACAGCCGTCCCCCGTGAAGGGAACGGCTGCCCGCAGTGGGGCGTGCCTCAACGGACTCGCTTCAGGACTTCAGGCGTCGACAACAAGGGAGCGGGAGCGCTTCCGGGCCAATGAACCATCATACAGTGTGAACTGGCAAGGCGAACAGGGCGCTGGCGTTGCGAGTGCTGGTAAGGGCCACGTGCTCCAGGCTCTCGCCCCGCAGTTCGGCCACCTTCGCCGCCACGGCCGCGACGTAGGACGGCTCGTTGCGCTTGCCCCGCCTCGGCACCGGGGCCAGGAACGGACAGTCGGTCTCCACCAGGTAGCGATCGGCCGGCACCTGGCGGGCGCAGGCCTGGGTGGCCTCCGCCTTCGGGAAGGTGACGACGCCGCTGAAGCTGATGAACAGGCCCAGCTCCAGGAAGCCGGCCATCTCCTCGGGGGTGCCGCCCCAGCAGTGCATCACGCCGCGGGGGCAGGTGCCCGCCAGGGCACGGCGCCGCAGCTCGGCGAGCATGGGCTCGGCCGCATCGCGGCAGTGGATGATCACCGGCAGGTCGAGGGCGATTGCCAGATCGAGCTGGGGGCCGAGCACGGCCAGTTGCTGATCGAGATTCCGCTCCCGGAACAGATCCAGGCCCAGTTCACCGATCGCCACCACGCGCCGGTCGGCCCGGGCGGCCTGCCGCAGCACCTCCTGGGTGTCCGGCTGCCAGTGGCGGGTGTCGAGCGGATGCACGCCCACGGAGTAGCGCAGCTCGGGGAAGCGGTCGGCCAGGGCGCGGATCGCCGGGATCTCCGACGGCTCCACACAGGCGTGAACCAGCGCCTGAACGCCGGCTTCACGCCAGCGCCGGGCCACAGCCTCCAGGTCGTCGTCGAACGTGCGGAAGACGATGTGACAGTGACTGTCAACCAGGGTGGGGAGCTGGGACACCGGGACCGTTGTGGAGGCCGCCATGGCGGCAGGTGGAATACCGGACCCGGCCATGCGGGCGGATGGCCTCAGACGCTGACGGCCGGGGCGGCGGCGGGCTCGATGGCCTTGCGTACCGCCACGCTCAGGCGGGCTTTCTGGTTGGCACCGGTGTTGCGATGGAGCACGCCCACCTTCACCGCCTTGTCGATCTTGCTGAAGGCGGCTCCCATGGTTTGCTGCACGGTTTCACGGGCGGCATCGCCGGGCTCCTGGCTGTAGGCGGTGCAGGCGCTGAAGCAGCGCTTCATGAGGGTGCGCACCGCCGACTTGTAGGAGCGGTTGCGCAGGCGGTTGCGCTCGGCGATCTCGATCCGCTTCTTCGACGACTTGTTGTTGGCCACAGGCGATCGGGCGCTGAATCGACAATCTGTAATCCTACCCGCCGGGGGGCTGGAGTGTGCCCCCGCCTAGCTTGAAGCTCCTCCACCCGCCCCGATCCCCGTGGCCGTTTCCGAGCCGGCAGCCGCGCACACCGCCCTGATCGATCCGACCACCGCTGCCGCTCCCCTGACGATCACCTGCCTGCGCGAGGGCGAGGCCGCCGCGGCACGCCTGGAGGCGATCGCCGACCGCACCGGCGGCAGCCTCAGGTCCGAGGCGGCGGCCCGGGTGGAGGCGATCCTGGAACAGGTGCGGCGGGAGGGTGACGCGGCGCTGCTGGCGCTGAGTGAGCGCTTCGACGGCGTGCGGCCCGATCCCCTGCGCATACCCGAAGAGCGGCTGCGGCAGGCCTGGAACGGCTGCGGGCCGGAGCTGCGCCAGGCCCTGGAGCTGGCCCACGGGCGCATCCTGTCCTTCCATGAACGCCAGCGGCCGGCCGATCTGGCTGTCACGGGCCCCCACGGCGAGCGGCTGGGGCGGCGCTGGCGCCCCGTGGAGCGGGCCGGCCTCTACGTGCCCGGAGGGCGCGCGTCGTATCCCAGCACCGTGCTGATGAATGCCGTGCCCGCCCGGGTGGCCGGCGTGGAGCGGCTGGTGATGGTGACCCCCCCGGGCCCTGACGGCGAACCGAATCCCACGGTGCTGGCCGCCGCCCACCTGGCCGGGGTTCGGGAGGTGTACCGGGTGGGCGGCGCCCAGGCGATCGGCGCCCTGGCCTACGGCACCGAGAGCATCCCCCGGGTGGATGTGATCAGCGGCCCCGGCAACCTCTACGTGACCCTGGCCAAGAAGGCGGTGTACGGCCGCGTGGCGATCGACTCGCTGGCGGGGCCCAGCGAGGTGCTGGTGATCGCCGACCACAGCGCCCACCCCCAGCTGGTGGCCGCCGACCTGCTGGCCCAGGCGGAGCACGACCCGCTGGCCGCCGCGATCCTGCTCACCACCAGCGAGGCCCTGGCGGCCGCCGTGCCCGTCGCCCTGGAGCAGCAGCTGGCCGGCCACCCCCGCGCCGCGATCACGCGCCGCGCGATCGAAGACTGGGGCCTGATCGTGGTGTGCGACTCCCTGGCCAGCGCCGCCGGCCTCAGCGACCGCTTCGCCCCCGAGCACCTGGAGCTGCTGGTGGAGAACCCGGAACCGCTGGCCGAGCGGATCCGCCACGCCGGCGCGATCTTCCTGGGGCCCCACAGCCCCGAGGCGGTGGGCGACTATCTGGCCGGCCCCAACCACACCCTGCCCACCGCGGGCACGGCCCGCTTCGCCGGGGCGCTGAGCGTGGAGACCTTCCTGCGCCACACCTCCCTGATCGCGTTCAACCGGGCGGCGCTGGAGGCCACCGGCCCCGCCGTGGTCACCCTGGCCGAGAGCGAGGGCCTGCACAGCCACGCCGAGTCGGTGCGGCGGCGGCTCAGCCCGTCTGTCAGCCCAGCAGGTTGATGCGGTACAGCACGTCCTCGAGGGCATCGGCGGCCAGCACACCGGCGTAGCGCTGGGGCCGCTCCGGGGTGATGCAGGCCGCCAGGGGGCTGAGCAGGGTGGAGGGGCGCGGGTGGCAGAACTGCACCACGCTCAGCCGGCCGCCGTCAGCCCCCTCGGGCGCCACCACCCGGTGCCAGCCGGCGGGGATGCGGCCGTTGCTGAGCTGCTCCAGCATCAGGCCGCTGTTCACGATCACCCGGCCGTCGGGAGCCAGCGCCTCCACCCAGTTGCCGTTCACCCGCACCTGCAGGCCGGGGGCCGTGGCCCGGGGCAGGGCCGTGATCAGATTGATGTCGGCGTGGGGGGCCGCCCAGACGTGACCGCCGGGCGGGGCTGCGGCCATCGGCGGGTAGTGGAGGGCGCGGCTGAGGGTGGGGGCGTCAGCCACCAGCGCATCGAAGAAGTGGGGATGGGCACCCAGCCCGGTGGCGATCAGCCGCAGGAAGCGCCGTTGCAGCTCGGCGATGGCCTGGTGGAAGGTGTGCAGCACGGCGGTGATGCCCGGCACCGCCGCCTCGGGCAGCAGCGGCTCGGGATACAGCAGCGGAAAGCGCCGCCGCAGGGGGTGGGCCGGCGGCAGCGGTGCGGCCCAGTTGAGCATCTCCTTCCAGTCGGCGCGGGCCTCCCCCGCTGCCGTCTCCACCAGGGTGCCCGTGTAGCCCGTCTGGCCGCAGGCCTGCGGCTCCCGGAACGCCTGCTTGGCCTCGGGTGCCAGGGCGAAGAAGCGCTCCAGCAGCCCATAGGCCTGATCGAGCAGGTCGGCCGGCAGATCGTGGGTGGTGAGCACGAAACCGGTTCCGAGGCTGCGCATCACGCCCTCCACCACAGCCGCCTGGCGCGCGGCGCTGCCGCGCTCGAAGGCGAGCAGATCCACCTCCAGGATCTCGGGGTGGGCCATGGCGCTCAGGCGGGGGTGAACCGGCAGCGCAGCAGGGCCAGCGCTTCGTCGGGCAGGCCCAGGAAGCGGTCGAGCCAGGCCACCCCACAGGGCTCCACCGTGGCAACCCCCACCAGCAGCGCCTCGCCGCTGTCGTTGAGCGGTTCCCCGCAGGCCTGATGGCGCCGCCCCCGCACCGGGCCGGTGCGCAGCGGGCAGTCGATCAGCAGGGCGGGAGCGCGGTATGTGCCAAGGCGGAAGTGAAAGCGGGAGCGGAAGTGCAGCTCCAGGGCACCGCTGGCGAGCTCCAGGCTGCCGGCCAGCTCACGCGGCTCGATGGCGATGGCGATGCCCGGGGGCAGGGGCAGGCCGAGGAAGCGGGTGGTGCGCCAGTTCAGCGGGGGGATCCGCAGCCGGGAGGGGTCGAAGCGGAGGGTACGTCGCCCGTCGCCGACGTCGGGGCCCAACCGGCCCGAGCCGCCGCCACCGCGGCCGTCGTAGTGGAAGCGGGGGTAGCCCCCGATCGCCAGGCCGCAACCGGCCAGGGTGGCGAGCTGCAGGGCCGGGGGCGGCGCCGACACCCGCTCAGCCCGGACGCAGGGGCTCGAGCCGGCCGCTGCCATGCAGATCGGCGAGGGCGTCGTAGCCCCCCACCGGCTCGCCGTCGATGAACACCTGGGGCAGGCTGGCGGCGCCGCTGAGCTCCTGGAGCCGCTGGCGCTGCTCCTGGCTCTCCACCTGCTCCACCAGGTGGGGGATGCCCAGGGTGCGCAGCAGGCGCAGGGCCCGGGCTGAATAGGGGCAGCCGGGCAGCACGGCGATCGCCAGCCGCGGTCCGGCGGCCGGGGGTGCCGATGCCGGCGCCGGCGCCGGGGAGGATGGTGGTGCCGCTGCCGCGGGCCTGGCTGGGGTCGGCGGGTCGGCGATCGCGGCCTCGCTGCCGGCTGGGGCGGTCCCGGCACCGGCGTCGAGCAGCCCCACCAGCAGGTCGGCGCCGGCCAGCACCCGGCTGCCGGGCTCCAGGTGGCCGCCCCACACCTGGCAGGCCCCGTCGGACACGCTCAGGTGCAGATGCACGCCCTCCGGCGCCAGCGAGCCGTTGAGGGTGATGATCTCCAGCTCGCCGCTGAGCACGGTGGGTTCGCTGCGGCCCGGACACTGGAAGGCGGCCTGGGAGAGGTTGCCCACCACGCCGAGCACGAAGCCGGCGGCCTGCTCGGCCACGGCGAGCTCCTGCAGCGTCTGGCGCAGGTCGCTGCCGGGGGCGAGGCGCAGGCGCACGGTGCGCATGGGGCGGGCGGGTGGCTGGGGGGCAACGCTACGTGGCGGGCGGACGGCAGTCGCGCTGGGCCAGCACGGCGGCCTGGCGCTTGCCGTCGCGCTCGATCGGCTGGATGGCGAACTGGTCGTCGCTCACATCGAAGCGGCCGCTGGCGCAGTCGAGCTGGAGCCTGCGGGTGGTGTAGCGGCCGTAGGCCCGGCCCTTGCCCTGCTGCAGGGCCATGTCCAGGCACTGGTCGCTGGAGCCCCAGAAGCAGCTGGCGGCCCCCAGCAGGCCCCCCAGCAGGTTGGTGGCCACCTGGCCGCTGCGGTCGATCTCGAAGCGGCGCACCTCGTAGAGCAGGGGCTGGGGCTGGCCCCCGGGCGCCGGCGCGGCAGCCAGGGGTCGGCTGAAGGTCTCGGGGGTGTCCACGGTCCAGTCGCCGAGCCGCTGGCCTGGGCTGAGCTGGCTGGCCAGGCCGGCGGTGAGCGCCTCGAAGCGGTCCCTGGGATAACCGTGGTGGCCCACCGAGAAGCGCTCGTAGTCGCCAAGCTCGAACAGCAGGTTGGCGCTGCGGGTGAAGTCGTCGATCGCCAGGGCACCGCTGGCCAGCAGCCAGCCGAGCACGGTGCCGGTGCGCCAGTCGGCGGCGAGCTCCTCCTGCTTCACGGTGAGGCCCAGGCCGCCCTGGTAGGGCCCCAGCCCGAGGCTGCGGTTGGCGTGGTGGCCCCATTCGTGGGCGAGCACCGCCAGATCGAGGCTGAGCAGGTCCCGCTCCCCCAGCCCCCGTGCGGCGCGCACCGTGCGGCGGAGGTTCATCGCCATGGCGATCTCGGCGCTCTCCGGGCAGTAGAAGGCCATCGGGTGCGTCACCACCCCGCCACCGCAGGCGTTGGTGCGGTCGCCGGCGAACAGCAGGGCGGGTTTGGTGAGGATCTTGCCCCTGGGGATGGCCGCCTGCTCCCTCCAGTAGCTGTGCAGCAGGTCGTTGGCGGCATTCAGGTAGCGGCGGCGCAGCTCGACGCCGCTGCCCTCGCCGAGGCGCAGCTGCTCGAGGCCGCGGGCCTGTTCGGTGAGACTGGGACTGGCGGGCCGCGGCGGCCGCAGCGGGAGGGCGGGGATCGTCTGGGGGGCGGGCTGGCTCTGGCCGGCCGGGGGAGCCGGCAGCTGCAGGAGCAGCATCGGCAGGGTCAGGCCAACCGACCAGGCCCGGATCCGCACCCGGCTCGGGAACAACCACCACGCCATCGTCACGGCCATGCCGGAGAGCATTCAGTCTGCGATCCCTGTCGCGTGTCGCGGAAGGAAGCCGGCTCACCCAACGGCCACCGCCATGTCTTCCCCAGGCCATGCAGCCATCCCCTTGGCGAAGGCTCCCGGCACACCGTGCGGCGCGCCGGGAGATGATTCCGTCGTCAGGGTGGTCGCCTGGAACGGTGGGCGCGGGCCCTGGCCCAACCCCTCAGCGACGGCGCCTCCAGCGGCAGCCGAGCCTCCCTCGCCCTGGCCCTGGCAGTCCGAGGCACCCCGCTGCTGCTCAAGGCCCGGCGGCTGGATCGGCTGGAGACGCTGGCGGCCGATCTGCAACGCCCTGCCGCCGGCGCCGGCGGGCCCGAGCCCTAGCGTGCCCCTTCCTGGGCACCCCGGCATGCCGAGCAGCATGGTGCTGCAGAACCTGCTCTCCCCGCCGGTGCTGTTCTTCGTGCTGGGGATGGCGGCGGTGCTGCTGCGCTCCGACCTGGAGATCCCGGCGCCGCTTCCCAAGCTGTTCTCGCTCTATCTGCTGCTGGCGATCGGCTACAAGGGCGGTGTGGAGCTGCAGCACAGCGGCCTCACCCAGCAGGTGCTGCTCACGATCTCGGCGGCGGTGCTGATGTCGCTGCTGGTGCCGCTGAGCAGCTACTGGATCCTGCGCCGGCGCCTGGATGTGTACAACGCGGCGGCGGTGGCGGCGTCCTACGGCTCGATCAGCGCCGTCACCTTCATCACCGCCGAGAGCTTCCTGGAAACGAGCCATCTGCGCTACGACGGCTTCATGGTGGCCGCCCTGGCGCTGATGGAATCGCCGGCGATCATCGTGGGGTTGTTGCTGGTGCGCGCCCTGGCCCCGCGCAGCGGCGACGGGGCGGGCAGGACGGAGGGCGGCTGGGGCTCGGTGCTGCACGAGGCGTTTCTGAACAGCTCGGTGCTGCTGCTGCTCGGCAGCCTGCTGATCGGCCTGCTGAGCGCGGGGTTCAGCCCCGCGGGCATGGCCAAGATGGAGCCGTTCACCGGCGGCATCTTCTACGGCGCCCTGAGTTTCTTCCTGCTCGACATGGGCATCGTGGCGGCTCAGCGGCTCCAGGACCTGCGCCGCGCCGGCACCTTCCTGGTGGGCTTCGCCCTGCTGGCGCCCCTGGCCCATGCCCTGGTGGGCCTGGTGATCGCCCGACTGCTGGGCCTGCCCCAGGGGGATGCCCTGCTGTTCATGGTGCTCTGCGCCAGCGCCTCCTACATCGCCGTACCGGCCGCCATGCGCATGAGCGTGCCCCAGGCCAGTCCCAGCCTCTACATCTCCTCGGCCCTGGGGCTCACCTTCCCCTTCAACGTGGTGATCGGCATTCCCCTCTACATGGCGCTGGTGCAGCGCCTGATCCCGGTGTTCCCCGCGTGATGAATCGCCTCGACCTGATCATTCCCGAGCTGGAGCTGGAACGGGTGCGGCGGGTCCTGCGCCAGACCGGCGTGCCCGGCTACAGCGTCACCCGCCACGTCACCGGCTACGGCGCCGGCGGGGTGATTTCGGAGGGGCTGGAGGTGAGCGGCACCGGTGCCAACGCTCACGTGGTGGTGTTCTGCGCGCCGGAGCTGCTGGCGGTTCTGCGGCCGGCGCTGCGCCAGCTCCTCGGCACCTACGGCGGCGTGGCCTACGTGGCTGAGGCCGAGCCACTCTGAGGGCAGGGCTGGCATGGTTGAAGGGCAACCGCCTGCGCCGTCCGCCATGTCTGTTCCCCTGCTGCCCGCCGTGGTGACCCTGGCGGCGTTGATCACTTACCAGGGCACGGCCATGGCCGTGGGCCAGGCGCGGTTGAAGCACAAGGTGATGCCGCCCGCCACCAGCGGCCCCGAAGACTTCGAGCGGGCGCTGCGGGTGCAGCAGAACACGCTCGAGCAGCTGGTGTTCTTCCTGCCGGCCTTCTGGCTGGGCGCCCTGCTGGGCGATCAGGGCTTGGCCTGCCTGCTGGGCTTCCTGTGGGTGGGCGGCCGGATCGCCTACGGCATCGGCTATCGCCAGGCGCCGGCCAAGCGCGGCCCGGGCTTCGGCATCAGCTTCCTGAGCAGCGCGGCCCTGCTGGTGATGGCCGTGGTGGGGGTGGTGAGCCGGGCCTGAACCGGCTCAGGTCACGAAGCGCCCGTAGAGCCAGCGCACGAAGCCGCCCACCAGCGGCACGGGCGTGAAGGTGGGACCCACGAAATCGAAGTAGTCGCGGTGCTCCAGGATGCGGCCATCGCAGCCGAGGCGCAGCCGCGTGGCGCCCGGATACACGAACTCGATTCCGCGGATCTTCAGACCCATCCTCCACTCCACGAAGCCCGTATCGCCCTGGAGCGCCACGGCGCCGGGTTCGAGGAACACATCGTCGCAGCGCCCCAGCAGAGCCTCCTGAGCGGCGATGTAGGCCTCGATCCCGTGCCGTTCCTGGGTGGGATCCTGGAAGTGCACGTCGGGCGCGTAGACGGCCCGCCACTGGTCGGCGCTGGGCCCCGGCCGGCCGTAGGGCTTGGTGAACAGGGCCCGCAGCCCGTCGGCATCCAGGGGCGGCGTGAAGGCGTCGGTCATCGGATCGGGCGTGCTCGGCCGATTCTCCGCAACCAGCGGGCCACCCCGGCGGGGCCCCCCTCGGGCCGCGCCCTTCGTAGCCTGAGGGCGGTGACCCCCTTCCGCCCCTCACCCCCGCCCCTCACCCCAGCCCCCCGATGGCCGACCCCCTGGTGTCCGCGCTGCAGCTGGAGCACGAACTGGAGGAGGCCCGCCGGCATGGTCGCTGGCTGGCCGACGACGAGCGCGCCGCCCTGGCGGAGCAGCAGCTGCGCCGCGCCGATGCTCTGGAGCGGCAGCGCCGCCATCGCCAGAAGCTCACGATCCTCGCGCTGGTGTGCGTGGTGATCCCGCCCCTGTGGCCCGTGGCCCTCGGCCTCATCCTCTACCTGCTGTTCCCGCAGACCACCCTGCGCCTGGGCCTGGCGGCCGGGGTGGGTGTGCTGGCTCTGGGGCTGCTGGGGGTCGGCCTGGTGGCGGCGGTGCTGATCGCCATCGTGATGGCGCTGTTCTGAGGCCCGCCGCCGGTCCCGGACCAGCGATCCTGAAGCGACGGCGCTCAGGCCGGAACGGCCGTGCAGGCAAAGTGCTGCGCGTCCCCGTCACCGCGCCGCAGCCGGAAGTCCGGATGCTGGGGATCCTCCAGGCTCCACCACCACTTGCCGTCGCTGAAACTGGGGGCACCGGCGTGGTTGGTGCGCGGCAGCTGCAGGCTGATCCCGCGCCACTGCAGCAGCACGAAGGCACCGGGCACGGTGCCGCCGGCCATGTTGGGGATGGCGACCGCATCGACGGCCCCATTCTCGACCCTGGCGCTGAGGGGCTCGCCGTCGCAGCGGTAGGCGATCCAGCGACCCGGCCCATCGGCGCGTACCGGCCCCGGCAGCAGCAGCCCGGCCAGCAGCAGGGCGAAGGCGGCGGCCAGCAGCCCGGTCCTCAGCGGCCGGGCTGCTGAAAGGGCGCGGTGGCCGGGGGAGGGCGGCGGAGCACCGGAGCGGACCATGGCAGCGGCATCGGGCACGCTGCCACTCTGATCCCTGCGACCCGATGGCGTTCCTCTGCTGGCTGCTGCTGCTGCTCGCCGCCGCGGCCGCAGCGGGGCTCACGCTCCTGATCGCCGCTCTTGACGGGGTGTTCCGGGAGGCCCCGAAACTGCGGCAGCGGGGCGGGTGCCAGCCGGCGGCCTCGCTCACTGTGGTGGTGCCGGCCTACAACGAGGCGCACAACATCGCGGCTTGCCTGGACAGCGTGCTGGCCAGCGATCCGCCCTGCCCCCACTGGCGGCTGCTGGTGGTGGATGACGGCTCCAGCGACGCCACGGCCGAACTGGCGCGGGCCGCGGCGCGGGCGGCAGGGGCGGGGCCGGAGCGGTTCGCGCTGCTGGAGGCGGGCCCGCGGCCGGCGCAGGAGCGCTGGGTGGGCAAGAACTGGGCCTGCAGCCGCGCCATGGAGCAGGTGACGAGCGACTGGGTGCTCTTCCTCGACGCCGATCTGCGCCTGCGGACGGCCACCCTGCAGCGCGCCCTGGGCCAGGCGATGGCGGAGGGCGCCGATCTGCTCAGCCTGGCGCCGCGGCTGGAGTGCGGCTGCCTGGCGGAATGGATGGTTCAGCCGATCGTGGTGAGCCTGCTGGGGCTGGGCTTCCCGATCCGGGCCGCCAACGATCCGGCCGATCCCACCGCCTTCGCCGCCGGACCGTTCATGCTCTTCCGCCGTTCGGCCTACGAGAGCATCGGCGGACACCGGGCGCTGGCGGCGGAGGTGGTGGAAGATCTGGCCCTGGCCCGCCGCATCAAGGGGGCGGGGCTGCGCCTGTGCTATGTGCTCGGGGTGGACGGGGCCCAGCTGGGGATGTACCCCTCGTTCGCGGCCCTCTGGGAGGGCTGGAGCAAGAACTGGTTCGTGGGGCTCGAGCGCAGCCTGGCCAAGGCCCTGGGGGCCGCCGCCGTGGTGCTGCTGCTGTTCAGCGGGCCCTGGCTGCTGGCGCCGGCAGCCGCCATCGCCGCCCTGGTGCTGCCGGAGCGGCGACCCCTGCTGCTGGCCGCCCTGGGCCTGGCCCTGCTGGCCATCGGCCTGCACCTGGCCCTGCGCCTCTGGACGCGTCGGCACTTCGAGCTGCCGCTGCGCCACTGGTGGCTGATGGGCCTGGGGGGCCTGGTGATCGGTGCCCTGGCTCCCACCTCGGTGTGGCGCACCCTCAGCGGCCGGGGCTGGACCTGGAAGGGCCGGCCCCTGGCCTGATCGCCGCTCCCTCGTCGCCCCCCGCCGCTCCGATCGCCGCGCCCTCGCTGCTCCCCCGCCGCGCGGATCCCCGGCCGGATCCGCCAGGCTGGGGAGAGCCGCGCACCGTTCCGATGGCCCCGGTGGAAGCCCCGCCCTTGCTGGTGTTCGACGGCGGCTGCGTGTTCTGCAGCCACTTCGCCGCGCTGAGCGAGCTGCGCAGCGGCATCCCAGGGCTGGCGATCCGCGACGGCCGCAGCGACCACGGCCTGCGCCGCCAGCTCACGCGGCGCGGCTGCCCGCTGCGGGACGGCGCTGTGCTGCTGGTGGGGGATCAGGTGCTGCACGGCGCCGACGCGATCCAGTGGCTGTGTGCCCGCATGACCCCCAGCGCGGCACTGCTGGGCCTGCTCGCACCCCTGCTCGCCACGCCGGAGCGGGCCCGCCGGCTGTACCCGCTGTTGCTGCTGGCCCGCCGCCTCGCCCTGGCCGCCCGCGGCCTGCCGGTGGATCCGGATCACGGCCAGCGATGAGCCCGGCCGCCGACACGCCGCGCCTCGTGGACGGCCCGGCCGCGGCCGCCGCCACCCTGCTGCTCGCCCATGGCGCGGGGACTCCGATGGACAGCCCGTTTCTGGCGACGATCGCGGCCGGGCTGGCGCAGCGGGGCTGGCGGGTGGTGCGCTTCGAGTTTCCGTTCATGGCGCGGCAGCGGCGGGGGGAGCGCCGGGCTCCGCCCGATCGGATGCCGGCCCTGCAGGCCTGCTTCCGGGCCCAGGTGGAGCGGGAGCTTGGGCGGGGCGGCGGGGCCCTGCTGATCGGCGGCCATTCCCTGGGCGGCCGGGTGGCCAGCCTGCTGGCGGATGAGCTGGCCGAGGCGCTGGCTGTGCGCGCCTGCCTCTGCCTCGGCTTTCCCTTCCACCACCCGCGCACGCCGGAGCGCTGGCGCAGCCAGCACCTGGCCACGCAGCGCACCCCCACGCTGATCCTGCAGGGGGAGCGCGACCCCTTCGGCCGCCCGGAGGCGGTGCGGGGCTGTCCGCTCTCGCCGGCGGTGCGGCTGGCCTGGCTGCCGGCGGGCGACCACAGCCTCCGGCCCAGCCGCAGCTCGGGGCTGAGCGAGGGCGACAACTGGCGCAGTGCCGGGGAGCAGGCCGACCGGTTCCTGCGCGGCCTGGCGGCGCCATGACGGCGGCCGGCACGGGTCTCGCCGCCGCTGCGGACGGCTGCCGGGCGGGCTGGATCGCCCTGCATCGCACGGAGGCCGGAACGCTCGAGGCCCGGTTGTGCGCCACGGCCGCCCAGCTGGTGGCGGCGCTGCGGGGGCTGGAACCGCTGCCGCAGGTGCTGCTGATCGACATGCCGATCGGGCTGCCGGCCCGGGGAGGGCGGCGTTGCGATCAGCTGGCGCGGCAGCGGCTGGGGGCGCGGCGCAGCAGCCTCTTTCCGGCGCCGATCCGGGCGGTGCTCGCGGCCGGAAGCTGGGAGGAGGCCTGTTCGATCCGGGAGCGCGTCGAGGGCAGGCGCATGAGCCGGCAGAGCTGGAACATCACCGCCAAGGTGCGCGACCTCGACACCCTGCTGCAGGCCCGACCCGAACTGCGCGGCTGGCTGCGGGAGGTGCATCCGGAGCTGAGCTTCAGCCTGCTGGCGGGCGCTCCGCTGCCGGAAGCCAAGAAGACCGCCGCTGGCCGGGAGCTGCGCGCCGCGCTGGTGGCGCAGTGCTTCGGCCGCGGCGCCTTCGCCGCCGTGCGTGGGCGGTTCCGCCGCAGCCAGGTGGGCGACGACGACATCCTCGATGCCTTCGCGGCGCTGTGGAGTGCCGAGCGGCTGCTGCGCGGCGAGGCCCTCAGCCTGCCCCAGGAGCCGGAACGCGACGCCACGGGGCTGGCGATGGAGATCGTGGCGTAGGAGCAGACGGGGAGGCAGACCCAGGATCCGGGGCTACCTCGCGTAGTTCTCGAGCTGCTCAAGGCCCTGGCGCAGGAGTTGCTCGCCCTTGTCGAGCAGGCGCCGGCGGTCGCTGCGGAACTGGCAGGTGCCCAGCCGGAACTGCACCGTGCGGCTGAAGGGCACATACCAGATCACCTTGAGCCGGCAGAAGTTGCGGCCCTTGCGGGTGGGCAGGTCTTCCAGCAGTTCGCCGCTGAAGCAGCGGAAGCCTTCCTTGTCAGGGCCTTCGCGCAGGCAGGTGCCGAGGTTGCGCACGAACAGGGAGCGGCCTTCCCTTCGAAAGGTCTGGTTGGCGAAGCCTGCGAAGGAAACCGGATCGAAGCTGAACGGCGCCGCCTGGGCCGCAGCTGCCCCGACAGCCAGCGCCAGGGCACAGAGGCAGACGCGACGCACCGGAGCAGCCCTGCGGAGATCGATCGATTATCGGTTCAGTGGGTCTGCGGCTGAGCCGGCCCATCACCGTCTCCAGGGTGCGCACCTCCACCGGGCGGCGCCGGCTCCAGAGCCACAGCCCCGCCGCCCAGCAGCCACCGGTGCCGCAGCGGAAGCAGGCCCCCGGGTGATGGCCGCTCGGGGGCTGGGTGGAGCGGATCCGGCGGACGGGCAGCCATGGGCCGGCTCAACCCGGGCCGCTGGGCACCGGGACCTCCAGGCTGCGGCGGAGGGTCTCCAGCCGCCGGCCGTTGACACCCAGGTCGGAATCGCCCAGCCGCGACACGGAACGGGCCTCCAGCAGGCCGCGGCCAGGATCGGCGTGGAGTTCCAGGTCGTCGACGAAGCCGAAGAACGCACTGGCCACGGTGGCGTGCAGATAGCCCTCCGCCCGCTCCAGCACCGCGCTGCGGGGCAGGGCCTCCACCACCGGCACCAGGGCGGCCAGGGCCGCGTCGGGATCGCCCACGGGCCACTCGGCACGGGCGCAGTGGGCGGGGGTGGGACAGGGGGCCAGCCGGCCGCCCCGGACGCCCAGATCGGCGGGCGCCGGGCCCACGAGATGGAACAGGGCGAGGGCGGCGGCCAGCAGACCGGGGGCGAACCAGGCCATCGGGGCTTCAATGGGGGCTGTCCATCCTCACCCCCATGGCCCTGGTTCCCCGCTGGCGGTTCATGACCGACGAGGCCAAGGCGCTCACCCGCCGCACCGCCGTGAGCGCCGCGCTGCTGCTGGCAACCCTGCTGCTGTTCCGCGGTCTGCTGCCGTGGATCCTGCTGGGGCTGGGGGCCTGGTGGCTCTGGAGGACGCTCAGCCGCTAGACGATGGCGCCGGATCCGCAAACAGGGCCCGCCAGCGCTGTTCCCAGGCCGCGGCGGCGGGGCTGTCCTCCGGGGGAGAGGCCGCCAGGAAGTCCTTGTCGGTGGCGGGCTGGTAGGGCCCCTGCTTGAGCTCGAAGATCACGCTGTCCGGGCGGAGGGCCACCAGGGTGTGGAACTGCCCCTCGGCCAGCTCGATGCCGCGCAGGGGCCCGGTGGCGTCCAGCCGGTGGCACTCGAGCAGCTCGCCGCGGCGGTCGAGCAGCACCAGGCCGATCGCCCCCTGCAGCACCAGGAAGCACTCGAATCCTGTTCCCGCCGGGTCGCGCAGATGCCGATGCGGGCGTACGTAGGTGCCGGGCTGCAGCACGTTGAGGAAGCGCTGCACGGCATCCCCGTGCTGATGCAGGTTGCGGTTGCGGCGCCGGCGAGGGGAGGTGCGGGCCTCCTCGGCCACCGCGGCGAACAGGCGGTCGTCGATCGCGGTGAGCCGGGGGATGGCGATGCGGGGATGGCGCAGGCGGTAGCCGAGCGCCCGCAGGCGGCGGTTGCTGATCCGGCGGTCGGCGGGGGGCGTGGGCGGCGCCAGCTGCGGATTCCAGCGCACCGGTGGCAGGCCGCGGGCCACGCACACCTCCGCCAGCAGATCGGCCAGCCGCCAGGGATGGTCGTCCACCAGGTTCACCAGGCCGTCCCAGCGCTCACGCACGGCGGCGTCGATCGCGCCCACCACATCATCGCGGTGGATCCAGCTGCAGTGGTGGTGGCCGCTGCCGGGCCGGGTGGTGCCGGCCCACCTGGCGAGGCGATCGGCCAGCGGACGGCCGGGCCCGTGGATCGCGCCGAGGCGCAGCAGGCACACCGCCCGCTCCGCCGTGCGGCAGGCGGCCAGCAGCGCCTCACTCTCCAACAGCACGCCGCCGTGGTCGTCGGCGGGAGCGGCGGGCACCTGCTCATCCACCCAGCCGCCACCCGCATCGCCGTACACCGAGCAGCTTGCGGTGTAGACGATCTGGCGCAACCGGGGCAGGCCGGGCAGCACCTGGCGCAGGGCGAGAAAGGCGTCGCGGTAGGTGGCGCCGTAGGTGGCCGCCTCCGCTTGGCGGCTGCCGCTGGGCGCCTGGCAGAACACCGCCACCTCAGCGCCGGCCAGGGCGGCGGCGAGGGGCTCCGGCTCGCTGGCCCGCAGCACCCGCACCCGCTCCGCCAGGGGCTGAAGCTCCCCCAGCCGCGCCGCGCTGGTGGTGGTGAGCGTGAGATGCAGGGACGGATCCTGGCCCCAGTGGCGGGCCAGGGCGGCACCGATGGTGCCGCTCCCCACGATCGTGATCCGCATCGTGCCGCCGGCAGCCACGGTACGAGGCTAGGAAGCGCCTCTGCACGCCACTGGCAGCCGAGGATGACATCCCCTGTGCAGCTCCCCGATCCCATGCCCACCGTTCTGGTGACCGGCGCCAACCGGGGCATCGGCCTGGAGATCTGCCGCCAGCTGCAGGCCCGGGGGGAGCGGGTGATCGCGGTGTGCCGCACGGCCTCGGCCGAGCTTGCGGCCCTGGGGGTGCGGGTCGAGGCCGGCGTGGAGCTGCTGCTGGCGAGCTGGGATCGCCTGGCTGGGACAGCCACCTCCCGGTCTGATCAGGCGTCCTGCAGCAGCGCCATCCCGCGCCGGTGAAGCTCACGGGCGTAGTCGGTCCAGGTGCCCTGGCCCCAGTAGCGGAAGCAGCTTGTTTCCAGCAGCAGCAGATGCAGCAGCGCCTCCCGGTAGGCCGGCGTGGCGGTGACGGCGGGATCGGCCGCCACCAGCGGATCGAAGTGGCGGTGGAAGGCGGCGCTGAGCTGCTGCAGGGGCGCGAGCACATTGGCGTAGCCCTCCACCCAGCTGAGGTTGTTGGTCCAGGAGGCGCCGTCCATGGAGAAGCCCGGATCGGCGGCCTGCAGGGCGGCGATCGCCGCCTCCACGGCGGCGGGGCTGGGGCTGGCGCCCAGCTGCTGCCAGAGACGCTGCTGGCGCACCGCCTGGATGGGAGCGAAGTCGGCCTCGCCCAGGCCGGCCGCCGCCAGCAGGGCGAGATACTCGCTGCCGTTGAGGGCCACGGTGGCCTCCGGAGCCGCCGCCGCGGCCAGGCGGCGGTGGGCCTGGCGGAAGGCCTCGGGGAACTCGTTCATCATCACCCCGCCGTTCTCGCCGTCGGCGATCTGGCTCACCAGGGGAGGAATCACCCGGCCGGCGAGGGTCTGGCGGCCGAGCCCCAGAGCCTCGTAGCAGGGCTGCATCTGCCCCACCAGCTTGGTGTCCGACCCCTGGGTCTTCACCAGCACGGTGATCGCCGCCTCCTCACCGCAGGAGCTGCGGGCCACCAGCCGGTTGGGCACGAGCGTCTGCTCGCGGGAGAGGGGCGAACCATCGGGGTTCTCCACGCTGTGCTCCTGCACCAGCAGCCAGCGGTAGCCGCAGGCCCGCAGGGCGCTCACGAATGCATGCAGGGTGTCGGGATGGTTGGGCAGGGCCATCTCCGGCGGCGAGAAGCCGCGCACCCGCCGCAGGGCCCCGTCGCCGAACAGTGCGGCGAAGTGATGCTGCCAGGCCTGGATCTGCAGGATCAGGTCGGGGATCGGCGTGGAGGGGGCCACAGCATGGCCCCAGAAGCTGCCCAGCCACTCCACCCGCGGCTGCATGGCCGGATCGCAGGCCAGGAAGCGCAGCGCCTCGAGGATGTCGTGGCGGCCCATCTGCTCGAAGCCCCAGAGCAGGGTGCCGGAGTAATCGAGCATGATCCGCGGCTCGCAGCCCTCAGCCACCAGCGCCGGCAGGATGTCTGCCAGCCGCCGGTAGCAGTGGGCGAAGGGCCCGGCGTTGTGGTTGTCGCCCTCGCCGGGGTGCTCAACCATCCACTGCAGGTGGGAGATCAGGGCGCCGGCGGCACCGGCGGGGATCGTGGGCTGGTGCATGTGCAGGGCACAGGCGAAGGCCGAGCGGATCGCCTCCGGGCGGGCGGGGGTCCGGGGCGGCTCCCTGGGCTGGGCCAGCAAGGCCCGCAGGGCGCTTTCACGGCCGGCGATCGGGGGAAGGACCTCAGGGTTCACCAGGCCTCCTCCCGGGGCTGGCCCGCGGCCGGTGGTCGCGGCAGCCACCGCCGTATCGCTGGGGGGCTCTGGCGGGGCGGAGGCGGGCATGGCGGCGGGGGGTGCTGCTTCTTGCTAGCCAGCGGCGGCGACCTGCGCCGTGAGCTCCGTCCAGGCCCGCAGCGAGGGGTCGGGGGCGCCCTCGGGCGGATCGAGCAGACCGAAGCGGCAGCCCGCGCGCGCGTTCCAGAAGCGCGGTAAGCCGCTGCGGGCCTGCCCGGCCAGAGCGGCTCAGCGGGCGCCGGATCCGCCGCAGAGCTCCTCCAGGGCCGCCAAGAACCGGAGCGAGGCATCCGCCGTGTGGGAGTGGTGCCCAGCCGGGGGCGCGCCGCCCTCGGGGAAGCGGTTGGGCAGCAGGCGGCGGCGCTCTGCCCTGCAGCAGCTGGTGGAGCACGGTGCTGGTGCGGGCGGCGGGAATCATCCAGAGGCGCTTCTCGAGCAGGGCGTCGCCGATTGCCCAGCGCCAGGGGGGGCGCCCACTCACCCGGCGGGCCCACCAGCAGGGTGCGGGTGCAGGAATCGGCGGGGGCACCCAGGGCGGCCGCCAGCCGGCCGTGATCACTGCGGCTGGGCGGGGCCGGCCACGGTGCCGCAGCCGTAGCTGCCCAGACCGTTGGCGATCAGCCACGCGCGCACGGCCAAGGCGGCTCAGGCGCGGGCGCGCTGGGCCGCGATCGTGGTGAGCCGGGCGGCGTCCGGATCCCAGAGGATGCAGGCGAAGCAGCGGGGGATGTCGGCCAGGCCCAGGCGCCGCACCCCGCCCAGCAGATGGGCATTGCGCTGATGGGCGGCCCGCAGCCGGTAGTTGGGGATGGCCTCACAGAGGTGGTGCATGGCGTGGCAGCCGATGTCGGCGGTGAACCAGTTCAGCAGGGGGGGCAGGGCCAGGTCGGAGGTGCCCTCGAGCACGCCGGCCATCGGACTCCAACCCTCGGTGCGGTGGGCGTAGGAGTCGGGGAAGTTGTGCTGAACGAAGAACACACAGATGAACGCGGCCGCCGCGCCGGTCATCAGCGGCGCGTAGAGGCCCCAGAAGCGGCCGACCCCCAGCTGCCAGCCCATCAGCAGCCAGAAGCCCACCACGGCCAGGTTGTTGAGAGCCAGGTCGAGCCCCTCGGCCGGGCTGTGCCAATGGCGGCTGCGGTGGATGCGCAGCAGCTCGGGCAGGGAGCTGCCGGGGCCGCGCCCGAGGCGGGCAACCAGCCAGGGCAGCAGGTCGGCCAGGCCAAGCAGCAGGGCCAGCCGGGGTTTGATCACCAGGTAGAAGAAGCCGCCCGGCAGCAGCATCAGCGGATGGCGCAGCCAGCTGTAAAGGCGCTGGCGGGCGGGGCTGAGGGCAGCGAAGGCGTCGGTGCTGATCAGGGCCGAGGGGCCCCGGTAGAGCTGCCAGTCGCCGTTGTGGCGGTGATGGAAGGCGTGCCCGCGCGACCAGGGCAGCTGGGGGATGCCGGCCAGCACACCGAGCAGGAAGCCCACCCAGCGATTGGCCCGGCGGCTGCGGAACAGGGCCCCGTGGCCGCAGTCATGCATCAGCGAGAAGCAGCGGGCCAGGAACAGCATCTGCAGGCCGAGCACCACCGGCACCAGGGCCGGCTGCTGGCTGAGGCACCAGATCGCGGCTGCCCAGAGCAGGGCGAGGGGCCCGAGGGTGTTGGTGATCTGCCAGGCCGCGATCGCATCGGAGCGCTCCAGGAAGGGGCGCAGCTCGAAGTCGGCGCGACGGGGATGGCCGGCCGGCCCCGTGGAAGAAGGCGCTTCAACAAGCTCCAACGAACCGAGCGGAGCGTGCGAAACGGCTGGGAAGGAAGTCAGAACGACGGTTGCGGAGGCCACGCAGAGGGAACGGCCCCATCCGGCGTGGTGCAACCCTAGGCGCGGCGGCCGGGCGGCGGCGAAGGTTGTTGCTGGCGCAGCCAGTCCAGGCGGGCGGAGCGGTGAACGCGGAAGCCCATGGCCGTCAGCAATCAGCAATCAGCGATCAGATGTCAGTGGTCAGCCTTCAGTCCACCGCGGTCCTGCCAGCTGTCCAACAGGCGGGCCAGCGCCTCCATCATGGCCGCCAGCTGATCAATCCGCAGGTTGATCCACCCGAGCTGGGCCGCAATGCTGTCTTTGCGAGTCGAGCCCTTGCAGACCCCAGCGCCGCATCTCCAGAATCCGCGCCAGCTCCGGAATCGACACATCCATCGCCCGTAGGGCACGCATGATCATCAGCTCGGCGAGATTCCCCCGATCAACCAACCTGTATCCAGAAAGCGGAGCAGGCCCTGGGCTGGAGCAATCCCCGGTTGCAGGAGTAGCGGATGGTCTGCACCGAAAGGCCGGTGCGTCTGGCCACCTCGCCGCTGTGCAGGCGCGAACCGCTGCCGCTGCAAGCGCTCCCGGGCGGGCCGAAGCACAACAATCCACCCGGTAGAAGTTGTCGCGCGCAGGCAGCCCCAGGCGGCGCAGGGCCGGGCCAAAGCCCTCTTGCAACAGGAAGTACTGGAGATGTTGGCCAGGCTGATGCCAGAGCCGCCATCCCTGTGCCCGCCCCGTCCCATGTCGATCATCCCCAGCCCATGGGCGGCCCGGGCGCCAGCGGCGATCGGCGCCACCCTGCTGCTGGCCGTCGTCTGCACCGGCCTGTTGGCGGCTCTCGGCAAGCGCGTGGACGGCAGCTGGATCCTCGCCGCCTCGCTGCTGATGCCCGGCTGGCTGGTCCGCCATCCGCAGTCATGCCAATGCGGCAAGGCGGATCCACAATGGAGAGCACGGTTCCAGCGGGTCACGCCCTGGAGGCAACGAGGAAAGTCCGGTGGGGTGCAGGCTTGTCCTGCGTCGAGCCCGGCGCTGTCCCGCAGCTGTGATGGGGGCTTCGCACCCCCTGAGTCAGAACGCTCGCCGTGCCCAGCCCCTTCTCCTCCGGCGCGGACCGGATCTCTCGATGACCCCATCCTTTTCGCCCAACGCCTTGCTGGCCAGGTCTCTCTTCCTCTGCGGCGCGGCCTCGGCTCTGGCGTTGCTGCTGGATCAGCCCGCCCAGGCCCATGGCATCGCCCACGGTGGTCTCGCCTCCGGTTTCCTGCACCCGATCAGCGGTGTCGATCACCTGCTGCTGCTGGTCGGCGTCGGGGCCGCCGCTTCCTGCATCTCCTCGCAGCTGCTGCTCTGGGCTCTGGCCGGAGCCATCGGCGGTGGCGTGTTCGGAGCGCTGGGTGGCACCCTGCCGGCCCAGGAGTTCCTCGCCGCCCTGGCGATCACGGCGGTGGCCGTGCTGGCGCTGCGCAGCCTGCGCTCGGCGCAGAGCCCCCGGCTGGGTGCCTGCGCCGCCCTGGTGGCCACAGCCGTGGCGGTGCATGCCATGCTCCACGGCCTGGAGGCTCCGGCCGACGGCTCCGCCGCGCTCTGGTGGCTGGGGGCGTCCATCGGTTCGGTGCTGGTGAGCGGCGGCAGCTTCCTGGCGCTGCGCCACCTGCCCTTGAGCTGGACCCGCAGCGTGTGCGTGCTGCTGGCCCTCTGCGGCGGCGTGGCGGCCCTGGGGCCGGTGGGGCTGCTGATGCGCTGATCCAACAGGGTTCACCAGCCAGGGGCACGAGGATCCCAGTTCCCTGGATCCCTCTCCCTGAAAGCGCCCACCGCCATCAGTTGTTCCGGATCGTGACTGCATGGATATCCGCCCTTGCCGGGCGGATGGTGCGGGCCGCCTCCCCTCCGGTTGCTGTGGCGGCCGTGGCAGCAGCTCCATGGGCCGCGGCGACGGACCGGGCCTGGTGGGCCCTGGGGCTCATCGATGCGGCAGGTAGGGCGATGGCTCATGGCTGAAGTGCGGCCAGAACGACCTCGGCGGAGGTGTGGAGGTGGAACAGGCGCCAGCCCTCTGGTGGTTCCACCCTGTGCTCAAGCACACCCCGGTCGGCGGAGAACGAGCGGGCGGCAAGGCAGGTCGGGGATCGGAGAACAGGATTCCCATCGTTGCGGCCGTTTCCCTCAGCGAAGCAGGCCACCCGATTCACGCCAAAATCACGCCGGTGACGGGCTTCAGTTCCGAGGCGGTCGGCGCCCGGGCCAGAGAGAACCCGGCTCCCGGCTGCGCAGTGCTCTCCGATGGCCTGGCCTGCTTCCGCTCCGTGATCACGGCGGGTTGCCGCCATGAGGCCGTCGTGCCCGGTGGGAAGCACCCCAACGACCTGCCCCAGTTCCGCTCGATCCACACGCTGCTGGGGAATCTCAGAACCAGCCTCAGCGGCACGGTTCACGCCTTCAACGTTGACAAGTACGCCAGGCGGTACTTCGGTGGCTGCGGCTTCCGCTTCAACAGGCGCTTCTCGCCGGCGGCGATGAGCGAACGGATCGCCAATGCGGTCTGTTGCTGTATGCCCTGCACCGGGTGGGATCCCAGGGTTGCGGAGGTTTATGGGTAATCCAGTGGGGTATTGTGCGCTTTATGGGAAAGACAGTCCGCATCACACTGGCGAAAGCGATCGCCAACGCAAACCTCCGCCGTGCTGAGGAGTGGCGGCAATGACAATCACTAGGTTGGCGAGAGCAGACAACAAGGCGGCATCAGCACTTTCGCTAGATCTGCAATCCAAGATCGTGACGGTGCTGGATTGTGGGATTGAGGATCTAGTTGAGGTGGTCGAAGGGTGGTTCGATTAGACGCATAGCATCTCTCCCCAAGCCAGTGGGTGTTTTTGCCAGGTTTCGTAGTCGATACATCTACCTCTTGCGGTTTGTCCATCACTGTCAATAGGCCGACTTTTGCAATAATCCCACATCCAAAAGCGTACGCTGCCAGCGTTCTCGCACGAAGAAATGACCCGGTCTGCGTATTTCTTTGTCAAGGAAGGACTGCTAACGATTGCAGAGTTCTAGGCTTCTGCTTTGGCGGAGTCCTGCCTGCCTCTGATCATTGTAGTGAGCAAACTAAAGTTTACCCTCGTCTGCCGTCACCGAACCGGGGAGATCACTCTGGCGTTGCTCTTTTCGTTGGGGCTATCGGTTTCTTGGCGCGAGGGATCGGATAGGTCACATCGCCAACGGTGCCTCCAATCCTATTCTCGATATCGCTTTGAACCTTATGGATCTCATTGACTCATCGAGGATCTGATGTCGCGGTGGATGCGTCTTCTCTGGCCTTGACAGTGGTGGGCAGGACGACTAGAAGCATTAAAATGAATGCCCGCATTCGGTCTTCGGTTGAGATAGTCACTCCAGGTTCTCCATGAGATCTTCAGAAAGGGTTTCTGCCTGAATTAATACTAGTTCAATCGCCGCTGCCTCTTGATCTGGCGGATACCTGTAACGTTTCAAAAGTGCCTTGATCATCGTTCGCAGTCGTGCCCGAACGTTTTCCTTGTATTGCCAGTCGATGCTGAGGTTGCCTCTGAGTTTTTCTGCAAGTTCCCTCGCCATCTTCATCAGCACCTCATCCCCCATCAGATCGTGTGCTGACTGGTTGTTCGCCAGAGCGTCGTAGAAGGCAATCTCGGCAGGAGACAATCCCATTGCTTCGACTTTCTCTGCTTCATCCCGGAACTGCTTTGCCATCGCAATCAGTGCTTCGATCACCTGTGCCGCTTCGATGGAGCGGTTGGCGTATTTCGCAAGTGATGCCTGGAGCAGTTCACTGAACCGCTTCTGCTTGACCACATTCGTCTTAAAGCGTGTCTGAACTTCCTCCTTCAGCAACCTCTGGAGAAGTTCAACCGCCAGGTTCTTCTGAGGAATCTTGCTGACCTCTGCCAGGAACTGATCCGAAAGGATGCTGATGTCTGGTTTTTCAAGGCCTGCCATCTTGAAGACATCAGTGATTCCATCTGCCACCAATGACTCAGGGAGCAGTTGGCGCAACTGAAAATCAACATTCTCTGGGGCACTTCCGTCTCCACCTCTGTCATCACCTTTGACCAGTGGTGCTCGGATCGCCTGGAGGAAGGTCACCTCATCATTGAGTGCCATCGCCTTATCAGTCGTGCCGCACAGAGCAAATGCCTTGGTCATTGCCAGCACGGTGTCGCAAAATCGCTTCTTCCCATCGGGCATTGCCAGGATGTGATCCAGGCAGTTGGGCAGGAGTGCGATTGCTGTCTTGGGATCCCTGAACCCACTCCAGTCGATGGGGTGGAGCAGGTGACGGGCAATCTGGAGTTTCTCCCTGAGGATCCGCAGCGCCTCACTGGTGTCGATGGTGGGAGCACCCTTGCCCTTGGCAGCGGTATAGGTCGCCAGTGCTTCCTTGAGTTGGGGGGCGATGCCGATATAATCGACCACCAGACCGCCTGGTTTGTCTTTAAAGACCCTGTTCACTCGGGCAATCAATCGCCTGCGCCAGGTTTGCCCCCTTCATCGGTTTATCCACATACATCGTCGCCATACAGGGAGCGTCAAACCCCGTCAACCACATATCCCGCACCAGCACGATCTTGAGCGCGTCAGCAGGATCCTTGAACCGCTTCTCCAGATCCTTCTTCTGCTGCTTGCTGGTGTGATGGGGTTGCAGGTGGGATTCGTCGGATGCCGATGCGGTCATCACCACCTTGATCGCACCCTTGAGGTGGTCGTCGTCGTGCCACTCAGGGCGCAGGGCAACGATGGCGGCATAGAGGCGAGCACAGATATCCCTGCTCATCGCCACCACCATCGCTTTGCCTGGTTGGGTGCGTGAGCGTTGCTCGTAATGGGCGACCAGATCCGCTGCCACTTGCTTCAGGCGTGGTTCAGCACCTACCAGTGCTTCCAGTGCTGCCCACCTGCTCTTTGCCCGCTCCGCAGCAGGGATGTCGTCTACCCCTTCGGGGAAGCCTTCGGCTTCATCTGCGAAGAGGGCATCCACCGCCGCATCAATCTGGGGCAGCAGTGGTTCCTTGAGCGCCAGTTTTGCCAGCCGGGATTCGTAGTAGATCGGCACCGTGGCACCGTCTTCCACTGCTTGCTGGATGTCGTAGACAGAGACGTAGTGCCCGAAAACCGCCTGAGTATCACGGTCGTCCTGGGAGATGGGTGTTCCCGTGAATGCCAGGAAGGTCGCCTGGGGCAGGGCATCCCGCAGCGCCTTTGCCAATCCGTATCTGATCTCCCCTGTCTTGGTGTCGAAGCGACCCTTGAACCCGTATTGGGTGCGGTGCGCCTCGTCGCAGATCACCACGATGTTGTGGCGTTCGGTCAGGGCAGGGAACTTGTCTTCATCAGGTTCGGTGGCGAACTTCTGAATGGTGGTGAAGATGATGCCGCCACTGGGTCGGTTGCCCAGTAGATCCCTGAGTTCCTGGCGACTGTCTGCCTGCTTGGGGGATTCACCCAGCAGATCACCCGCCCCAGCAAACACCCCGAACAGTTGCCCATCGAGGTCTTGGCGGTCAGTGACGATCACCAGGGTGGGGTTCTCCAGGCGTGGATCGGTGAGCAACCTGCCCGCCAGACACGCCATCTCGATGCTTTTTCCTGCGCCCTGGGTGTGCCAGACCACCCCACCCTTCCTGTCGCCATCGGGTCTGCTTGCTTCCACAACCCGCTCCACTGCTGCCCTGACGGCGTGAAACTGGTGGTAGGCAGCGATCTTCTTGATGATCTGCCCATCTTCCTCAAACAGGCAAAAATGACGAACGAACTCCAGCAGCCGCCCCTGGTGGAAGATCCCCCGCACCAGGGTCTCCAGATCACGGTGGGCACCCAGTGGATCGAGATCGTTCTCGCCCTCGATGGTGCGCCACCGCTGGAAGCGTTCCCGATCGGCACTGAGGGATCCCAACCGTGCCTGGATGCCATCGCTGATCACCAGCAGCACGTTGGGCGTGAACAGGTCGGGGATGTCTTGCTTGTAGGTCTGGAGTTGGTTGAACGCTGCCCAGATGTCTGCCTTCTGGTCGGCAGGGTTCTTGAGTTCGATCACCGCCAGCGGCAGACCGTTCACGTAGACCACCACATCAGGGCGGCGGTTGTGCTTGGTGCCCTGGATCGCCAACTGGGTACGCGTTCAGGGGTCGGGATGCCCCTGCGCAGGACTGCACGCCTGATGGCCCATCGCTGAGTGATCAAGAAGCAGTGATCTGTGCTGCTGATTCAGGGATCGGGCAGC
>Ga0315900_10001167_pt1 | contig 42327 bp, 46 predicted proteins | sample LakEriMetagenome_FD_203521 | JGI IMG/M metagenome (GOLD analysis project Ga0315900, IMG submission 203521) | Freshwater fungal communities from buoy surface, Lake Erie, Ohio, United States - Buoy 12 MA114 | ecosystem: Environmental > Aquatic > Freshwater > Lake > Lake biofilm | place: USA: Lake... | reverse complement strand
CGAGCCAGATCAGGCTTTCGAGGTCGAGGTGGTTGCTGGGCTCGTCCAGCAGCATGCCGTCGGGCCGCATCAGCAGGATGCGGGCCAGCGCCACGCGCATCTTCCAGCCGCCGGACAGCAGGCCGACATCGCCGTCCATCCGCTCCTGGCTGAAGCTCAGGCCGGCCAGGACTTCGCGCGCCCGGGCCTCCAGCGCATAGCCGTCCAGCTCCTGAAACCGCTCCAGCACCTCGCCGTAGCGATCCATGACGGCGTCCAGGCGATCGGCCTGGTCGGGATCGACCATGGCCGCCTCGAGGCTGGCCATCTCGGCAGCCAGCGCGCTGACCGGGCCGACGCCGTCCATCACCGCGGCGACCGCGCTCTGGCCTGACATCTCGCCGACGTCCTGGCTGAAATAGCCGATGGTCATGCCGGGATCGATGACGACCAGCCCGTCGTCCGGCTCCTCCCGGCCGGTGATCATGCGGAAGATCGTCGTCTTGCCGGCGCCGTTGGGGCCGACGAGCCCGACCTTCTCGCCCTTCTGCACGCCCATCGACGCCTCGATGAACAGGAGCTGGTGGCCGTTCTGCTTGGTGATGTTGTCGAGGCGGATCATGGGGCGGTCTGCGAACTGGGGAGAAAGACGAGCGCCGGCCGCGCGAAGGCAGCCGGCGCCGTAACAGGCTGGGGACCAGCCGGATCGAAGTGCGCTCAGTCGAGCGGGATCACTCCCACTCGATTGCTCTAAGCTGGATAAAATTTTGAATTAGTTGGCTTTTTCGCGCCCCGCCTACTTCAACACCGGCTCGCCGCCCGAACGATCGCTTTGGTTTTGAAAACATTAGATAAATAGACCGATGTAAAAACCGCGTGATCGCGCAATCTTTCGAGACGTATTGACAATCTCAAACTCGAATTAACAATCGATTCTTGCGCGTTCACTTTCCTCCGCTAGACTAGCATGGACAGAACCTACATCGCCATCGCTGACGCCGGCAGAGCGTAGTGCATAAACAGCATCCAGATCGCCATGGCGATCATCATCAGGTTCTCGGTCAGGGATAGGAAGCCAAGCGGCACATTGCTGTCTCCACCGACGCAGGCGCATTTCAGTTCGCGCTTGTCGATGTAGACAGCCTTGAAGACCGAGGCCGCGCCAATGCCGCCGATGAACAGGGCCACCGGGACCGACAACCAGGTCAGGACGCCCGCGACCATCAACGCGCCTGCCCCGAACTCGGCGAACGGATAGACCTTGCCGTATGGCACCCACCGCTTGGCCAGCAGGTCGTAGTTCAGGAACATGGATGAGAAGCTCTCGATGTTCTGGAGCTTCAGCATGGCCAGGGCCATCATCGACAGGGCGATAAACCACTCCCCTGCCCGCACGGTGAACGGCGTGCCGAAAATCGTCAGGCTGAGCATCGTCGCCATCACGGCGGTGGTCAGGAAGACGACGAGGACCGGCGTGTAGGTGGTCGCCTTGGGATCGCGGACCTTGAGACCGAGATAGCGGCGCAGATCGTCGTGGCCGCCGACACGCTGGCCGTCGATGAAGACCTGAGGCGTCGTCTTGACGCCGTGCTCGGCCTTGAAGGCGTCGGTCTGCTCGCGGGTCGTCAGCCAGTGGTCCTCGACCTTGTAGCCCCGGCTCTTGAGAAGATGCCGGGCCTTGAGCCCCCACGGACAGGTGTGGCCGGGCATCACCATCCGATAGATGACAGCGGTCTTGGTCATTGCAGGCTCCTTGATCTTCAAATCCGAGCTACAGCTCTTAAGTTCCGTACATAGATACGGAGTCAAGCATGAACGTTCGGACGATCGCTGGGTTGGCGCGAGACGGCGGCGTCGGGGTGGAGACTGTCCGCTTTTATCAGCGTCGCGGATTGCTTTCGACGCCTGACAAATGGTCGCGTGATGGCGCCGGCGCGGGCGTTCGACGCTATGGCGAGGAGGACGTGCGCCAGCTGAGGTTCATTCGCTCCGCACAGACGGCGGGCTTCACCCTGGAGCAGATCAAAGAGCTGTTGTCGCTCGACGCTGGCGAAGATCGCAGCCGCGCCCGTGCGTTGGCCGCGGAGAGGCTGGAGGCGCTGGATCGAACCATCTCCGATCTTGAGGGGGCGCGAGCGGCGTTGCGCCGACTGGCGAGCGCTTGCGCGGCGAACGACAGCGGACCGTGTCCGATCATTTCGGCCTTTCAGGGTGAAAGGGTTTGAAATCCTCCCATGTCTTGGCGAACGGGGTGCGAGGGCCGACAGCCGTCCCGCCTGAGAAAAAGCCCGACTGCGTGGCGGCGCAATCGCGAGGACCGGAACGTCGGGCAGCCAGAACTGTTCGTTGATCATCACTTCCGGAGAACGAAGATGTCGATCAAACTGAACGTCGGTCTGGCGGCCGCCGCCCTGTCCGTGCTCCTCACGGCGTGCAATCCAGCGGAACAGGCCGATAAAACCGCGACGGCCGACGCGGGATCGGCGGCCGAACACAGCGCTCCGGCGGTTCAGCCGATGGCGGGGCCCGAGACGCCCTATTCCGCCTCCGAACAGCAGATGCATCAGGCCATGATGCAGGCGCACGGCGCGGACCCGCAGGAGACCTACGCCCTGAAGATGATCGAGCACCACCGGGGCGCCATCGCCATGTCGGAGGTCCTGATGCGCGAAAACCCTGACGCCGCGCTCCGCGAGATGGCCGAAAAGACGATTACGATGCAGCGCCAGGAGATCACGGAACTGGAGCAGTGGGTCGCGCAGCATCGGTCCGCCGCAGCAACCCCCGCTTCGGGTTCGGTCCAGCCCGGAGCCTGATGCGGGACGACTACGCGCGGGAACTGGTCCGCCTGCGCGTATGTGCTTTTGAACGGCGTCGATCGTCGGCGTCTGTCCGCCGGCGGGAGTCCCTCATGCACGAAAAGAGCTATCGCAACCTCGCGATTGAACTCATCGTCCACTTCATCATCATGTATTTGGTGATGTTCACGATGATCGCGACGCTCGATCACTTCAACTTCAATCTGAACAATCTCTACATGACGCTGATGATGGTCGCGCCAATGGCTGTCCTCATGCTGGTTCTGATGCGCGAGATGTATCCGAACAATCGGCTCAACCTGGCCATTGGGCTGGCCTCGGTGATCATCTTCGCGGGCAGCTTCTACGCCATGCGCACCCAGGCGGCGATCGGCGACAAGGAACTCATTCGAGGAATGATCCCCCACCACTCCGGCGCGATCCTGATGTGCGGCAAGGCCAAGCTGAGCGACCCGGAACTGGTCGCGCTGTGCGCAGAGATCGTCGAGGCCCAGAAGCGCGAGATCCGACAGATGCAGGCGATTCAGGATCGGCTTTGACGGCTCTTCCGGCGGGACACGTCCGCCGGTCCCGCCAACTCGCCATTCCCGTTCGAGGTGGCCTCGCTCGCCGCCCCGAGTGTTGTCGTCGGTTTCACGGCGTGAGGTCGGCCAGCGTCGGCCGCCGTTGGCGAGGGGAAAGTCGATGCGACGCGTAGACTAGTCGAAGGCCGGACCGGCCACTCGTCAGGAGACACAGTATGCGTGCATTCAACCCCGTTCCCTATGTCGCCCTGGCGACTGCGGTCGTCCTCGCCGCTGGACCTGCGGCAGCTCACGCTCGTCTTGTCAGCGCCACGCCCGCGCCGAACGCCACAGTCGGTGCGACCCGCACGCTGACCTTGACCTTCAGCGAGCGCTCTGTGCCTGCGTTCTCCGGCTTCGACGTGGTCAACTCGGCCGGCGAGAAGCTCGCGGTCCGCACTTCGGTCGCTGAAGACGGCAAGACCCTGACCGGGACTCTGACGCGACCGCTGACTGCTGGCGACTATCGCGTCGACTGGCGCATCGCCTCGAGCGACGGTCACCGCATGACCGGCTCGTACACCTTCACGGTGCGCTGACGCCGTGCTCGAGATCGCGGTCGTCGCGCTCCGGTGGCTCCAGTACGCCGGAGCCGTCGTCCTTCTCGGGACGCCGTTGTTCCTGTTGTACACCTTCAGGCGCGGCGACGGCGTGGATCTCACCTGGTCGCGCGCGATCCTGATAGGGTCAGGTTTGGTCGTCGTCGCGAGCGCGCTCCTGGCGCTACTCGCACAGACAGCGGTCATGGCGGGCTCGCTGGCGGAAGCCATCAAGCCTGTGTCTCTGTCTTTCATGATCACCGGCACGGCCTTGGGGAAAGCCATGGTCGCGCGGGCCGCCCTCGCCCTCGCAGCCGTCGTCGCGGTCCTGGCCTTGAGACCGGGCAAGACGGCCTGGAGCATCTCGCTAGGCCTTGGGCTCTTCGTGGTCGCGAGCTTCGCTTGGACTGGACACGGCGCGGCGACAGAAGGCCCCGAGGGCCTGGTCCACCTCGCCTCCGACATCGTCCATTCCGTCGGGGCGGCCCTTTGGCTTGGTGCGCTTGTAGCGCTGACGATCCTGCTGCTTCGCCGCCCCGGGGTCGACGATGGGGCCCTCTACCGCGCCTTGCATGGGTTCTCGGGCCTGGGCACGCTCGCCGTAGCCCTTCTTGTGGCCACGGGTCTCGCGAACAGCTGGTTCCTCGTCGGATCGGAGCGTTTCGTGAACCTTGGCGAAAGCCTCTATGGACAGCTTCTGATCGCCAAGCTGGCGCTCTTCGTGCTGATGCTGGGCCTGGCGGCGGACAACCGTTTCCGCCTGACACCCGCCCTGCGTCTGGAACTGGAGCACACAGGACAGTCAATCTCGGCGGTTCGACGGCTGCGGCGCAGTATCGTCACGGAGACGGCCCTCGGGCTCGTCGTCCTCGCCGTCGTCGCGCTTATGGGCACCCTCCCTCCGCCGGTCGCGACGTGATCCGACGATCTAGTGGCCCGCGGCGTGGAGCGCCGCTGCGGTCGTGGCGCCATTCTCCGAGGTCGAGATGTTGTCACGTCCTCCCATCGGGCGTCCCGGATCCCGGCGCAAGCGGACAAATACGGTCTGAACGCCGCGCGCTTTCGCACTGAGGCGTTCAAACCGGAGAGGCGGATTACCGCGGAGCGCGCGACGACCAGTGAATGTGATGGATGCGCCAGCCGTCGGCGTGGCGCTTTAGCACCATGGTTTCCGTTGTCAGACGGTCCACGGCGCGTCCGTTGAACTGACCGGTGGTGCGGCCTTCGCTCGTGATCCACGCCACATCGCCGTCCGCCCAGCCCGATCTGCGGCTTACGACATTGTCCGACGCGGCCGCGAAGGCGGCGTCCGACGCAAGATGGTGAGAGGCGTATTCGTCGCGCGAGCGCTCCGCTCCGCCCTCTTCAAAGATCATGACGTCGGGGGCCAGAAGCAACAGGGCGGCAGATGTGTCACCGGCCTTGAGCGCGGCATGGAAGGCATCGACGGTCGTGGCCGCCTCCGTCGCTTCCGCGCTGATCGACCCCGCAGTCTGGGCATGGCCGTGAGAATGGTCCTGCGCGACAGCGGGCGTCACCGACAGGACGGCGAGAGAGAGGGCGAGAACGAGAGGTTTGGGGGACATGATGGGCTCCGGCTTATGAATCAGGTGAGACAAGGTCAGGTGGGCGGGTTGTGACGGGCGAACACCTGCGTCGCGCCGGAGCGAAGCACCAGCAGCGTGTCGTAAGGGTCCTTGTGTCCCTGCGGCGTCTCCATGCCGGGCGAACCGAGGGGCATGTCCGGAACCGCGAGACCGAGCGCTGCCGGCCGCTCGGCAAGCAACCGTATGACGTCCCGTGCCGGAACATGGCCCTCTACGACATAGCCATCAATCAACCCGGTGTGGCAGGAGGCCAGGCTGTCCGGAAGCCCCCGGCTGCTGCGGACGGATTGGAGGCTCGGCAGAACGGTGACGGTCGTGTTGAAGCCAGCCTCCCGCATGTGCGAGATCCAGGCGTCGCAGCACGCACAGGTCGGCGTCTTGAAGACCGTGAGGGTTCTCGACGCCTGGGTCTGGGCGCAGGCTGTTCCGGTCAGGGCGACGCTGACGGCGGCGCCTAAGAAAAGCCTTCGGTGGAGGTAGGCGGTCGTCAAAAGGGCTCTCCCTGATCGCTGTGAACGGTGCGTCTGGCGTCGGCATCCGGCATCCGACCGAAGGTGCGCCGCCTCAGCCACTGGCGGCTCGGTCGCTCGACCAGACCATAGATGGCGGCCGCCGCGGCGAGGGTCACCGCCAGCATCGCCGCCAGTTCCAGAAGCCCCATTCGATAGTCGCCCGGCCAGCCCCCGATGGCCTGGGCGGCATTGCGCCAGACCATCAGGATCGGAATATGGACGAGGTAGAGGGCGAACGAGGCCTCACCGGCGAAGATTGCGACCGGGTGCGACAGGAAGGTTCTGACACCCGCCTTGGCGAGCAGCGCCAAGGCGAGAACGAAGGGTCCCGACGCGGCGACGATAAGGCGATCATCGGCCCCGATCTGCATAGCGAGCAAGAGGAGCGCGGTGGCTCCGACGGCGCCGACGATCGCGACGCGCGGGGACGGCGCCCAGCGCGCTCCGAGATAGTAGAGGCCAATCCCGAGCAGGAACTCCGGAATGATGCGCAAGACGCCCATATTGTCTTCCGCCCGGGGCAGAACCGAGCCGAACCAATGCCGGTAGATCGCATCCAGCAGGATGAACAGGCTCGTCGCCGCGGCTACGAGCATCCATGGCCTGTGTCGAAACCGCAGGGCGACCGCAGCATAGGCTGGAAAAGCGAGATAGACGAACCATTCGGCTGACAGCGACCAGGCGGGACCGTTCCACAGGACCATCCCGTCTCGCGGCAACCAGGCCTGAACCAAAAAGAGGGTGGCCAGAAAATCCGCAGGATTGAACCGCCCGGGCTCCAGGCCGATGCCCAACACCGGCGCGGCGAGCACCAGCAACAGCATCGCCAACAGGATGAACAAATGCGCCGGGTATATGCGCGCGAACCGCGCCGCGATGAACCGCCTGTAGTTCACTGGCTGATCACCCTGCAGGTAAACGTGGGTGAGGATGAACCCAGACAGGATGAAGAAGATATCGACCCCGAGACGGGCCCGGTTTAACAGTCCGGCCGCACCTTCGGGCAGCGTCCATTGCAGCTGGTAGTGAAACAGCACCACGCCGAGCGCGAGGAAGAACCTCACCCCCGTCAGCGGATCGAGCCGATCCGGAAACGGACCCGCGGCCGGATCTGTCCTCTCGCTCACATCGCCTCCCCCGACACGAGCGGGTCCTCCCGGTCGTTCTCTGGTATCTACGCGGCGGACATCTCGTCCCCTCGTAAGGGGCCGGACGGTTTGGCGCGTATGGCAAAGGGGGCGTGATGCAGGTGCGCAATGACTGATGAGATCGAACGACTGATTGCGGCGGAAGGGCCAGACGATGCGGGGCGGCTGGACGGCCTGGAAGACGCTGTCTGGACACGGATCGCCGTGCGCCGGGAGGCGGCGTCAATGGGCCAGGTTCGGGTCGCCGCCGTAGGGCTGGCGCTCGTGCTCGGCGTGGCCAACGGTGGATTGCTCCTCGTGGCGTCGCCGCGGCCTGAGCCCTCTGAGTTGCGCATCTTCACCGTCTCGGCGGGCCTGTCGCCGCTCGGTCCACTGGATGCCCGGGGATGAGAGCGCGCTGGAAATCGATCGTCCTGACAGCCGTGCTGGCGGCGCTCGCCAGCGGCGCGGCGACCTGGGCGAGCGCAACCTGGGTCATGCGCGAGCGTCAGCCGCCGAGCCTGCATAGCGTCGTCCATGAGCAGTTGAACCTGAGCGCTGAACAGGATGGTCGTCTGGACGCGATCGAAGCGCGCTTCGCCGCGCGCCGCCCCGGGCTGGAGGCAGAAGTGCGAGCCGCCAACCGCGAGCTCGCCGCCGCCATCGCTGCAAGCGATGGGAACACGCCCCAGGTGCAGGCGGCGGTGGATCACTTCCACGTGGCCATGGGCGATCTGCAGAAGGCGACCATCGCCCACGTCTTCGAGATGCGGTCGGTGCTCACCCCGGCGCAGGCCGAGGTCTTCGACGCCGCCGTGGTGGACGCCCTGCGTGCCGACGCCGGCTAGGCGCGGCGCGTGAAGGACGGCGACAGCATTGAAACCCGCGCGGCTGGCGGCGACGCCGGCGCGTTCGGCGCCTTGATGGCGGCGACCAAGGGCGATCTCTACAGGTTCGTGCGCCGCTATGTCGGCGACGAAGCGGAAGCGCACGACCTGCTCCAGGAAACTTACACCGCCGCATGGCTCGCCCTGCGAAGGTACGATCCGGCTCGCCCCTTCGAGGTCTGGCTCCGCTCGATCGCCCTGAACAAATGCAGGGACTGGAGCCGTCGGCGTGCGGTGCGTCGGGTGGTGCGCGGCGTCATGGGCCTCGACGCCCCCGAAGCGTCAGCGGTCCGGATGGAAACGCCATCTCCCGAAGCCCGACTGGACGATCGCCGTCGCGCCGAGGCGCTGCGCAGCGCGCTGACCCGCCTGCCTGACGGCCTCAAGGCCCCTCTCCTGCTCGCTACGCTCGAAGGTCGCTCGCACGGCGAAATCGCGGCGATCCTGGGCGTCACGACCAAGGCCGTGGAGACGCGGATCGCCCGCGCCCGCAAGCGACTTGCCGAGGACATGGCCGTTCCGGGAGGTGCTTGATCTCATCGGCCCGCCCGATGGCGAAGGGCGTTTCTTTTCGCGGTGTGGCGACCTGACGCAAGGGCGTTGTCGCCGACGTGCGTATGTCAACCAGAAGCCGACACGCGTCCGAGGAACCCCACGCTTATGCCCATGCCAAGTTTCGATCGCCGAATGCTTCTCAGGGGCGCCGCCGTTGGCGGCGGGCTGCTTGGCCTGCAGGGACTTCTGCCGGCCTGGGCGCAGACCGGTACGGCGGGCTTGAGAACGGACCTGCCGACGTTGAGCGGGCCCAACATCGACCTGACAGTCGGCCACTCGCCCTTCACGGTCGGGGGGCGGACCGGCCATGCCGTGACGATCAACGGAGTGCTCCCGGCGCCCTTGCTGCGCCTGCGCGAGGGACAGAACGTGCGACTCTCCGTGACCAACGGGCTGGATGAGGACACTTCGATCCATTGGCACGGCCTATTGCTGCCGTTCCAGATGGACGGCGTCCCGGGCATCAGCTTCCCGGGCATCAAGCCGCGGGAAACCTTCGTCTATGAGTTCCCGATCAAGCAGTCAGGCACCTTCTGGTACCACAGCCACTCGAATCTTCAGGAGGCGATGGGCCACTACGGTCCGATCGTCATCGACCCGGCAGGCGCCGATCCCGTCGCCTACGACCGCGAGCATGTGCTGGTCCTGTCGGACTGGAGCTTCATGCACCCACACGAAATCCTGGAGAAGCTGAAGAAGAGCCCGGGCTACTTCAACCGGCAGCGCACCACGCTCGCCGGTCTGATCAACGGCAGCGACCGCATGAGCCTGGAGGAGCGGCGCATGTGGGGTGAGATGCGGATGGACCCGCGCGACATCCTCGACGTCAGCGGCTCGACCTATACCTATTTGATCAACGGCCACGGGCCGCAGGAGAACTGGACCGGCCTTTTCAGCCCCGGCGAGCGCGTGCGGCTGCGCATCATCAACGCCTCGGCCATGTCGATCTTCAACGTCCGCATCCCCGGCTTGCCGATGACCGTGGTGCAGGCCGACGGCGAGAACGTCCGCCCGGTCGAGACCGACGAGTTCCAGATCTCGGTCGCCGAAACCTACGACGTCATCGTCCGGCCGACTGAAGACCGGGCCTACACCATCGTCTCGGAGGCGATCGATCGCTCGGGGATGGGCCGCGCCACCCTTGCGCCGCGCCTGGGCATGACCGCCGAGGTTCCGCCGCTGCGCGAGGTCCCGAACCTGACCATGCGAGACATGGGCATGGGCGGAATGGATCACGGCTCAATGGGCGGCATGTCCGGAATGGACCACGGCACGATGGCCGGCATGGACCACGGCGCCCCAGCCCAAGGCGCGGCGCCGGCGGGCGAGATGGGCGGAATGTCCATGGCCGGAATGAACATGCGCGATCCAGAGAACGCCCCGCCGGATATGGCGGTCGGCGTGGGCGTCGACGCGATAGCCATGGCCCCCGCCAACCGCCTCGGCGAGCGGCCGATCGGCCTGACCAACGTCGACCACCGCGTTCTCGTCTACACCGACCTGGTGTCGCTGCAGCCGAACAAGGACCAACGCCCGCCGTCGCGGACCATGGAAATACACCTGACCGGCAATATGGAGCGGTTCATGTGGGGCTTCGACGGGCGGAAGTTCAGTGAACTGGTCGAACCCATCCGTTTCGAGCGGAATGAGCGGGTGCGCGTGACCCTGGTGAACGACACCATGATGGCCCACCCCATCCACCTGCACGGCCACTTCTTCGAACTGGTGACCGGCGGTCCCCCGGGGCATCAGCCGCTGAAGCACACGGTAAACGTCGCGCCCGGGGGCAAGGTGACGTTCGACCTGACCGCCGACGCGCCCGGCGACTGGGCCTTCCACTGCCACATGCTGATGCACATGCACGCCGGCATGTTCAATGTCGTGACGGTCCGACCCATGGACGGAGCCGCGTCATGAACCGCTTCGCCGTCGCCCTCGCTCCGCTGATCCTCGCCGCCAGCGCCGTCACCGCCCAAGCGCAGGACCCGCACGCGGGCCATGTCATGCCGGCGACCGCGGCGCCGCGAGCCACGCCCGCTCCGGCCGTTCGGCCTCAGACGTCCACCCGGCCGTCGGCGCAAGACCCGCACGCCGGTCATGTCATGCCGCCCGCGCCAACGCCGCCAGCGGCCGACCCTCACGCCGGCCATCAGATGCCGGCTGAGCCCCCGGTCGTTGATCCGCATGCGGGTCACGACATGTCGACAATGCCGCCGACGGCGCAGCCCGATCCGCACGCCGGCCACGACATGTCCGCCATGCCCTCCACCCAGGTCGACCCTCATGCCGGGCATGATATGTCGACCATGAGCATGGGGCCGCCGGACGTGCCGACCAGCGCCGACAATCCCGGCCGTCCTCCGGAGGACCCGCTCCCAGCCGCCGCCCTGAGCGGCCCCACGCACGCCGCCGATCTGGTTTTTGGCGCCGAAGCGATGGCGGCCGCCCGTCAGATTCTGGTTCGCGAGAACGGCGAGGTCCGCACCACCGCCGTCATCATCGATCGTCTCGAAGCCGGCTTCGGCGGTGCTGAGGAGTCGTATCTCTGGGACGTCCAGGGCTGGAGCGGCGGCGACATCAATCGCTTCTGGTGGAAGTCCGAGGGCGAAGGCGACTTTGGCGGCAAGTTGGAAGAGGCCGAACTCCAAGCGCTTTACAGCCGCGCGATAGCGCCGTTCTGGGATGTGCAGGCCGGCGTGCGTCAGGATTTCCGGCCCGACGGCGAGGATACGACGCACCTGGTCCTCGGCCTCCAGGGCCTGGCGCCCTATTGGTGGGAGATCGACGCGGCCGCCTTCCTCTCCACCGAGGGCGACCTGACCGCCCGCGTCGAGGCCGAATACGACCAGCGTATCACCCAGCGCCTGATCCTCCAGCCCCGCCTCGAAATCGACGCCTCAGCCAGCGACATTCCGGAGTTGGAGATCGGCTCGGGCTTGTCGTCCATCGAGGCGGGCCTGCGCCTGCGCTACGAGTTCCGCAAGGAGTTCGCCCCCTATGTCGGCGTTGAGTGGAGCCGGGCGCTCGGAAACACCGCCGACTACATCGAAGCCCGAGGCGGTGAGGCTGATGACACCCGCTTCGTCGTCGGCCTCAAGGCCTGGTTCTGACCTAAGGAGACCACCCCATGATCCGCATTCTCACCCTCACGGCCGCCCTGGCCTTCGCCGGCGCCGCCGCCGCCCAGGATCCGCACGCCGGGCACAATATGCAGACGCAGGCCGCCGAGCCTCAATCGGCCGTCACCACGGTTCCGGCAAACGGGGCCATGACCCACGGATCGCCAGAACGCTTCAGCGTCACCTTCCCCCATGCGATGGTCCTGAAGACGGTGACCCTGAGCGCCGAGGGGCAGGCCCCGGTGGTCGTGAATGCCCCCGCCGCACCGGCCGCCGCGACCGTCAGCGTAGCCCTTCCTCGTCTTGCCCCGGGAACCTACACCGCCGCCTGGACCGCTGAAGGTCCGGACGGCCACAAGATGTCCGGCTCTGTCAGCTTCATGGTTCACTAGGAGAACGACGATGCGAGTTTCCAACCTGCTGGCCGCCGCCGGCGCGATTCTGGCCCTGAGCGCTGGAGCGGCCCTGGCCGCCGAAGGCTGCGAATGCTGCAAGGATATGGCCGCTGACGCCGCCATGAGCTGCTGCGACAAGATGAAGTCCGACGCTCCGCCGCCCGCCGAACCCGCGCCGCCCGCGCCGGCGCCCTCGGATGCTCCGGCTCCCCAGGGTCACGCCGACCATAACTGACCGCCCGATCTGAACCACTCCGGCAGGCGCTCCGACGGATCGGAGGTCTGTCCGGAGCAGACAGGCCTCAACTCTCGGTCTTCGCCGCGCTGAGCCGCGCCGCGCTCCCTGTGACGCCCACTCCCGCAACCCGGATGAAACGGACGGTTTCGGCCCGCGTCCGCGGTTCGGCGACGAATCCCGCGTCGGCGAAGGCGAGGTGCTGGGGCATTTGCTCCCTCGCCGGATTCGCGCGCCACCAGTCCTCCAGCGAGGCCGCCTTGGGCAAGATGCCGCCGACGATCCGCTCGATGTCCCGAAACGACAGGTCCACCTCGGCGCCCTTCTGACGTCTGAGAAAGGCTGCGAGCGGCGTGTATTTAGCCATCTGGGTGTCTTGCTCCGCTGCTGCCGGGGGTCAAGCCCGGCTGGCGCGCTTGCGCTGCCCGATCTAGACTTACCGGCGGCGGGTTCCGGGAACGATAGGCGCCGATCGAGAGCCAGGGGACGTGCAAACGTCGGCGGCGATCGGCGGCGAAACGCCGGGCTTCATCACAGAAGTTCCTGGCCCGCCCCCTTCCCTCATCCCGGGTCGATCAGACCGCGCCGGACCGCCGAGGCGACCGCTTCGATCCGGGTCCGGACCCGGAGTTTGGAACAGACCTTCTCAAGATAGCTGTCCACGGTGCGGGGCGACAGCGACAATATGGTTCCGATGTCGGAGGAGCTCTTCCCGCGACAGACCCATTGCAGGCATTCCTGTTCGCGCGGGCTCAGGCCGACCGCAGGCGATCCACGGTCCGGATCTTCGGAGACAGCTTCCATATTACACCACGGGTTGTCCGACTTTCTCCGTACACGGCGGGTTCGGACCCGGGCAACGTCGATCAATTGCGGGCCGCCCGCAGGTTTCTTGCGGTCCGACGGCGCCGGTTGAACCGTAGAAGGGTCGCGCCTACAGCGGAGCCGTCGGGCGCCGCGAGATAGGCGCACAGCCGGAGCCGGGGTTCGTCGCTGACGGAGGCGGCGCTGCGCGCTGAAGTAACGGGCCTCGATCGCAGAGGATTCCAACGCCCGACCCCTCCCGCTTGCGTCGGGATTCCGTTTGATTCATGCTTCGATGTCGGCGTTCGCGCCGATAGGGGCCTGGAATCCCCTGTGCGATATCAAATCATCGACGGCTGCCGCTCTGTGCGTCGGCCGGTTGCCGCCATCTGAGCGCGCGCGTCGGCGCGCCTGCCCGGAATCGCGCGGCCACGCCGGGATTCCCGCCCCTCTCGTCGAGAGGTCGGAGATCCGTGGTGACCGATACGAAGCAGCTGGGGGTGGAGGCGCAGGACGGGATCAACCGTCTCTACCGGCGATACGCCGTCTGGCTGGATCGCCGGTTGCGCCCTCACATCGGCGCCGACGCTGCGGCGGATGTCGTCCAGGAGACCTACCTCAGGGCGGCGCCTTACGCCGTGTCGGACATCCGCCATCCAAAAGCGTTCCTGCTGCAGATCGCCCTCAATCTGGTCCGCGATGAAAGCCGAAGAGAGGGCCGACGCCGCCAGAGCCAGGCGCTTCAAAGACCTGCCGAGGCCGAGGCCGCGCCGCAGTTCGACCAAGTCCTTCTCGAACAGGTTATCCGGTCCATGCCGCAACTCTACCGCGACGTCTTCGTCTTGAACCGCTTTGGCGGTATGACTTATCCCGAGATCTCCGTGTCGCTCGAGATCAGCGTGAAAACGGTGGAATGGCGAATGTCCAGGGCGCTTCAGTACTGCGCGTCTCGGCTGGACCTGTAGGCAACGGATGATGATCGAGGCTGAAGCCGACATCAGGCGCAAGGAAGCCGCCGACTGGTTCAGCAAGTTGAACCAGCGCAAGGTCACGACCGCCGACGTGAAGGCGTTCAGCGCGTGGCGGCGAGACCCGGAGAACGCGCGCGCTTTCAGCCGTCTCGAAGCCATGTGGGACGCGGCAGGGACGCTGGCGCAAAGCCCCGGGATGGCGGGGCTCGCCGACGAGGCCTTGAGTCGGGTCGAAAAGGCGCGCCCGCGCCGTCGGATGCGGGACGCCGGCCGTCTGATCCCGCTCGGCGTCGCGGGCGCCATGGCGCTTGTGATCGGAGCCGGGAGCCTGACCTGGTGGTCCCTGCAGCGGCCGGACGCCTACGCCACGGCCATCGGCGAGCAACGCACCGTGCGGCTGGAAGACGGTTCCCGCATCGTCCTCGACACGGACTCGCGGGTCACCGTTCGCTTCACCGACGCCCGTCGCGTGGTCACGCTCGCAGCAGGACGCGCCATGTTTGAGGTCGAGGGCGACGCCGCGCGGCCTTTCTTCGTCCAGGCGGGCGACACGGAGGTCACCGCCGTCGGCACGCGCTTTGACGTTCGGCGATCCGGCTCCGGGGCGCGTGTCGTCCTGGTCGAAGGGCGCGTCGACGTTCACAAGCCGTCCTCGAGGACGGCCCAATGGACCCTGGAGCCCGGCCAGCAGGTCACCACCTCGGGTCCAACGCCCCGGGTCGTCGCGGTCAATGTCCCGGCCGAAACCAGTTGGACAGTCGGCCGGCTGACCTTTGAGAACACGCCGATCGCTGCGGCCGTGACGGAGGTGAACCGCTACACCTCCAAACCGATCGAGCTTCGCGACGAACGCATCTCGTCGATCCGGGTCAGCGGCGTTTTCAACGCCGGGGACATCGACGGCTTCGTCGCCGCCCTGCGCGACCTCTATCACCTTGAAGCCGCCACGGCGGCCGACGGCCATCTGATCCTTTCGGGGCCGGCATGAAAATAATCTGCGTCCGGACTTAGGGGACGCCCCGCGACCCAACGTCTCCTCCCCGCCCCGCAAAGCCGCGGGTAGAAAAGAGGGGGAGATCATGGGTCACAGGTTCACTTCAACCGCGCTCGCTGCGCTCATGCTGGGTGTCGCGACGCCGGTCATCGCGCAATCGACCGAGGCCGTCCGGACGTTCAGCATCGGCGCCGGGCCGCTTGAGCGCAGCCTGCCGGTGTTCGCCCAGCAGAGCGGCCTGCAGATCCTCTATCCCAGCGCGCTGGTAGCCGGCCGACAGGCTCGCGCTCTCACCGGCGAATACACTCCTGAGGCCGCGCTCGCGGAGCTCCTGCGCGGGACGGGCCTGGCCTATCGCCAGAGCCGCCCGACGGTCTTCGTGCTCGTTGATCCCTCAGCCCGCGCCGAGGCCGAACCGCAGGCCACCCAGCTTGAAGAAATCGTGGTCACGGGCACCTATCTGCGGGGCGCGGACAGTCCGTCGCCGGTCACCGTCATCACCCAGGACGACATCGCCCGGCAAGGCCGCGCGACGGTCGCCGAGACCCTCGCCGCCTTGCCGCAGAACTTCACCGGGGCGGCCTATGAGGGGTCTGCCGGGACAGGCGCAGACCGCACGAGCCGAAACTCGGCTTATGCGACCGGGGTGAACCTGCGGGGTCTGGGCGCGGATGCAACCCTCGTCCTGGTCAACGGCCGGCGGATCGCGGGCACGGGCAGCGCCGGCGACTTCTCGGACATCTCCAATCTTCCCAGCAGCGCCATCGCCCGAGCGGATGTGCTGCTCGACGGCGCGTCGGCCCTCTACGGCGCAGACGCGGTCGGCGGTGTGGTCAACATCATCCTGAAGTCACGGTTCGACGGCGCCGAAACCCGGCTACGTGTTGGCGGCACCAGCGACGGCGGGGCCGAGGAGACTCTCCTGTCTCACAGCGGCGGTTTCAACTGGTCCAACGGCGGCCTCCTCGCCGCTTACGAATTCCACGACCGCGGCGAGTTGCGCGCCGCCGACCGTCGCGCGACCGCGAATGCGGACCTGCGCCCGCTGGGCGGCTCGGACTGGCGCTTCACCTACGCGGCCCCGGGCAACCTCATGGCGTTCGATCCGGTCAGCGGATCCTATGAACCGGTCTACGCCATCCCACGCAATCAGAACGGCGTGGGCCTCACGCCTGGAGACTTTCGCCCGGGCGAAGTCAATCTGACCAATCAGATGGAGGGCCTCTGGAGCCTGCCGCACCAGCGCCGGCACAGCCTGTTCGTGGCGGGCCGGCAGGACCTTCCGGGCGGCTTCAGTCTGGACGGCGACCTTCGCTACACCGACCGGACCTACAGCCAGGACTCGGTGGCAGACATCGGCATCCTGTTCGTGACACCGGACAACCCTTTCTTCGTGCCGGTGGCCGGCGAGCCGTACCAAGAGATCGCCTATTCCTTCATCAACGACCTGGGACCGGGCCGTGACGAAGGCTTTTCCCGCAGCGTCGGCGGCGCCGTCGGGATCACGGGCGAACTCGCCGGCTGGAACCTCGCCGCCTATCTGAGCGGCGGTCGCGAGACCACCGGACTCACGGCCTCGAACCGGGTGCAGACGACCCGGCTCGACGAAGCCCTAGGCGCCACGCCGAATGATCCGAGGACCACGTTCAACCCGGCGGTCGACGGCTATTTCAATCCCTACGGCGATCCCGCCGCCCATAGCCCGGCCCTGCTGGCCTTCATCGGGTCCGGCTACCTTCGGTCCGAGAACATCAGCACGGTCGGCTCCTTCAACCTCAAGGCCGACGGCGTCCTGTTCGCCCTGCCGGGCGGCGACCTGCGCATGGCCGTCGGTGTCGATTATCGCCAGGAACGATTCGAAACCTCCGGTGAGAATTTCATCTCCGGCGCGGCGCCGCGCATCGCCGCCCCGACGGCGTTCGAGCGCGACGTCTCGGCCGCCTTCGTCGAACTGCGCGCGCCGCTCGTGGGGCCCGACAACGCCCGGCCCGGCCTCGAACGACTGGAGCTGTCCCTTGCCGGTCGTATCGAGGACCATGAGGGGATCGGTCAGACCAGCAATCCCAAGGTCGGCGTCCTCTACAACCCGACGCCCGATCTGCTCCTGCGCGCCAGCTACGGCACCTCGTTCCGCGCGCCCTCGCTGAGGGAGTTGAACAGCGCCTACCGGCTCGGCCCGGTATTCCTGGACCGCGCCGGCGCCAATGTGATCAGCATCGTCCAGTACGGGGGCAACCCGAATCTCATCCCGGAGACCGCGGAATCGTGGACGGCGGGCTTCGTCTGGACCCCTGCCGCCGCCGAAGGGCTGCGGATCGAGGGCGGCTGGTTCCGGACGACCTTCGAGGACCGGATCGCGACCCCGGTCGCGGAGAACCTGATCAATGCGCTTAACGATCCGACCCTGGCCCCTTTCATCCGCTATGTGAGCCCCGGCTCAAACGCGGACGACCGGGCCTATGTCCAGTCCCTGCTCAGCCACCCGGGCAACTTCAATCCGAACGTCTTCCCGGCGACCGCCTACGGCGCCGTCATCGACAACCGCTACGTCAATGCTTCGGCCGTGGAGGTCGAGGGGCTCGACCTTTCGACCCGCTATCGCTTCACCCTGGGGTCGGACGACATCTCGCTCGACGCGAGCGTGACCCATCTGCTGACCAACGACCGGACGGTCACGGCTGCGTCGCCCACCGAGGACCTGCTAGGCGCCCCGAACTTTCCCGCACGGTGGCGGGGCCGCTTCGGCGCTCAGTGGCAGCGGGGCCCGCTCACCCTCGGCGGCGCCCTCAACCACGTCAGCGGAGGACGCGATCGGGTCAACGGACGCGGGATCGACGACTGGATCACCCTGGACGGCCAGGTCCGCTACGACCTCCAAAGCGGATGGGGCGAAGGTCTTTCGCTCACTCTCAATGTGCTCAACCTGACCAATGAGGAGCCACCCTTCTACGATGCGCCGGCGGGGATCGGTTACGACGCCGCCAACACCAATGTGCTGGGCCGGCAGATCTCCCTTCAGCTCGTCAAGCGCTGGTGATCTTGCATGCGCATGGTCGTTTTCGCCCTCGCGGGCCTGCTCGCGACGGCGTGCCCGGCGTTGGCCAGGCAAGAGCCGCTTACGGTAGATGTCATTCTGGGGCTCGAGAGCTTCGGACGGGTCGCCATCGATCCGTCCGGCGCGGTCGCCGTCTTCGAGGAGCGGCGCGCCCGAGGCGATCTCCCCCGCCATGATCTGGAGGCCGAAGGCGCCAACCGATACGCCCGGCTCTACCGCATCGACCTCGACACCCCCGAGCGTCCGCGACCGCTTCTGACGATGGACGAAGACGCCGGCTATTCCGTTGGCGCTTTCTCGCCAAGCGGTCGGCGTCTGGCCGTGTTTCGGCTCCGGAACGACGAATGGCGGCTGGGAATCGTCGAGATCGCCACAGGACAGGTGGTCTGGACCGAGGTGGCGCCGGAGCTCGGCCTTTGGGGCCGGTCCCTGGAATGGCTCACGGACGACGCCCTCGTCGTGCTGGGCATGCCGGACGGGGCGCTTCCTCCAAGACTGGCCGGGCCTCGCGCCGAACAGGCGCGGCTGCTGGCGTTGAGGGCGGCGGCGACGGCCGGGTCGCCGGCCGCGATCACGGTGGGCGGGGACGGCCCGCCGGAAGTCTTGTCACCGCGACGTCTCTGGCGGATCGACGCCGTCACCGGAGAGGCCGCGGCGATCGCCGACGGTCCCTTCCTCGACCTCGAGGTCTCTCCGGACGGACGATACGCCGCGCTTCTGCTGGACGGTCCCCTGCTGCCGCCGCCCTCCGCCGACACCGCGAGCGAGGTGCGCCGCGCCCGGGGGCTGGAGCTCGTCGATCTGACCACGCGGGCCGCCGTGCGGCCGCCCGAGGCCGGCAACATCTCCACGAGCCTGCTCGCCTGGTCGCCGGCCTCCGACGCGCTTCTCGTGGCGACAATCGGCGACGAACCGGCCCGGCTCCTGACCGTCGCTCCGGACGGCGCGGCGCGGGACGTGACCCCGGCCGCGGCGCACCCGACCACGCCGATCGACTTCCAGGGCATGGCGACCGCCGAGGGCGGCTGGCTGGGCGAGACACCGATCTTCAAAGGCCGCTCCGCATCCCGAGAGGGCTGGTTCGTCGCCGGCGCCGACGCCCTGCCGCTCCTGGGCCTGTCTCCGGACGCCCGGCTTGTCGCCGAGGGTCGGTCCTCGGTTCTGTTCACCAGCAGCGGTCGCGTCGTGCGCCTTGGCGCGGATGGCGAGCCCGCCGATCTCGGGGCCGTCGCGTCGGCGGTGAACCCCCGCGGTCCTTTCGGACTACGGGCGCAAAGCGGTCCGCTGAAGGCGGCCTTCGCCGTGGCCGCGCGTCCCGATGGGCGACTGTGCCAGGTCTGGGCCGATCCCGAGTCCGAGTCCCTATGCGTCGCAGCGACGCCCGGGGCCGCGATCAGTTGGAGCCGGGAGGTCGGCCTCGACCGGAGCGGGCCAGAGGCGCAATCCAATACCCTGCGCCTGCAGCGTGGTCCTCGCCGGGAGGTGGTCTGGCGGCTGAACCCCGAACTCGACCGGATCGCGGTCGCGGTGCCCCGACGGGTCACCGGCGTCGGCGGCGCGGGCGGCTGGCTCTATCCGCCGTCGAACCCGACAGCGGCGCCGCCCGTGATCGTGGTGCCCTATCAGGGCGAGGCCTACCCCGCCCCGCCGTGGTGGATGCGGCGGGAGTCCACCAGCCTGTCGCTGGCGCCGCAGCTGATGGTCGCGGCGGGCTACGCCATCCTCATCCCGGACCTTCCCGCGACCCCGGAACCGGCTGACGGCCTCGCCCAACGCATCCTGTCGGTCGTTGACGCCGCGGCGTCGGAAGGGTTGGTCGATGCCGACCGCATCGGCCTGTGGGGCTGGAGCTTCGGCGCCTGGTCCGCCGTGATGAGCGCGGCCCAGTCTTCCCGCTTCGACGCCGTGGTGGCGTTGAACGGGCCGATGAATTTCTCGACGGTCATCGGGGACGTCGGTTCGACCCTGCGGCTGGAGGGCGGGCATGCGCTCGCCGCGACAGCCGGGGCCCGCTGGCTGGAGTCCGGCCAGGCCGATATGCGCGACGCCTACTGGCGCGCGCCCGACCGATATCGGCGCAACAGTCCGTTCGAGCAGGCGGACCGCATCACCGCGCCGACGCTTCTGGTGGTGGGGGAGTACGACCTGATGCTGGGCCAGTCGGAGCAGCTCTACGGGGCGCTGCACCGTCTGAACCGACCGGTGGCCCTGACTCTCCTCATCGGCGAGGACCACGGCGTTCAGAGCCCGGGCAACATCCGGCTCTATTACGACCAGGTTCGCGACTGGTTCGACCGGCATCTCATGGGATCCGGCTGTCCAGCCGCTCCCGCCAGCGACGTACCCAGGCCTCCGTCAGCGCCAGACTGAGCAGATGGGAATGCCCGCCGCGCCACAGCAGGGCGTCCCGGGTGAGGCGGCCCTCCAGGCCGGGATCGATCAACCCCGCCTCAGCCAGTGCGCCGCCGAGCAGATAGCCGCGCAGGAAGTCCAGGTGCGCGGCGACCGCGCCCCCGTAATAGGCGCCCAGTTCGCCCTTGGAGCGGCGATCCAGGATCGACGGCGGCAAGACATCCGCGAAGGCGGCGCGCGCGGCGGCGCGGTCGCGTCCGCCCCAGGTCAGATCGACCGCCGACAGGGCCAACCCCGCCTCCACCACTGGCTGGCTGAGCAGCGGATTGACGCAGGGCCCCAGACGGCTGCGCACCGCCGGCCCCTGAAACGTCTGGCAGAAGGCCAGGGCGGACATCTGCAAGGCCTTGGCCGGCGGGACGCCGCGCATATCGTCGAGCCAGGGGTGGTCCCAGCCGGCGCGATGGCGGACCTCCTCGCGCCAGTCCCGGGCGAGCGCCGTCGGCCACAGGGGGCGCCGCAGCCAGCGCGAGAGCCGATGCAGGACCGCCAACCGCGCGCGACCGCGCCGCTCCCAGAGCTCGTCCAGCCCGATCAGCAGGCTGGGCATCTGAAAGAAGACCGCGTCGCCGCCCTGCCCCGTCAGCGAGCCCCAGCCGCCCGTCGCCTCGATCCGGTCAGTGATGTCGTCGTTGTAGTCGGGATCGATGTCGTTGGCCGCCGGCCGGAAGGTCTCGGCGCACGCGGCCAGGCGGGCGGCGTCGAGCCTGAGGCCATCGCGACGGACTTCCGTCAGCGTAAAGCCATGCCGTCCCGCGACCGCCCGGGCGTAATCCCGCTCGTCGCCCTCCGGCTGGTCGACGTAGTGGTTGACCCAGGCGGCGACGCTTCGGCGCTGATCGGCCGTCAAAACGCCCGCCACGATGGCGGAATCCAGTCCGCCGCTGATCTCGGCGATCCAGCGCCTGTCGGCCGCCAGCGCCCGCACCGACCGTTCCACCGCCTCTCGGAGATCGGGCGCCGGACGCGAGGCCCGGTCCCGATACACCTCCGCAGGCCGCCAGATTTGCTGCGCCCGGTTGACGCCCTCCCCGATCAGCCGCAACTCGCCGCCGGCGACGGCCTGTAATCCGGTCAGGGCCAGCCGATGCCGGTGTTCGCCGGGGCGGCCCACCAGGGCGGCGACCGCGTCCCAGTCCAGCGCGATTCCGTCGGGCAGCCAGGGATCGATGACGGCGACGGCGGTCGTCGAGATCAGCGTCACGCCGGCCTTGCGCCAGACGACGCAGTCCAGGGCGCCCGACGGGTCGCGGAGCACGGCGACGTCGCCCTCGACCCGCCGGACCAGCAGGTAGCGCCCCCAATGGTCCGAACAGACCGTGCGGGCCTGCGCCGCGTCCAGCCGTCGGCATCCCAGGGCGCCGCGCGCCCGCAGCGACAGCGCCTGGCCCTCGCGATCGTAGATCTCGCCGATCACCACGCCGTGCCCGTCGAGCCCCCGGGCGACCTCGAGCCGTCCGCCGGTCGGGGCGAACACCTGGATGAAGGGGTCGTGTGATTTGCGCGACCAGCCGGCCCGGCTCAGGCGCTGTCGAACGGGCGCGACCAGGGCGTCGAGCGCAGCCGGATTGTCGCCGACGAGAATGATCGCGCAATCCGCCGCCACCTCAGATCACCAGGATCGGGCGATAGACGGTCAGGGTTTCCGGGGCCTCGCTGACGCACCGGTCGCCACTCTGGAGCCAGCAATGGGCGAGAAAGGGGAAGGTGCGGACCCCGAACACCCAGTCTGCGTCCAGATCCGCGGCATTGACGAAGCGCAGCAGCAGCTCCGCCTGGAGCAGGCAGGCACCGGTCCAGGGCGCCAGCGGCAGCAACTGGCGGAACACCTCGACCCGCGCGGCGAGCGCCTCGGGATCAGACCGGCGACCGCGACGCCGGGCGTATCGCCGGCTGAGATCAAGAAGCGTCGGCCGACGCCGCACCGCATCGACCCAGATGACGCCGAAGGTAACGATATCTCGCAGCGTCGGCCGGATCGGCGGCGCGGGCGGAAGGCGCGCCGACGGCACGGCCGGCGGCGGGGTGCGATCGTCCAGCGCTGACGTGGGATGCAGCAACTCCTCGGCGGCCAGGCGAAGAAGATCGTTCATCGATCCCAGCGCCCGCCGTCCCTCGATCCGGAGATCGCCGCACTCCGGCAGACACAGATAGTCGTCGGCGGCGAGATCGAGCAGGACCAGATCGTCGCCGACGCGGACCGCGTGAATCCCCTCGGCGAGCCAGCCGCATTGATTATCCTCGGCGCGAAGCGCTTCGGCCATTCTGAGACCTCTTCCTGTTGCGACTGAACCGCCCTGCGGCAGGACCCGGCGGGGCCGTCCGAAACGGACGGCCCCCTGGGCTCATTCCGGCGGCATGGTCCAGTGGCGGGCCGGGTTCAGTTCGGTGAACGGCCCCATCAGGATCGCCCGGGTCAGCCGACGGGCGGCTCCCAGACGCAGGACGCGCGTCTCGTTCTGGATCTTCATGGATCCCTCTCCTGTGTCAGGATTGCCTCTGGTCGAGGCGTCCGGGGCGAGGCCGGGCCCGGACGTCCGGGCCGCCGAAGCGGCCCGTCCGGTCATTCGCTGGGCGGAATGGTGTACTTCAGCACCGGATTCAGCTCGTCGAATTCGCCGCGCGAGACCGCGCGGGTCAGGGTGCGGGCGGACCCGAGGCGCACGAGGCGCGAGGTGCTCTTGGTCATGGTCGTCTCCTGTTTTGAAGGCCGACAAAACGTCGACGACGAACCATCAGCGCCGGAAAGCAAATCGATTCAAACTATATTTCGCGTATACTTCGATTGATCTGGATCGATCCGCCGAACACGGGATGCGAGACCCGTCGCGGCGATCCGCCAGCGCGCATAGTAGGCCTCGACCTTGCTCGCCGGCGCGGGACCGTCGGCTGCTTCGGTCGGGCCGTTCAGCCGTCGGAGCGGCGCCAGGCGACGGCGCACGCGAACGAGGCTCTCGATCAGGGGTTGGTTGTCGCAGGCGTCAACCAGGTCGTCGATCCACGCCTCGACGGACGCGTCCGTGGCGTCGCGGGGCTGGGCGACCCGGGTGTAGAGCGCCGCAAGACCGACATGGGCCGCCTCCAGATCGAGCAAGCCCAGAACATCCTCAAGCGGGGCGGCGCGGGTGAAATAGCCCAGACCGCGGCGATCCTCGACAAGGCCTTCGCCGCATAAGCGGGACAAGGCTTCGCGCACCGGGCTGGTGCTCAGGCCAAGCGAGGCGGCGATATCCACCACGGACAGATGCTGTCCGGGGGCCAGGCCGTCCTCGAGCGCAGCGCGCAGACTGCCGAGCGCCAGGCCGAAGGGATCGCGCTGCCTCATGGCCGCCCCCGGGCCGCTCCGGGACGCAGATCGACGACCGGCAGGCTTCGGGGCGATCGGGTCATGCGGCGCTCCTATACTGATGTCCGCAAGAAAGTTGCGTCACACCCGCAGCTTTTATGCTGTTGATCTTTCTAGGCTTTCATTTGGCGCATCGCTAAGGCATTTTTCAACCTGTAGGGGTGCACTCGCTTCGTAGTCGCGTGGCGCCGGAGGCGAGGGAGTAACTGGAGACATGGACGCCCGACACACCCAGACGGCGAACGCGGTGCTCTCCTCCAGCCTGCGCCTGATCCGTTCCCATCGGCGGATGCGGGCCGCGGACGTCGCCCAGGGCATGAACATGGCGCTGCGGTCCTATGAGCATTTCGAGTCCGGCGCCGGTCGGATCAACATCGAGCGCATTCACCGCTTCGCCGAGGTCACCGACAGCGATCCGCACGGGATTCTCGCCGCCCTTGCTCTGGGGTCGCCCGCCTTCGCCTTGCGGTGCGCCGACAACAAATTGGCGACCATCCTCGCCGTGGCGCTGCAGGAGTTCGACGAAGAAGCCGGGGACGCCATCGGCGATCTGGACGCCCGCACCATCATCAACGCCTTCACCAAAAGCCTGAAGGACCTCGCCGATCAATCCGTCCGACGCGACGCCGAGGCCGAGGCCTGGCTTGAACAGCGCCGGGGACGGTTGATGGCGCCCGCGCGGGAGGATGGGACCGGCGACGGCGCGTAACGCCCCCTCGCCACGGTCGTAGACTTGCGGTCCGAAACTCCCGGACTGGCGCGCGGGATCGGTTGCGCGGTTGGATTCGGGCATGAAAGTCCTTTCCCCTCGTCCCCCCGCCCCGTCCGCTTCACCCTGCGACCGCCTTTCGGATCGCCAGCGTGAATGTCTGGACCTGGCGGCCCTCGGTCTGACCTCCGCCCGGATCGGCGATCGTCTCGGCCTGTCGCCCCGAACCGTCGACGAGCATCTCATGGCCGCCTGTCGCGTCCTCGGCGTCCGCACCCGCATCCAGGCCGTCGCCCGCCTCGCTGCGGTCCAGCGGCCGCCCGAACCCCGGACCTTCCTACCGTAGATCTCCGGCGGGGAGCTCGCGGGTCGCCGGTTCCGCTCCCGATCGGGTTTGCTTGGGGCTCACGCTGGAGCCCGCCTTGCTGGACCTCAATCTGATCCTCGCCCTGTCCCAGGCCTGCGCACCGCAGGTGGCCCCGGAAACCCTGGCGGCCATCGCCTATGCGGAGAGCCGGTTCAACCCGATCGCGATCGGCGTCAATCGGGGTCCCCGCCCGGCCCGTCCAGCGCGCGACGCCGCCGACGCCGCGCGCATCGCCCGCGGATTGCTGGCGCGGGGCGCGAACCTCGATCTCGGCGTGGCCCAGATCAACAGCGACAATCTGGACTGGCTCGGCCTGTCCGTGGAGGCGGCCTTCGACCCCTGCCGCAACCTCGCCGCCGCCGGCGTCGTCCTGCGCGCGGGCTATCGCCCGGCCGAGGGCGTCGATCGCCAGACGACCCTGAGGGTCGCGCTGTCCCGATACAACACCGGCCATCCGGAGCGCGGTTTCCGCAACGGCTACGTCGCCCGCGTCGAAGCGGCCGCCGCGACCCTTGGCGTTCTGCCGCTCGCCCCCGTTCGACCCGTCGCGGACGACCGATCCGCACCGCCGGTCCCGACGCAGCCCCCGGCCGCCTGGGACGTCTTCGGGCGGGCCCAGGCCCGCGTCGTCCTCACCTTCACCGCCGCCCCAGACACGGAGTTCTGAGATGACCGCATCCGCGACCGTCCGCAGGGCCGGCGCCGCCGGCGCCATCGCCCTCGCCGCCAGCCTCGTCCTGGTCCAGCCCGCCTTCGCCTCGGCCAATGTCGAAGGCCTGCTGCAGAACGTCGTCGACATGCTCACCGGCAACACCGCCCGACTGCTGGCCGTGCTGGCGGTCGTGGTCGTCGGCATCCTGTGGATGTTCGGCCTGTTCGACCTGCGGCGGGCGGCGATCGTCGTGCTCGGCATCGTCGTGGTCTTCGGCGCGGCCGAGATCGTCAACCTCATCACAGGCGGCGCGTGATGGAGGTGACCCTGCCCTGGCTGGCGGTCGCTTCGGCCGCGATCGTCCTGGCCCTGTGCCTGATGCTCGGCCTGAAGCTGATCTCGCCCACGCGGTTCGCCCAGATCCTCGCCGGCCTCGCCTCGGGAGCAGCCCTCGCCCTGACCCTGTCGCGCCTGTCCGCCGGAGGTCATCATGGCTGACGAACGCCTGACCGAGGATCCGCTGTTCCTGGCCTGCACGCGGCCGGCCATGATCCTGGGCGTGCCCATGGAGGCCATGGGCGTCAACGTCATCGTCTCGGGCGTCTTCTTCCTCGTCGGCGGCAGCCTGCTGTATCTGCTCGTCGCCCCCGCCCTGCACCTGGTGTTCCGGGCGATCTGCCGGGCCGACCACAACGCCTTCCGGCTCCTCTTCGTCTATGTCGACACCAAGGGCCGGTCGCGGAATGCGGCGCTCTGGGGCGGAAGTTCGGCGACGCCTCTCCCCCTGGTTCGCCGCTATCGTCTGGCGGAGCTGTCCCGTGGCTGAGGGCGGCGTCCATCCGGCGCGCCTGCGGCGGGAGGCCGACGCCCGGCCGCACCTGCCCTATGCGCGTCATGTCTCCGACCATACGGTCACGCTCGACAGCGGCGCCCTGATGATGGTGTTCCAGATCGACGGGGCCAGCTTCGAGACCGCCGACGCCCGGGATCTCAACGACTGGCACGTCAAGCTCAACCAGGCCTGGCGCAATCTCGCCGACGACCGCCTGGCGGTCTGGCATCATGTGGTCCGCCGTCCGGTCGACCTGGAGCGGTCCTCCGGCTTTCGGTCGGCCTTCGCCGGAGAGCTCGGCGCCCTCTACGACGACCGGGTCGCGGGCCGGCAGCTCTGGATCAACGAGCTGTTCGTCACCCTCGTCCTGCATCCGGGCCGCGACGCCGGCGACCGGGCCGCGGCGCTGGCGAAACGTCTGAAGGCGGCGCGCCGCAGCGACGGCGAGGTCGAGGTCGCCCATATCCGGCGCATCGAGGAGGCCGGGCGCGATCTGGCCCAGTACCTCGGGCGCTACACGCCGCGCCGGCTCGGTCTCTATGAACGCGACGGCCTGTGGTTCTCCGAGCCGATGGAGGTCATGCGGCTCGTCCTCACCGGACGCCGGTCGCCCGTCCCGATCGTGTTCGGCCACCTCGGCTCGGCGGTCTACACCGTGCGCGCCATCTTCGGTCGCGAGACCCTCGAGCTACGGGACGCGGCCGATGCGCGATACGCCGGCGTCCTGGCCATCAAGGAGTATCCGGCGACGACCCGGCCCGGACTGTGGGACGACCTGCTGAGCGTCCGCTTCGGTTTCGTGATCAGCCAGTCGTTCGCCTTCCTGTCCAAGGCCTCGGCCCGGGCGGTGATGGAGCGCAAGCAGAACCAGATGGTCTCGGCGCGGGACCGCGCGGCCTCCCAGATCACCGGCCTGTCCGACGCGCTGGACGATCTCGTCAGCAACCGCTTCGTCATGGGCGAGCACCAGGCCTCGATCCTCGTTCACGGCGACACCCCGACCGCGCTGGCGGAGCATCTGTCCAAGGCCCGCGCCATCCTCGCGGACTCCGGCCTGGTCGTCGCGCGCGAGGATCTGGGGCTGGAAGCCGCCTTCTGGTCCCAGTTCCCCGGAGCCTTCGCCCGCCGCACCCGGCCCGCCGCCATCACCTCGCGCAATTTCGCGGCCCTCGCGCCGTTCCACGCCCATCCCGTCGGCAAGGCCCGCGGCAATCACTGGGGCGAGGCCGTCGCCGTGCTGCGCACCACGGCCGGGTCGCCCTTCTGGTTCAACTTCCATGTCGGCGATCTGGGCCACACCTTCATCTGCGGACCGTCCGGATCGGGCAAGACCGTGGTCCAGAACTTCATGCTGGCGCAGTTGGAGCGGTTCGACGCCCAGCAGTTGTTCATCGACAAGGACCGGGGCGCCGAGATCTTCGTCCGCGCCTGCGGCGGGACCTACCTCGCCCTGCGCAACGGCGAGCCGACCGGCTTCGCCCCGTTCAAGGCGCTCGACCCCGGGCCCGCCAACCGCGCCTTCCTGGTCCGGCTCGTCCGCACCCTGGTCGCCCGCCCGAACGAGACCCTGACCGTGCCCGAGGCCCGGGCCATCGACCAGGGCGTCGCCGCCCTGGAGGCCTTGCCGCGCGAGCGTCGCTCCATCGCCGCCCTGCGCAGCCTGCTCGGTCAGGGCGACGCCGGCGGCGTGGGGGCCCGGCTGGAGCGTTGGCAGCGCGGCGGCCCCCTCGGCTGGGTCCTCGACAATGACGAGGACGCCCTCAGTCTGGAGGCCCGCTTCGCCGGCTTCGACATCACCCAGGTGCTCGACCACGACGAGGTCCGCACGCCGGCCATGCTGTACCTGTTCCATCGCATCGCCGAGCGGATCGACGGTCGCCGCCTCGTCCTCGACATCGACGAATTCTGGAAGGTGCTGGGCGACCCGGCCTTCACCGATCTCGCCCAGGACGGGCTCAAGACTTGGCGCAAGCAGAACGCCTTCATGGTGTTCGGCACCCAGTCGCCCGCCGACGCCCTGCGCTCCCCGATCGCCCACGCCATCCTCGAGCAGTGCGCGACCAAGATCTTCCTGCCCAACGCCCACGGTCAGGCGCGCGACTATGTCGACGGCTTCGGCCTGACCCAGGAGGAGTTCCGGCTGGTGCGCGAGGTGCTGACCCCGGAATCACACCGCTTCCTGGTCAAGCAGGGCCACGACAGCGTGGTCGTGGAACTGGACCTGGGCGGCATGGACGACGCCCTGTCGATCCTGTCCGGCCGCACCGAGACCACCGCCCTGCTCGACCGGCTGCGCGCCGAGGTCGGCGACGACTACGCGCGCTGGCGCGATCCCTTCCATGACCAGAGGAGGTTCCTGTGAGAGCCCGCATTCCCTTCGCCGCGGCGGCCGCCGCCCTCGTCCTCGCCGCCGCCCCGACGGTCCAGGCCCAGCAGATCGTCCACGATCCCCGGGCCCTGGCCCAGATGATCGAGGAGGCGCGCACGACGCTGGACCAGCTGAGGGCGCTGCAGACCCAGGTCGAACAGGGCCGGCAGCTGTTCGACAGCCTGAACGACCTGTCCGGCATCAACGCCCTGGCCGGCGAGCTCGGCCTGCCGACGGTGCGCAATCCCCTGCCGGACATGCGCGCGCTTCGCGCGGCGGCCGACGGCGACCTGTCCGCGCTCGGCGACCTCGCCGACCGCGCCGACGCCATCCGCCGCGACACCCGGCTCTATACGCCGCCGGCGGGCGACCTCGATCCGGCCGAGGCCTATTACCGCGACAGCCTCGAACGCGCCGGCGCCCGCACCGCGCGGGACCTCGCCATCGGCGAGGCGGTCGGCGGCGCGGCGGACCGGCGTCTTGAGGGTCTGGAGACGCTCCGCTCCGCCCTCGACACCGCGCCCAACGCCCGCGCCGTCCTGGATCTCGAAGCCCGCCTCGCGGCCGAGCAGGCGATGATCCAGAACGAACAGGTCCGGCTGCAGGGTCTCGCTCTGACCCAGGCGGCCGAGGCGCGTCTGGAGGAGCAGCGCGCCCGCGAACGGGCCGAAGCCGCCCGGACGGCGCGCATGGACGTCTATGAAAGGGCGTTCCGGTGAAACGGTCCGCCCTGCTCGTCGCCCTCGGACTCGTCGGTTGCGGGGCGCCCGAGCGGACCGCCGAAGACTTCGCCGCCGATCCCGACGCGGCCGAGGCGGTCGTGGCGGCCTGCGACGCCGGTCGCGCCGAGCGCGAATGCGAAGCGGCGCGTCAGGGTCTGGCCGAAGCGCGGCGGCAGGCGCGGATGCGCGTCTATGAGCGGGCCTTCTGAGGATCCCGACGATGAGCTTTCGCGTCTTCGAGCCCAGCTACGACTTCATCGACGAAAGGCTCAACGTCTTCCTCGGCGACCGTCTGTCGTCGGTGATCGCCGAGGTCGAGGGCCCGCTGCGCATCGCCCTAGTGCTTTATGTCGTGCTCTACGGCGTCGCCATCCTCAGGGGCGCGATCAGCGAGCCGGTGATGGACTTCGCCGTCCGGTCGCTGAAACTGGCCTTCCTCTATCTGCTGGCGACCACGGCCGCCTATTCCACCTTCGTCACCGAGCCGTTGTTCACCGGCCTGCCCAACGCCCTGACCCGGGCGGTCAGCGGCGCGGACACTCCCAGCGTCGGCGCGGCCTTCGACCAGTTCTTCGCCTATGCGGCCTGGCTCGGCGAGGACATCTCGCGCGACGGCTCCGCCTTCAATCCGGGCCCCTGGGTCGTCTCGGCCGCCGTTTTCATCATCGGGGCCCTGGCCGCCGCCCTCGGCTTCGGCGTGGTGCTGGTGGCCAAGCTGGCCCTGGCCCTGCTCGTCACCCTCGGCCCCATCTTCATCGCCTGCGCCCTGTTCGACGCGACCCGCCGCTTCTTCTTCGGCTGGCTCAGCCAGGCGGTGAACTACCTCGTCCTGTTCGCCCTGATCATCGTCATCTTCCAGCTCGTCCTGTCGCTCGTGCGCGACCAGTGGGGCGCGATCCAGGGGGCCGACCCGATGATCGGCGGCCTGATCTTCATCGCCCTGTGCCTGCTGGGAGCGATCTTCTTCCTGCAGACCCCGGCCATCGCGGCCGGCATCGCGGGCGGCGCCAGCGCCGGCCTCGCCGACTTCGCCAACGCCGCGGCCCTGGGCGGGAGCGGCTCGGGCCGCACCCAGGGTCCGCAAGAAGCAAGCCGCCAACCGCCCAGGGGAGGCGGCTCCATCCGACCGAGAGGCGCCTGACATGACCCACCGCTCCCTCCTGCTCGCCGGCCTGATCCTGCTGGGCGCCTGCGCCCACCGGGGCGATCCGGCCCTGCCGACCTGCGACGGCTCCGCCCGGCGGCCGGCCAATCCCCACGGCTCGGTGCTCACGCCCCAGGCCGAACCGCGACCGGCCGAAGCCGCCGTCGAAGCCGTCCCCCACGCCGGAACGGGAGGCTGCGCATGAGCGGCGTCCCCTCCTCCGAGTTGAAGCGCTACTTCACCGAGGCGCGGCGCTGGGACCAGGACCGTCTGGCCTCGGCGCTCCGGTCGCGCCGTCTCGCCTGGTCGGCGGCGGCCGTGGCCACGGGTCTGGCGGTGATCGCGACCGGCGCGGTGGCGATGCTGACGCCGCTGAAGTCCACCGAACCCTTCGTCATCCGGGTGGACCGGACGACCGGCGCGGTCGACGTGGTGCGCGGCCTCTCGGCCGAGGACGGGCCGGTCCACTACGACGAGGCCGTCAGCAAGTATTTCCTCGGTCAGTATGTGCGCCAGCGTGAGGGCTATCTCGATCCGGCCGCCGAGGACGCCTTCCGTCTGGTCTCCATCCTGTCGGCGCCGGCTGAACAGCGGCGCTGGGCCGATCTGTTCCGCGGTTCCAATCCCGACAGCCCGCAGAACCTCTATGGCCGCGACGGCGAGGCCGTCATCTCGATCCGCGCCATCGGCTTCATCAACGACGGCGTCGCCAACGTCCGCTTCCACCGCACGGTCCGCCAGGCCCAGCAGACGGTGGAGAGCGACTGGATCGCCACCATCGCCTTCACCTACACCCGCGCGCCGATGTCGGAACCGGACCGGCTGAGGAATCCCCTCGGCTTCCAGGTGACCTCCTACCGCGCCGATCCGGAGGTCATCCGATGAGACGCCCCCTGTCCCTGCTGGCCTTGGCCGCCGGCCTCGCCCTCGCCTCCCCGGTCGCGGCGCAGGCCCCTGTGGACCCCCGCATCCGCGAGCTCGCCTATGATCCGGCGGCCGTCTACCGGATCGCCGGGGCGTTCCGCACGGCGACCCAGATCGTCTTCTCGCCGGACGAGACCATCCGCCACGCCGCCATCGGCGACAGCGTCGCCTGGGAGGTCGCCGCCGAGGGGTCGATGCTCTTCCTCAAGCCGCGCGAACGCCATCAGGCGACCAACCTCCTGGTCGTCACCGAGCGCGCCGGCGCGATCCGCCACTACGCCTTCGAGCTCGTCGCCCGCGAGCCCGGCGACCGGACCGCGATCGCTTATCAGGTCCGGTTCCGCTATCCGGCCGACGATCAGGGTGAGGCGGCCCGGGCGCTGGCTGTCCAGGCCCAGGCGGTCGAGCAGCGCCTCATCGGGCTGGAGCTGGAGCGCGGCGTGGTCGAGGGGACCCGCAATCTGGCCTGGTCGGCCCAGGGCGACGCCGCCCTGCAGCCGAGCGAGGTCAGCGACAACGGCCGTTTCATCGTGCTGCGCTTCCCCGGCGTCCAGTCCCTGCCGGCCGTGTTCGAGGTCGGCGAGGACGGGTCGGAACGTCTGATCCCCTATGACGTGCGCGGCGAGTTCGTCGTCATCCACGGCGTCACCCGCGGCCTGCGGCTGCGGCGGGGACAATCGGTCCTGTGCCTGTTCAACGACGCCTATGACGCGCGCGGCGTCGGGCTGGACACGGGCACGGCCTCTCCGGCCGTCGACCGCGCCCCCGTCGGAGGCCGGTCATGACCGCGCCCGATCCCACGCCGCCCGTCGACGCGCCGCCTCCGCCCGCCGCGCCGGGCGATCGTGGCGTCTCGCCCATCGCCGGGCGGTTCGGCGGACGGCAAGGCAAGCTCATCACCCTGGCCGCCCTGGCCGTAGGCTGCGGCGTCTTCCTGATCGCCAGCTGGGATCGCGGCGACGCCGAGGGCGGCGAGCCGTCCCGTCGCGACGAGCCCGCCCGGCAGACGACGCCGTTCGAGCCCGCCCGTCGCGAGCCGACGCCTCTGCTCAGCGAGGCCGCCTTCGATCCGAACGCGCCGAGCCTGACCGACGACGACGCCATCCCGCCCCTGGAAGCCGCGCCTCGCGGTGAAGCCCCGCCCCGGTCCGGCCCCAGCCCGGCGGAACAGCGGCGCGCCCTCGCCGAGAGCGCCCGGCGCGCGCCCGTGCTCGCCTATAGCCGGGCCGGCGGCCCATCCGGCCCGCCGTCGATCCCGACGACAGCGACGCCTCCCGGCGAGCCGACGTCGCTCGACCAGCTCCGTCAGCTCACGCCCGTGGGCCAGACCCGCGCCGGTCGTCTGCCCGACCGCAACCTGCTGGTCACGGCGGGGACCAGCGTGCCCTGCGTCCTGCAGACGGCCCTGGACAGCACCACGCCGGGCTATGTGACCTGCGTCCTGCCGCGCGACGTCTGGTCCGACAACGGCGCTGTGGTGTTGATGGAGCGCGGCACCCGGGTTCTGGGAGAATACCGCGGCGGTCTTCAACAGGGCCGCCGCCGGCTGTTCGTGCTCTGGACGCGGGCGGTGACGCCGACCGGGGTCGCCGTCGCCCTCGCCTCGCCGGCCGCCGACGCCCTCGGCCGGTCGGGGTTCGACGGCGTGGTCGACACCCATTTCTGGGACCGGTTCGGCGGGGCGCTGCTGCTCTCCATCGTCGATGACGGCGTCTACGCCGCCGCGGGCGGGAGCGAGGGCGCGTCTTCCACGGCGCGACTGCCGTCCGACGCCGCCAGCGTCGCCCTGCAGGGCTCGGTCGAGATCCCGCCGACCCTGCGCAAGGGTCAGGGCACGGAGGTGTCGATCTTCGTCGCCCAGGATCTGGATTTCTCCGGGGTCTATCGGCTGCGGCCCCGCTGATGGACGACACCTCGGTCCTGGATCACTACCTCGCGCCGATCCGCCCCTTCCTCGAGCCGGCGACCGTGACCGAGGTCGTCATCAACCGGCCGGGCGAGGTCGGGGTCGAGGCGAACGGGGCCTGGCGCTGGACCGAGGCGCCTGAACTGACAGAGGCTTGGCTGCGCACCCTGGCGGTGGCGGCCGCGGCCTACACCCGTCAGGACGTCGGGCCCGAACAGCCGATCTGCTCGACCACCCTGCCCGGCGACGTGCGCTGCCAGATCGTCCTGCCGCCGGCGGTGGCGGACGGGGGCCTGTCCCTGACCCTGAGAAAGCCGTCGCGGCGGCGTCTGGGCCTGAAGGAGTTCGCGGCGGCCGGCCTGTTCGACGCGGTCGCCGACGCCCAGGCGGAGACCACGGACCTCATCGACGCCGAACTGATCCGTCTGCGGCAGGCGGGCGACTGGCCCGGCTTTCTGACCCTGGCGGTCACCGCCCGGCGCAACATCCTGATCTCCGGCGCGACCGGCTCGGGCAAGACGACCCTGGCCAAGGGGTTGATCGAACTGATCCCGGACCATGAGCGGCTGCTGACCATCGAGGACACCCGCGAGTTCGTCGTGCCGCACCGCAACGTCGTCCATCTGGTCTATTCCAAGGACGGTCAGGGCTTGGCCCGGGTCGGCCCGAAACAGCTTCTGGAAAGCGCCCTGCGGATGCGGCCGGACCGCATCCTGCTGCAGGAACTCCGCGACGGCACGGCCTTCTTCTATCTGCGCAACGTCAACTCGGGGCACCCGGGCTCGATCACCACGGTGCACGCGGATTCCGCCGCCCTGGCGTTCGAGCAGCTCACCCTGCTGGTGCGGGAATCCGAAGGCGGGCGGGACCTGCCGCGCGAGGACATCCGCGCCCTGCTGCATCTGCTCGTCGATGTCGTCATCCAGATGAAGAAGGTCGATGGGCGTTTCCGCGTGACGGAGGTCTGGCATGACCCGGTTCGCAAGCGCCAGCCCGGGGGCTAGGGCGGCGGCGGTCGCCGTCGGCGGCCTCGCCGCCGTGACCCTGCTGGCCGTCCTCGCCGGTCTCATCGCCCTGATCGGCCTCGGCCAGGTCTCCGGCGACCTCGACCCTCCCCGCGTCCCCGGCTGGTTCTGGTACTATCGCCAAGATCCGGAGGTGCGGCGCTGGCTGACCGTCGGCGTCTCGGTCTCCGCCCTGCTCGGCGGGGTTTTCGTCGCGGCGATCCTGCTCGCCCGGCGCCGGCCCCTGCACGGCGCCGCCCGCTGGGCCTCGGGGTCCGAACAGCGGCGCGCGGGTCTGCGGGCCGACCGCGGAGTCATCCTGGGCCGGGCCGACGGCGGCTTCCTCATCGCCGACGGGCCCGAACACGTCATGCTCTACGCGCCGACCCGCACCGGCAAGGGCGTCGGTGTGGTCATCCCCAACCTCCTGGCCTGGCCCGACTCCGTGGTCGTGCTGGACATCAAGCGTGAGAATTTCCTCGCCACGGCGGGCTATCGCGCCGAGGCCGGCCAGACCGTGCATCTGTTCGATCCGCTGGCGCGGGACGGCCGCACGGCCAGGTTCAACCCCCTCGGCCATGTCGATCGCGCCGAGCCGATCGCGGTGCTGGACGAGCTGCAGCGCATGGCGATGATGCTGTTTCCGGTTCACGAGCGGGCCGATCCCTTCTGGGCGGAGGCGGCCAGGACGGGGTTCATCGGCGTCGGCGGCTATGTCGCGGCCACGCCGGAAAGGCCCTTCACCCTAGGCGAAATCTTCCGCCAGTTGACCGCCGGGGACGCCCGCGCCCGCCTGCCCCGGATCGTCGCGGCCCGGGACCGGGAGGGCCGCCCCCTGCCCGGCCCGGTCGTGGCGGCGCTCACCGACTTCACCAGCTCCAGCGAAAACACCTTCGCCTCGGTGCGCCAGTCGATCACCACCCGGATGGGGCTGTGGCTCAATCCCCGGGTCGACGCCGCCACCGCCGTCTCGGATTTCGACCTGCGCGACCTGCGCGGCGGCCGGCTCTCCCTCTATCTGGGCGCCACCCCGGACAACATGCTGCGGATCCAGCCGCTCTATGCGCTGCTCTTCCAGCAGCTGGTCGACCTGAACAGCCGCGCCCTGCCCGGCCCCGCCGACCGCCCCGCCCTGATCGTGCTCGACGAGTTCGCCCGTCTCGGGCCCGCGCCGGTCCTGGCCCACGCCTTCGCCTGGGTCGCCGGCTACGGTCTGCGGCTGCTCGCGGTGCTTCAGAGCCCGTCCCAGCTGAGGGCGATCTACGGCCCGGACGTGGCCGAGGAGGTGATGACCAACTGCGGGGTCGAGATCGTCTTTGCGCCGAAAGAGCTCAAGATCGCCCAGGAGCTCAGCGATCGGCTGGGCGCCTATACGACGGACGGCCGCAGCCGCAGCCGACCGACGGGACTGAGCCGGGGCCGCCGCAGCACGACCGTCTCCGACCAGCGCCGGGCGCTGATGCTGCCCCAGGAGCTGATGCAGTTGCCGCAGGCGGCCCTGATCGTGTTGAAGGCCGGCCTGCCGCCGGTCCGGGGCCGGAAGATCGCCTACTTCCGGGAGCGCGCCTTCCAGCGCCGGCTGCGGCCCGCCCCCGACCTGGCGCCGGTCGCCGCGCCGACCTCGCCTCCGGTTCTGGAGGAGGATCCGATGGATTTCGACGTCATCGCCCGGGCCTTCGCCGCCGAAGGCCTGCCGCCCCCTCCGCCCGGCGCGGATGAGAGCGCCGTCGGCGCCTGGCTGGATCGGGTCGTCGACACGGCCGTGCTGGAGCGCGAGCCATGAAGACGTCCGACGCCGCCCCGTCCAACCGCCTCGGTCCCGCGCCGGGCCCGACCGGCTCGCGGCGTTCGACCGCCAAGGGCGATGTGCCGGAGGCGGTGCTCGATCGCTATCTGGTCGAGCGCGACCTGCGCGGCCGGCCTGAGCGCTTCTTCCGCGATCATCGCGCGCCCGAGCCCATGTTCCGCGACCGTGGCAAGTCGCTTGTCTCCAGCCAGGCCTATCCGGACGCGGTCATCGACATGCTCAAGATCGCCCGCCACCGCGGCTGGGACCAGGTTCGGGTATCCGGCGATCCGGCCTTCCGCCGCGAGGTCTGGATCCAGGCCCAGACTTTAGGGATCGAGGTGCAGGGTCATCGACCGCGCGAGCGGGATCGGCAGGCCGCCGGCCTCGACCGTCCGTCGCCCCGGCGAGACGCCGAAACCGCGAAGGCGCACGACGCGCTCGGCGAGCGTTTGGCGAAGGCCGCCATCGTCGTGGCGCGCTTGGTCCCTGACGCCGCAATCCAGACGCGCCTGCTCGAGGCCGCCTGGGCGCGCGCGGGCCGACCCCGCCCGACCGAGCGGGAACCGGCGCGTGGACCCGACCGGCAGCGTTAGCGGCTCTGTCTAGAACTGGTTCTTCAAGTAGGGCGAGACCGTGAAGGCCGGAAACGCCAGGCCGCCCCGCTTCAGGTTCATCAGGTCCCAGTACATGCCGAGCGCCAGCGGATCGCGGATCTCCGTCGGAACGTCGAAGCTGTAGTCGCCGTCGAACCGGTCGCCGCGCCGCCAGGCCCGGGCGTATTCCGGCGAGAGATAGTCGAACAGGGCCCGCCGGATCTGGTCCAGGAACTCCGCGATGGTGCTGGCGTGATAGGAGAAGACGTCTCTGTAGAACCAGTGCTGGAAGTCGGGAAGACTGCGATAGACCCTGCCCTCATCGACGTCAGGGCCGTGCCGGGCGAGCATCTTGCGGATCTGTTTCACCCGCGCGTCCAGCCGCGAGAAGTTGTGCTTGTTGGCGTCCCCGACCACCTTCAGAAGCCAGATCCGGGAGACGCGCAGGTCCAGGGACAGATCCAGTTCGGAAAGCCAGACTGACGGACAGTAGCACTCGGCGTTCAGCCAGTCGGCGAAGGCCGAGGCCGACGCCGCCAGTCCCGAGGCGTCGGGACCGAGCTGCGGCTGGCGGCCGATGGCCTCGAGATAGAAGAGATAGGTGCGATCGGTCTCACGCGGAGGCTGACCGGACGGCGCGAAGGCGAACGGCAAGGCGGACGGTTTCGGCTGGGCCAGAAAGTCCGCCAGAAGGATCGCGAAGACCCGTTTGTGCGAGCCGGACTCGAACACCAGATTGGTCGGCCTGGAGGTCACCGGATACTGGAAGATCTCGAAATTGACCATGTCGTCGATCATGTCCCAGACGGCCTTCAGCAGGATCGCCTCCTGCTCGATGGCGGCATGGGTCATGGTCAGGCCGCCGCGGCGTTGGCGCGTCGGGCGAGATCCGCACAGGTCTCCATCAAGGCCTCGAACGGTTCGGCGTCCGCCTCCAGCAGACCGTCCTCGACCATCCGGCGATAGTCTTCGCCCAAGGCCTCCAGGGACGCGCCTTCCGGCTTCAACCGAAGACCGCCGGCGACCGCCCGACCGTAGTCGATCTCCGCCCCGTCGGCGGTCTCGCGGAAGAACATCGCCTTGTGCCGCGCGACCGCGTCGGCCACCGCGCGATCGGCGATCGCCGTCCCCGCGAAACCGGCGGCGTCCAGAAGGGCCAGATCGTGCCAATGGCGCGAGAAGCGGTCCCCGCGCAGGCGACCCTGGACGCAATAGACATGGGCCGCCGTGGCCTTCTCCCAGAAGGTTCGTTCGGCCGCCATCACCCGCGGCGTGGCGGTCGGGAAGGCCACGCCCTGCAGATGGGCGGCCGCATCGCAGACCACGGGACGCGGCGCGCTTGGCTCGCCGGTCGCGCGGGCGCCGAACTCGAGCATCACGCTGGGCGAGACATAGCCCGTGCCGGTGCTGGTCGGGGCGTAGTCCACGAAGGCCTTGGCCCCCTCGATCCGCACCTTGGCGGCGACGCCGTCGGCGGCCAGGCGCGCCTCGAGCATCGGCCGGACCTCGCCCTCGACCCAGAGCGGCAACAGCCGCTGAACGTCGCGCGACCAACGCCGCTCCTCGGCGCGGGTCGCCGGCACCGGGTCTTCGGGCGCGTCGGCCAGGTCCGGAAGGAGCCGGCGGATGTCATAGGTCAGGTCGATGTCTTCGGAGAACCGCTGGATGACGTCATAGGCCTTTGACAGGGAGGTGCCGCCCTTGAAGACCAGCGCCTCGCCCAGCGGCGCCTCGAACAGGGCCCGAAGCGCCCACACGACCCAGACGTCCTTCTCCAGCAGGTGTGCGGGACGGCCGGACTCGGCCGCCGCCGTCGCGAGCGCCTCGATCCGGTCCTCGGCGGACAGCTGGAGGAAGACGTCAGACATGCGCCGCCTGGCTCACCGAACGCGCCAGCCACGTCGGCAGACGCGGCCCGACGGACACCAGCTCCCCGAACGCGGAAGGCCCCAGCTTGCGCTTCAGGGTTTCGAGCGCCGATCCGGCCTTCTCCGGCCCGAGCCAGGCCAGGGCGCGAACCGCCTCGCCGGCGGGACGATCGGCCAGGAGCAACTGCCATGCGGGCGCGTGCTGGAACTCCACCGTCTGTTTGCCGACGCTGAAGGTGCGGCTCTTCCCATTGGTCAGATAGACCATGCGGATCGGCACCTGTGTGGTCAGGCCCAGGGCGTTGGCCGCCGCCGCCCCGTTGGAGGCGACGACCTCGCCACGTTGCTCGCTGACGGCGCGCACCACCTTCTCGATCGAGGGCGTGCGGGCGCCGAACCGGCTTTCCAGCGGACGCATGTAGACGCCGCGGCCGGCGCGCAGCAGCCGACCCCGGCGCACCAGCCGCGACAGGGCCTGGTCCACCGCTGCGCGGCTGCCCAGATGCAGCAACGCCTTGGCGGCGATCGGCGTGCCTTCCGGCAGCGTCGAGGCGCGTTCCATGATCTGATCGGCGAGTGTTTGCATCACAACCTCTATGTCAGAAATATAGGTCAACTTCTGACACTTCGCAAACGCAATGCCCCAGCTGCAATGTCCGATCTATCGGTCATGCGTCCGGCCGGCATCGCGCCGGGCCTCCCGTCCCTGTCGCAGCGCCTGATCCCGGGTCATCGGCGCCGGCCGTTCCCGCACGAACCGTTCCACCAGAGCGGCGAGGGCGCGGTCCCGGGGCTGCTCCGATCGCGACAGACGCAGGGCCTCGGCCACCAGGGTCCGCCGGATGGCCAGCTCACGCTTCCGGAGCGCGTCCAGCCAGGGCGTTTCGCCGCCGCCCGCCGTGAGCGCGGCCCCATAGGCGACGGCGAGCACCTCGGGCAACGGCCCCTGCCCCGCCGCGAACCGCTCTCGCATCTTGCGCACAGGGATGCGCTCGGCCTTGCGGGTCACGCCCCGCGTCCGGCGCGGCGTCGCCTCGGCCTCGATCGACCGGTCGCGAAGGGCGCGCGCGAAGCCTTCCCGCCAGACCTGCAGGTCCGCCTTACGGGGGTTCAACCGCTCACCGTCGCGCCCCAATCTCCGCACCGTCAGATGGACGTGGGGGTGTCGACCCTCGTCATGCAGGGCGAAGACATAGGGAAAGCGCTCGCCGAACGTCCCCGCCGCATAGGCCCGCGCCGCGTCCTGCAGGCGAACGGCGTTGGTCCCGGCGGGCATGCTCAGCACGATCGACAGGGTGATCGAGGCGTCACGCCGGCGTCCCGGCTCGAAGGCGAACTCCTCGGCCCAGTCGCGCGCCAGCTCTCGCACCTGCCCACGGCCTTCCAGCCGCTCTCCGTCGGGTCCCTCCAGCGCCAGGGCGCCGTTGCGGCTAATGTAGTCCAGGTGCGCCTTCAGATGGGCGCCGTCCCGGGTCCGTCCGGTGATCTTCACCATCACCTCAGGTACGCGGCGCGCCACCCGCGTGAACCTGACGACCGGATCGCCGCCCTCCCCGCGAGACGGGCGCAGCACCGCAGGCGAGATCCGGGCGCGCCGGATCTCGACGGGCGGACGCAGCACCTCCTCGAACCCGCGCGATGCCCGGAAGTCGGTCATGACGCCGGCGCCCAGTAGGCGAGATTGCCCTCGAAGGCCTCGCCGAGCGCTTCGACCCAGGCCGAGATTTCGGCCTGGAAGGCCCCCAACTGAGCCAGCTCCAGATCCAGCACCATTCCGTCCATCACGGCGGTGTTCAGCGCGCGGGCGATCTGGTTGATGTTCACGCCGATCCGCCTGAGCTCGCGGCGCACCTCGATCAGGGCCACAGCGTCGGGCCGGCTGAACTGCGGTCGATCATGCAGGCGTCGACGGATGAGCGCCACGCTCCACTGGGTTCGCGACAGGCCCGTCGCCGCCGCCTCGCGCTCCAGGAGACGCAGGTCCGCTTCGCCCAGGCGCAGGGTCAGCTTGCCCGACCTCGCCGCCGGCGGCGCGTCCTCCGGCGCCGGGAGAGCCGCCTGGGCGGCGCCGTCCATGAGCCGCCGGAGAAGCCGCGAGCGTCCGCCCTGACTAACCGCGGCGGCGTCGAACCGGCGGATCAGATCGGGCGAAACGCGGAGGGTGAGGCGGTCCATGGGAGAGCGGGTCTGTCAGACATTGCCGGCGCAAAGCCTATCCTGCCCTAGACCGTCACCCCCCTCGCCCCGTAGGCCTCCGGTGCTGCCCGCCCTCCCCTCGGCGACCGAAGCCGGCCGCTCGCCCGCCGCCCTGAAGGGCGCCCCAACCGAGGCGGCGCGACGACGGGAGACGTCGCGTTTGTGGAGATCAGGGTATCGCGTCTAGGCTTGTGACGCGCGCTATTTTGCACGCGCAGGTTTGCAGGATCCGGCGTCGTATCGACGGAGTGGTGAGACCACATGCCCGATGATTTCAGCCTGAAAAGGTCAGCCCGTCTCAACGCGGCCTATGCCGATTACAGAGCCGCGCTCGATGGTTCGGGGGTCGCGAAACGCTTCATGCCGTATCGGTGGTGGACCCTCCCGAACCCCATCAGCGGCCTCTGGCTTGTGTACAGCAGCATGCTTGAGGACTACGCCACCGACCTCGCCAATGTGATCAACGACCTCACTCACCACGTCGCGCGGCTGCGAGCGTGGGCGATCGTCGTCGAGCCGATGGATGATGACGCGAAGATGGAAGTCGCGCACGAGTTTATCGGCATCCTCGGCGTCGCCGCGCTCAGCGCACCGTACGCGATCAAATCGCGCTTCGCGGTCGCGGCGGCCCACCTGTCCCACCAGGCGAACATGGCTAAAGACCTTGAGAACTGGAAGGACGAGTTTCCCGACAAGAACCTCTACTTGAACGACCTCGAGCCCTTTGGTCGCACCTGGGGGAAGTTTCGTCGCTTCAAGCTCAAGGTCGAACCCATCGCCGGCAGCGGCTTCAAAGCCCAAACCCACGACTTCCGGAACGCCTACAACCACCGCTTCTCACCGAGGCTCCTTCTGGGGCTAAGCAATACGGTGACCCGCTACGTCGATGGGGCGACGGGCGTCGTGAGCTACGGGGTCGGCGGAACACCTCCTCTCGATTTGAACAAGGTCGCAGATGTGCTGCAGCTCGAGTGCGACCACTGCTATGTCGCGTTCGAGGCCTTCCAAGCGCTGATCGGAGAGCAGGTCGAAGCCATCACCAAGTTCGAGACAAAGAACGCTTCCAAAACGAAGGCCGTCTGAATGTTGAACCAAGCCTACTTCGAAATGGGCGACGTTCCAGCCGTCGCGGGCCAATCTTGGATCCCCCTTAGAGCCAACCACGATGTTGATCTGGACGCACCGGAGGACCTGAGATCGGCGAAGCGCTTTGCGGGTGTCGCCACCTTGGCGGTTTACGCCGGGAAAGAGGAAAGCGCGGCACGTCTGAACTGGGGCGACCTGAGCCTCCAGCCTCATCGCGCCTTCGTCTGGAACAGAGAGTACCATCCCGC
>Ga0315900_10001165_pt1 | contig 42330 bp, 51 predicted proteins | sample LakEriMetagenome_FD_203521 | JGI IMG/M metagenome (GOLD analysis project Ga0315900, IMG submission 203521) | Freshwater fungal communities from buoy surface, Lake Erie, Ohio, United States - Buoy 12 MA114 | ecosystem: Environmental > Aquatic > Freshwater > Lake > Lake biofilm | place: USA: Lake... | reverse complement strand
CGAGCCCGAGGGCACGTCGGGCGGGGCCATGGCGGTGTCGTGGGTGCCTTTGGGCAAGAGGGTGACGATGGAGCCTGGGCCGATGTAGCCGGCGATCGGGACCTTGCGCACATCGTCCAAGACCTCGATGCCGGCTTGGCGCATGACCTCCGTGACGGGCAAGAGCAGCTCACCGGCAATAGCCTTGGCTTCGTCCATGGACATGCCCCGCTTGCCGGCGAACATGTAGGACACAGCCGCGGGGTCCAAGTTGATGCGCTTGGCGAGCTGGCGTTGCGACATGCCAATGCGCGCGAGCTGTTCTTGGAACCAGGCTTTGTTAATGGTGGATGGATTGCCCATTGAGTATATATCGACAGAGGGCTCTTGATATTGAGGCAAACGCAACATCGAGTCAACCACAGTTATAATCATGATTGTCGGCAACAACTTGTTGATTGATATAACAATTGTATTGAATTTGCACCTGTAGATATTTTTTTGAGGAAGGTGATGGGAAAGACTAAACACGATGCGAATCCCGCAACCACGGTGGTGGCGCGTCTGGGCGGTTGCCGCACGGTGGCGCGATTAGTGGGCGTGAGTCCGTCCGCGGTGTCGCGTTGGTGTACCCCAGCGTCGTTGGGTGGCACGGGTGGCCGCATTCCACAGAAGTGGTGGCAACATTTAATTGCCTCTGGCAAAGATCGCGGTATCGACATCACGGTCAACGAGTTGTCAGGGTTTGCTTGCCCGCGGTGATGAGAGATGTGTAACGTGATGCGATAATCCGAATGCCAGCACCGATGACCTTGTCTAGCTAACGAGGTTTCTATCGACTTCCCTGTCCCGAGTATCGGTGCTGGCACCTTGATGGGCAGGGTAAAAAAACAACAATGGGACGGGGATGCAGTTAACTACGGAATCTATAGCACGCCATTTAGGCGGCGCATCAAAATCGGGTGACAACTGGTCGTGCCGATGCCCGGCACACGAAGACAAGCGCGCGTCGCTATCTATCAAAGAAGAGTCCAACGGCAAGCTCCTAGTCCACTGTCATGCAGGCTGCGCGCAGGCGGACGTGGTGGCAGAGCTTAAGGCGCGCGGTCTTTGGAACACACCTAAGACAGTCACACCACCGGATCCGCTACCGGTGCAGATCAATCTAGGGCAAGGAAAAGGCCAGGTCGTTGCTGAGTACAACTACACCGACGAAGACGGCCAGCTGCTCTACCAGGCAGTGCGATATGAACCGAAGGATTTCAGGCAGCGCGCACCGATCAATGGCAGCGGGTGGACCTGGTCGATCAAGGGTGTGCGCCGGGTGCTGTACCGGTTGCCCGAAGTTCTTGCCGCAGTCGCAGAGGGCCGCACGGTCTATATCTGCGAGGGCGAGAAGGACGTCGAAGCTGCCCGATCCTTGGGTTTGGTTGCGACCTGCAATGCGATGGGTGCAGACAACGGGTCCGGCAACAAGTGGCTGCCAGAGTTTGCGGAACTCCTGCGGGGCGCAAATGTCGTGGTCGTGCCAGACCAGGATGACCCAGGCATTCGACATGCCGAATGGGTGATTAGCACCCTGCAAGGTAAGGCGCAAAGCGTCAGAGTCGTCAATCCCGCGTCAGGTAAAGACCTGGCTGACTGGATCAAAGCGGGCGCAACTGTTGATGACATCGTCAACGGCGCGGTCGATGCGTTTGATGTAGATCAATCTAGTAACGACAATCACGGCAAGTTTGAATTTTTTGATGTGTCAGATCTGATCGCTGACATCAAGCCGATCGACTGGTTGGTGCGTGATGTGTTCGAGGCGGATTCATTGGCGCTGATCTACGGGCAACCAGGCGGCGGCAAATCTTTTTTTGCAGTCGACATTGCTTGCGCGATTGCAACAGGCAACGCGTTCTTCGAGCGCCAGGTCAAGCAGGGACCGGTGTTCTACATCGCAGGCGAAGGGCACAACGGCCTGGCCCGGCGGTTCAAAGCCTGGGAAGTGGCGCGCGGTGCCCCGATTGCCCCAGGGCAGATCTTCAAGTCGGGGGGCGCTATGGCGGTGCTCGATGAAGACAGCATTCGCAGTGTGTATGAACAGATTGCTAGGACGTGTGACGCCACGGGCGCTGCGCCCGCATTCATTTGCATCGATACCCTGGCGCGTAACTTCGGCGCGGGGGATGAGAACAGCACCGAAGACATGTCGGTGTTTATTTCCCACCTGGACAAGTGGCTGCGCCGGCCGTTTGGCTGCTGCGTGTCCACCGTCCACCATGCCGGTCACAACATGGAGCGGGCCCGCGGATCCTCGGCATTAAAGGCCGCGGTCGACGCTGAGTGCGAGGTATCCAAGGACGACAGCGGGCTGGTCAAGATCCGGTTTACCAAGATGAAGGACGCTGAGATCCCGGCCGACATGATGCTGAAAATCCGCGGCGTCGAGCTGCCAGGCGTATTCGATGAGGACGGCAACCCGGTGACGTCCGCGGTGCTGGACGTGGCCGGCGACATGATCCACGCGCAGCTGGGCAAGCGCACCGACGGCACCCAGATCACGGCGATTGAGGTGCTGAAGATCCTGGACCAGAAGTGGCACACCACGCGTCAACTCGAGGATCCGCTGATGGCGTCCAAGGGCACGGTGTCGCGGGTGGTGGGTGGATTAAAGCGGCTCGGATTTATCAATGACCAAGGCATCACGCAGGCTGGATTGGATGAGCTCTCGCGTGCTGGCCACCAGATCCTGGGTCACGGCAAGCCGGTGTGGAAGCGTAAGTCATGAGTGCAGTTTGTAAGGTTCGCGTAAGAAAAGTGCCCCAAATGTTGCTGGGGCACTAACACTTTTTGATGCCCCAAAAATTCTGGGGCAAGAGTTGGCACTTACCGTAAAACGTCGCAGCTGTGCGGTAAAAGTGCCCCAAAAATTTCTGGGGCAGTTTGGGGCGCCAAGTGCCCCATGCCCCACCACCTTATATAAGGTGGGGCAAGATGGGGCAGACCTGGGGCAAGGCCAAAAAGGAAAGGGAAAGTATGATCAGTTTGACATTGCCATATCCGCCAAGCGGCAACCACATGTGGCGCAAAGGGCAGGGCAGGACCTACCTGGGCGACAGGGCCAAGGGGTTCTATCGCGACGTGCAGTACGCCGTCATGCAGCAGGGCAAGATGATCAACCTGGACATGCCCGTCACAGTCGAGTGCCGGCTTTACCCGCCAGACAATCGCCGGCGTGATCTGGACAATGCCTGGAAGGTGCTGGCCGACAGTCTGACCCGAGCGCGTGTGTGGCAGGACGATCATCTGGTGCGCAGGCTGCACCTGATCTGGCAGGAGCCAGCGCCCGGCGGCCGGGTCGAGATCACAATTGCCCCGCATGGTGAGAAAATCACATCGTGATGATACAGCTGGAGTTCTTTAGTGGGATTTAGTGACATGGCAACTTCTGACAAGCCGGTCAAGAAACCGCCTCGCGCAGGTATGGGGCGCCCCAAGGGCGCAGCCAACAAGGTGCAGGCGGACGTGAAGGCCATGGTCCTGGGTGCGCTCGAGCAGGTGGGTGGCCAGCAGTACCTGGCCGACCAAGCCGAGGCGAACCCGACCGCGTTCATGTCCCTGGTGGGCAAGGTGCTGCCGCGGGAGATGAAGGCTGAAGTCTCCGGCGCGATCGAGCTGGTGCTGGCAGAAAAACTCAAACAGGCCCGTGAGCGCGTCGGCTGACGTTCAGCTCGAGCTGATCGACTTCATCGCCGGGTTCACGCGTGACCCGCTGGGGTTCGTGCTGGCTGCTTTCGAGTGGGGCCAGGGCGAGCTCGCAGGCTTTGACGGGCCCGATGAGTGGCAGCGCGATGCGTTGATCGAGATCGGCCGCAGGTTGAATGCCGGCACATTGACAGCCAGCGAGGCCGTGCAGCTGGCCATCGCATCAGGCCACGGCATCGGCAAGTCAGCGCTGGTGTCTTGGCTAATCCTGTGGGCGATCGCCACCCACGAAGACACCAAGGGCGTGGTCACCGCCAACACAGAGAACCAGCTCAAGACCAAGACCTGGGCGGAGCTTGCCAAGTGGCACCGCATCTGCCTGGTGCGGCACTGGTTCGAGCTCACGGCGACCGCGCTGTTTTCCAAGGACCCGGCGCACGAGAAGACCTGGCGCATCGACATGGTGCCTTGGTCTGAGCGCAACACCGAAGCATTTGCCGGCTTGCACAACAAGGGCAAGCGCATCTTGCTGGTGTTCGATGAGGCCTCGGCCATTCCCGATTTGATCTGGGAAGTCTCCGAGGGTGCGCTGACCGATAGCAACACCGAGATCATCTGGTGCTGCTTCGGTAACCCGACCTTAAACACCGGGCGGTTTCGCGAATGCTTTGGGCGCTTTCGCCACCGGTGGATCACCCGGCAGATCGATAGCCGCACCGTGGCCATGACGAACAAGACCCAGCTGCAGAAGTGGGTCGACGATTACGGCGAGGACTCCGACTTTGTGCGCGTGCGTGTGCGTGGCGTGTTCCCCTCGAGCTCGGCGAATGCACTGCTGGGGCCTGAGGATGTCGAGCGCGCCATGTCGCGCCATTACGAGGTGACACAGTACGAGTTCGCCGCCAAGATCCTGGGCGTGGACGTAGCCAGGCAGGGCGATGACTCGACCGTGATCTACCCGCGGCAAGGGCGCGTCGCTTTTAAAGCGCGCACGATGAGAATTCCCGACACCATGCTGGTGGCCCAGCAGGTGGCGTTGTCGATGGACAAGTGGAAGCCTGATGCCGTGTTTGTGGACGCGACCGGTGGTTATGGCGTGGGCGTGGTCGATGGCCTGCGGCAGATCAACAAGACGCCAATCGAGGTCTACTTCAGCGGCAAACCGCTTGATGCGCGCTACTTCAACAAGCGGTCCGAGATGTGGTTCGAGATGGCCAAGTGGGTGAAGGACGGCGGCGCGTTGCCGCGGGACCGGGAGTTGGCCGAGGAGTTAATCGCAGCCACCTACACCTTCCAGGGCGACAAGTTCCGCCTGTGCGATAAGGACGACATCAAGGATCTGATCGGGCGCAGCCCGGACAAGGCAGACGCGTTGGCGTTGACCTTTGCCTTCCCGGTGTCGCCAAGCCTAGCGCACATTCACCCGAGCTTGGAGCAGCGCGGCGTGAAGATGGAATACGATCCGTTTGAAACCGCCTGATTTTTCTGGGCAAATTGGTGCGATAATCCGCGCACGTTGTGAATATCACATGAGGTGACCCTATGTGCTTCTTTGGTGGCAATGACCCGCCCGCGCCTCCGCCGCCGCCAGCGGCCGCGCCGGTCGAGCAAGAGCAGGCTGTGCAAGATTCGATGGACCGTGAGCGCCGCCGCCAGGCAGCTGCGCTGGGCCAGCGATCAACCATTTTGACCAGCGCGATGGGCGTAACTGCGCCAGCTGCCACCGCGCAGAAAACACTTCTGGGATCCTGACATGTGTTTCTTCGGACGTAGCAGATCTTCACCGCCGCCTGTGGCGGCCGCGGTCCAGCAGGCTACAGCTGCGCCGGGCATGGACATGAACGCGCAGCAGGATGAGCAGCGCCGTCGCATGGCTGCCAGCGCGCAGCCCGCTGACACCATGGGCATGGCTGATCAGAAAACCGTGCTGGGTGGGTAATCGTGTGCTTTCCAGGCGCGCAGCGCCAAGCAATGCCGCCAGCGCCAGCGCAGCCGGCATTCGACTCGGAAAGCGCTGGGTATGACTACAAGACCGCAGTGGCTGCAGGCATGGGGCCAGCAGCTAGCGAAGAGAACGAAGGGCACTGGGGATCGGTGACGATGGCCAGTGAGGAAGTAAAGAAGAAGTACAACTTGCCTGATGAAACGTATGTAGTGCTGAAGGGCAAGGCGCATGAAACGTGGGATCTAGCAGTGCAAGGTGAGGCCGAGCGCGGATTCGAGATCAAGAAGTACGGCAACCGCTACTACTCCGTGCCAAAAGGAACGAAGTGATGGAAAGCAAGCGCGAACAGTTCAACCGGCGTCTCGCGTCGTTAAAGACCGAGCGGGCATCGTTCATCGAGCATTGGCGCGAGCTGTCCGATTACATCTTGCCGCGCCAGTCGCGCTTTGTCGTCACCGATCGCAACCGGGGCGACCGCAAGAATTCCAAGATCGTCGACAACACCGCGACACTCGCGGTGCGCACACTCGCTTCCGGCATGATGTCAGGCATCACGTCACCTGCGCGTCCCTGGTTCCAGCTGCGCACGCCTGATCCTGGCTTAAACGAATACAAGCCGGTCAAGCTGTGGCTCGACCTGGTGCGCACGCGCATGACCGAAGTCTTTTTGCGCAGCAACCTCTACACCACGCTGCCTATCACCTACGGCGACCTGGGCGTGTTCGGCACCAACGCCTTCGCTGTGCTCGAGGATAGCGAGGACGTGATCCGCTGCTACCCGTACCCGATCGGCAGCTACATGATCGGCACGTCCTACCGCGGCAACGTCGATACCTGCTACCGCGAATTCCAGATGACAGTCAACCAGGTGGTCGGCCAGTTTGGCATCGAGCAGGTGTCCGAGTCGGTCAAGAACCTCTACGAGCGTGGCAACAAGGACGCCTGGATTGATGTAGTGCATGTGGTCGAGCCCAATGATGAGTTCGATGAGCGCCGGCCGGCATCAAAGTACAAGCGCTTCCGCTCGGTGTATTACGAGCTCGGCGACAACCGTGACCGGCTGCTTCGCGAGTCTGGCTTTGATGATTTCCCGTTGATGGCGCCACGCTGGGCGCTAACTGGTGAAGACATCTACGGGCACTCGCCTGCGATGGACGCCCTGGGCGACATCAAGGCGCTGCAGCTCGAGCAGCGACGCAAGGCCCAGGCAATCGACAAGCTGGTCAACCCACCGATGACGGCGCCGAGCTCGCTGCGCAACCAGCGCGCAAGCCTGCTGCCAGGTGACGTGACGTACGTCGACGTGTCGCAAGGTGGCCAAGGATTTGCGCCGGCTTACCAGATCAACCCGCGCATCAATGAACTCATGATGGACATTCAAGAGAACCAGGGCCGCATCCGGCGTGCGTTCTTTGAGGATCTGTTCCTGATGATCGCCAACGATTCGCGCAGCAACATTACCGCTCGCGAAATCCAGGAGCGTCACGAAGAAAAGCTCTTGATGCTGGGCCCCGTGCTTGAGCGCTTAAACGACGAGCTGCTCGATCCGCTGATCGATCGCACCTTCAACATCATGATGAAGGTCGGCATGGTGCCGCCGCCACCGCAAGAGCTGCAGGGCATGGATCTCTCGGTTGAGTACATCAGCGTGATGGCGCAGGCCATGAAGATGGTGGGCATCTCATCGATCGAGCGCACCATGCAGTTTGCCGGCCAGATGGCGCAGGCCAATCCGCAGGTGCTCGACAAGCTCGACTTTGACCAGGCACTCGATGAGTACAGCGCGATGCTGGGCGCACCGCCTTCGATCATCAAAGACGACGCTGAAGTGGCGCAAGTGCGTGCACAGCGTGCGCAGCAGCAGAACGCTGCGATGGCCATGCAGATGGCGCAGCAAGGCGCGCAGAGCGCGAAGACCTTGTCTGAGACGCAGGTCACCGATGAGAACGCGCTGACCAACATGATCAACAATCTTCGCGGTGCACCCGCATAACCCAGGAGACTGACATGAAAAAAGGTTACGGCAAAAAGCCGCCGAAGAAATGAGCGACAAAGACAAGTCCTTCAACGCGGCTGAAGAGTCGCAGGTTAAAGACCGCAAGCGCAAGGATGAGCGCCTGCGCGACATTGAACTGGCCGACATCAAGAAGATCATGTCGAGCCGTGAAGGACGCCGGTTTGTGTGGCGTTTGCTCGACCGGGCTGGTGTGTTTCGCACATCGTTTACCGGAAACAGCACCACGTTTTTCAATGAGGGCATGCGCAACATGGGCCTCATGGTCATAGGTGACGTGATGGCAGCTTCTGCTGACCAGTACGTCGTGATGATGAACGAATCCAAAGAGGATGAAAGAACCAATGGCTGACGCAGATACCAACGCCGTGCAGGACAACACCGCAAACACGGCACAAGGTGGCGACGCAGCTGGTGCTGGCTCTGTACTGACCACGCCGCCGACGGGCGACGCGGCACAGGCAAAGCCAGATCAAGCGTCTGGTGACAACACTGATGCAAGCACCGGTGACACGGGTGATAAGCAGACCGATAACAAGGATGCCAAACCCGACGGTCCACCGGAAAAGTACGAGTTTCAATTGCCCGAGGGCATGGCACTTGATCAGGAAGCGCTGGCTGAGTTTGATCCGATTGCGCGAGAGCTCAGTCTGACGAACGACCAGGCGCAGAAACTGGCAAGCCTGTATGCCAACCGGATGCAGAAAACCGTGCAGCAGCAGCAGGAGAGCTGGAACCAGACGATTGAAAAGTGGGTATCCGACATGAAATCGGACAAGGAGATCGGTGGCGACGCTTTCACGCCCAGCGTGAAGCAAGCTCAAAACGCGATCAACAAGTTCGGCACGCCGGAGCTCAAATCAGCGCTCGACTCATACGGCATGGGAAACCACCCGGAGCTTGTGCGAGTGTTTGCGCGCATTGGCAAAGCGATGGCCGAGGACACGCACGTTGGCGGTAACGCCGGCGGCGCTGAATCCGACCAGAGCAAGCGTCTGTTCCCCAACATGAAATGAAAGGAAATTTAAATGGCACTTCTTGCTTCCACCCACCCAACCCTGCTGGACGTGACCAAGCGTCTGGACCCACAGGGCAAGATTGACACGATCGCTGAGATCCTCAATCAAACCAACGAAATCCTAGACGACATGGTCTGGCTCGAGGGCAACCTGCCTACCGGCCACCGCACCACGATCCGCACCGGCTTGCCCACTCCAACGTGGCGCAAACTGTACGGCGGCGTTCAGCCTGGCAAGAGCACAACCGTTCAAGTCACTGACGCGACCGGTATGCTCGAGGCGTATGCCGAAGTCGACAAGGCACTGGCTGACCTCAATGGCAACACCGCATCGTTCCGCTTGTCGGAAGATCGTGCGCACATCGAGGGCATGAACCAGGAGTTCGCATCGACCCTGTTCTACGGCAACGAAGCCACCGAGCCTGAAGCATTCACCGGTTTTGGTGCACGCTTCAATGACCAGTCGGCAGCCAACGGCGACAACATCATCACCAGCGCAGCAACGCCTGACAGCACCGACAACACGTCGATCTGGTTGGTAGTCTGGGGCCCGAACACGGTCCACGGCATCTATCCGAAAGGCTCGAAGGCTGGCTTGGACATGAACGACAAAGGCCAAGTCACCATCGAGAACGTGGACGGCAGCGGCGGCCGCATGGAAGCCTACCGCACGCACTATCGTTGGGACTGCGGTCTGTCGGTACGTGACTGGCGCTATGTCGTGCGCATCAACTTAGACCAAGAAGACCTGGTCAAGAATGCCGCGTCTGGCCCTGACCTGGTCGACCTGATGACCCAAGCTGTGGAATTGATCCCTAGCTTGAGCATGGGCCGCCCTGCGTTCTACATGAACCGCACGCTGCGTTCGTTCCTGCGTCGCCAGATCGCCAACAAGGTGGCCGCTTCCACCCTGACCATCGAGCAGGTGGCAGGCAAGCACGTCACCATGTTTGACGGCATCCCGGTCCGTCGCTGCGACGCTATCACCAACACCGAGTCCGGCATTTAATCGGCCTCATTGAATTGAAAGGAAACGCATCATGATTCTCGACGAGCGCAATGAGTTTGCCGACGCCACGGCACTCAACACCGGTGCAGCTGGTGACTACGTAATTGGCGACGTGATCGACCTGGGTGTCGCACGCGACATCGGCAACGGCGCCGATCTGGACTTCGTTGTCCAGGTTGACACCACTGCCACTTCGGGCGGCTCGGCTACCTTGGCCATCTCGCTGGCAACGGACGACAACGCATCGTTGTCCTCGCCGACCAAGGTCGTCACCTCGCCGGCGATCGCTGTGGCTAGCCTCACCGCTGGCACCACGATCTTCCGCGTCAAAGTGCCAGCTGGCACCTACGAGCGCTATCTGGGCATCGTGCAAACCACTGGCACCGCAGCATTCACGGCAGGCAAGATCAACGCCTTCCTGACTTCTGACACTGCCAACTGGCGCGCATACAACGACGCTATCTGATAGGAGCGCACCGACATGAAAGTCAAAGCAATCACTGACGGCTTTTATGGCGGCGCGCGTCGTCGTGCGGGCGCCGTGTTCGAGGTGCCCGCCGGTACAACCGGCCATTGGCTGGAAGTGGTCGCCGACGACACGCCTGTCGAACGTCCAAGGCAGAAGGCAAAGAAGCAAGAGCCTATCGCCTTGAGCCAGCTGCAGGCCGATCAGCCTGTGAGCGAGCGCGAAGTCATCTGAAACACCGCGGGGCTTTTGCCCCGCATCACGAATTCACTGCGGAGCCTGACATGGTCGACATGAAGTCAAAGCCAGAGGTAGAAGAGCAGCCCGGCATGGTTGAAGCCGATGAGCCTAGCTATCCCTATGGCCTGTGCCTGCACCTGGGCAAGGACGAGCTCGAGAAGCTCGGCATCACTGCGCTGCCCGATGTCGGCGCCAAGATGGAAATCATGGCCAAGGGCTACGTCAAGAGCACCAGCGCCTACGAAACCCAAGGCGATGGCAAGTCGCAAAGCGTCGAGATCCAGATCACCGATCTCGAGGTTGCACCCGGCGAGCGCAAGGACCCTGCGCAAGTGATGTACGGGCAGGGCTAACGCATGGCAGCCTCGGTCATTTCGATCTGCAACATGGCCTTGGCACGCATTGGCGTGTCGAGCTTCATCTCTTCGCTGTCTGAAGCGAGCAACGAAGCACGCGTGTGCGCGCTGTTCTACGACCAGATGCGTGATTACGCGCTGCGCGACTACCCTTGGAATTTTGCGAACAAGCGCATGGCGCTATCCGAGGCGGGTGACGCGCCCACCAACTGGGAATACATGTACGTGTACCCGAGCGACTGCTTGAAGGCGCGTGCGATTGTGCCGCCAGGCCTGCGCGCACCGCGCAGCGACCAGCGCATCCCGTTTGAGACGGGTTACTACGACGGCCAGCGCGTGATCTTCAGCAACCAGGCGCAAGCAGAGCTCATTTACACCACGCGCATTGAGGACCCGACCATCTTTGATCCGATGTTCACCTCGGCGCTGTCATACCTGATCGCATCCGAGATTGCCATGCCGCTGTCTGTGCAGCCGGCGGTAGCCAAGCAGGCGCGCGATGCGTACGCGCTGGTGTCCTCGGCAGCAGCAGCTAGCAACATGACGGAAAGTACGGAGCAGCCAGCGCCGGATTCGGAGTTTGTCGCAATACGGGGAGTGCTCGATGGGCAGCAGCCTAATTCAAGCATCGTTTACGGGGGGTGAGCTCTCGCCGTCGCTGTACGGTCGCGTCGACCTGGCACGCTACGGCACGAGTCTCAAAACCTGTCGCAATTTCATCGTGCAGGCCTACGGTGGCGTGAAGAATCGTGCCGGCACCAAGTTCTTAGCCGAGGTCGCCAGCAGCAGCCGGCGCCATCGGTTGATCCCGTTCGCGTTTTCCACGACGCAAACCTACGTGCTCGAGTTTGGCCACCAGACCATGCGTGTGTACAAGGACGGCGGCCAAGTGGTCTACAGCTCGGGCGGCTCGGCCGGCTCGCCGGTGAGCATTGCAACGCCCTGGAGCGAGTCCGATCTGCCACTGCTCAACTTTACGCAGTCGGCCGACATCTTGTACGTGTGTCACCCGAGCTACGCGCCGCGGCAAATCAGCCGCACAGCGCACGATGCTTGGACCATCAGCGAGTTCGCCAACATCAAGGGCCCGTTCCAGGATCTGAACATAACCACCACGACCACGGTGCACAGCAGTGCGGCCACAGGCAACGTCACGCTGACTGCGTCGACCTCGATTTTTAGTGCAGCCAATGTGGGCCAGCTGATCTTCATCGAGCAGAAGGATTTCGGCGTTCCCTGGGAGTCGGGCAAGAGCGTAGCCGTCAACGACATTCGCCGCTCTGACGGCAAATACTATCGAGCCACCAACGCTGCCACCACGGGATCCACGCGCCCGACGCACGAGTCAGACACGGCCAGCGACGGTGCGGTGACCTGGGCCTACTTGCACCCAGGTTTTGGTGTGGCCGAAATCACAGGCTTTTCTAGCGGCACTAGCGTCTCAGCCACGGTCATGCAGCGCATCCCCGATGCAGCAGTTGGATCGGGTGGCGCTACCTACAAGTGGGCGCTCGAAGCCTGGGGCGGCAACCAAGGCTATCCGTCGAGCGTGGCCTTCCACCAGCAGCGCCTGTGTTTTGCCAACACGCCTGCGCAGCCGCAGACCGTGTGGATGTCACGCACCAATGCCTACGTGGATTTTGGCAAGAGCAACCCGATCGCGGACGACGACGCGGTGACGTTTACCGTGGCATCACGCCAGGTCAACGCCATCCGACACATGCTGACCTTAGACAAGCTGGTGCTCTTGACCTCCGGTGGTGAATGGATTGTGTCGGGTGCTGAGAATGACACCATCACGCCATCATCGATCAACATCAAGCAGCAAGGCTACCGCGGCAGCTCGACTGTGCCGCCGCAGGTAATCGGCAACACCGCGCTCTATCTGCAAGACAAAGGCTCAACAGTGCGTGATCTGGGCTATGAGTTTGCCAGCGATTCGTACACCGGCAACGACTTGACCGTCTTGGCAGCGCACCTAGTGCAGGGTTATCAGATCAAAGAGTGGGCTTACCAGCAGGTGCCATTTACCTGCTTGTGGTGCGTGCGCGATGACGGCACGCTGCTCTCGATGACCTACATGCGCGAGCAGCAGGTCATTGGCTGGCACCGGCACGACACCGACGGTGAAGTCGAGAGCGTGTGCGTGATCTCCGAAGGCAATGAAGATGCGCTCTACATTGCAGTCAAGCGCACCATCGGTGGCACGACCAAGCGCTATGTCGAGCGCATGCAAACGCGCTTGATCAACGACATCAAGGACGCGTTTTTTGTGGATAGTGGCTTGAGCTACGACGGGCGCAATATCGGCGCCACCACCATGACGCTGACTTCGAGCGGTGTGTGGACCTACGGCAGCGCGGCGACCTTTACGCTCACGGCCAGCGCCAGCTACTTTGTGGTGGGTGACATTGGTAGCGAGATTCACTTAACGGCCAACGATGGGCGCGTCTTGCGCTTGCTGATCACAGCGCGCTCGAGCGGCACTGTAGTCACGGTCACTATCAACCGTGACGTGGCCACCGAGCTTCGTAGCACGGCGTTGACCAGCTGGACGCATGCGCGCAAGAGCTTCTCTGGTTTGAGCCACTTAAACGGCAAGACGGTCAGCATCTTGGCTGACGGGCATGTGGCGCCGCAGGCCACGGTGTCTGCTGGCGCAGTGACGCTGGCCCAGGCAGCGGGCGTGGTGCACATTGGCCTGCCGATCGAGGCCGACTTCGAGACGCTCGACATCAGCGCACCGCAAGGCGAGACGATCCGCGACAAGAACAAGATCGTGCAAGCCGTGCGCTTGTTGCTGGAAGAGTCGCGAGGGCTCTTTGCCGGGCGCGATCAAGACAACCTGCTGGAGTACAAGCAGCGTGCGCAGGAGAGCTATGACGATCCTGTGTCGCTGTTGACCGGTATTGCCGACATCTTGATTGGTGCGACCTGGAGCAAGCAAGGGCGCGTGTTTGTGCGTCAGTCCGACCCGTTGCCGCTGTCAATTCTGGCGGCTATTCCAGAGGTGAGCGTCGGTGGGGCATGAGTACGCCGTTATCCCAGCGCGGCTTGAGCATGTCGAGCCCATGCTGTCCATCATTCGCCAAGCAGACATCGACGAGCTATGGGCAGCGAATCGCGTGAGCCCGGCCTACGCTTTACGGCGCGGGATCGCTTGTTCGACATTGAGTTGGACCGGCACGGTCGACGATCGGCCGGTGTGCATTTTTGGTGTGGCACCAGCGTCGCTACTGGGTTCGGTCGGTGTGCCGTGGATGATAGGCACGCAAGAGATCGACAGTCATGCAAAAGCCTTTTTACGACGCAATAAAGCCTATGTCGAACGCATGAGCGAACTGTACAATTATCTAGTGAATTTTGTGGATGCACGCAACACGCGAGCGATTGGTTGGTTGAAGTGGTTGGGCTTTACGATTTTGGAAGCGCAGCCGCACGGCCCCGATGGTTTGCCGTTCCACCGTTTCGAAATGAGAGCCCATCATGTGTGACATCATGACCGCATTGTCGGTGGCCGGTACTGTGATGAGTGCCTCGGCCAGCATGCAGCAAGCCCAGGATGCGCGCAACCTGGCTGCTTACAACAAGCAGGTAAGCGACTACCAGGCGAAGGACACATTAGATCGCGGCGCCGTCGAAGAGCAAAAGCAGCGCGAGAAGGTGCGCCAGTTCATGGGATCGCAGCGCGCCGCGATGGGCGCCTCGGGCGTCGAAGTGGCGAGTGGATCTTTTGGTGATGTGCTGGTGCAGTCCGCGCAAATGGGTGAGCGCGATGCGCTCACGATTCGCAACAACGCCATGCGCGCCGCGTGGGGCTATCGCACGCAAGGCGAAGCGCAGCAGTTTGAAGGCGAAGCCCGTGCGCGCGCTTACCAAGGTCAAGCGGTGGGTTCGCTGCTCACCGGCGGTGGCAATGTCTACGCCCGCGGCGTTAAGAAGGGATGGTGGGAGGACTGATGCCACGCATACCTGTATACGAGCAGACGCAAGCCACCACAGGCAACCTGCCTAGCCCGTCGATCAACCCAGTGATGCCCGATGCGGGCGCCGGTGTCGAGCGTGGCGTCGCCAATCTGATAAATGCCATCACCAAGGCGCGCGAGGAGGCTGACGCGCTACGGGTGGAGGATGCTGTCAATCGTCTGAACAAGGACGACAACAAGCTGCTCTACGGCGAGAACGACCCGACCAACCCGAACGCCGAGCGCGGTGCGTTCTCCGTCAAGGGCAAGGACGCATTTGATCGCGGCACTAATCCGCCGCTGGCCGATGAGTACCTGGGCAAGTACGACGCGCGTGTGGCGGAGATCAGCAAGAGCCTGGGCAACGATGATCAGCGCGCCCGGTTTAGCGTGGCAGCCGGTCGCATGAGGGCAAACTTTGATTCACAAGTGCGTCGGCACGAGCAGATGCAAGGCGAGGTCTACCGCGAAGATGTATACAAAGGCACCGTCGCAACCGAGCTCGAAAAAGCCGCACGCTTTTACGATGACCCGAATGCGCTGCTGATCTCGATGGACCGCATCCAAGCATCAACAACATCCTACGCAAACGCAAAAGGCATGAGCAAAGACGCCACCAACGCGCTGCTCATGAAGAACGTGAGCGACCTGCATTCTGTGGTGGTAGGTCGCCTGCTGGAAGAGAACAAGCCACTGGCCGCTGACGCTTACTTCAAAGAACACCGCGCTGCCATGGAAGCCAAAGATGTCAGCCAGGCGATCAAAGCGCTAAACGTCATCGGCATCGACGAGCAGGTATCGAGCTTCGTCGACGAGTTGGTGGCCGGTCCCAACGGTCCGCAGAACGACGACAACAAGGCGTTCCAGATCGATAAGATGTCCAACGATATTCGCGCCAAGTTCAAAGACAACCCAGCAGCGCGTGATGTAGCACTGAAGATGGTGCGCGATCGCAAGCAGGAATGGGACGCAGGCGTCGCCGAGCGCAAAGCAGCTGACGATGGACAGACCGTGCAGATCGCAGCCAGCACTGCGTTTCTGAAGTTCAAGCCTGCTGACGACCGGGGCGCATTTGACATCGAGGCGGCGGTCAATGGCTTAAAGGGTGACCCGACCATTGCCAAGGACCCGGTCAAGCTGCGCCAGGCAACTGAGCTGCTTAAGGAGCGATTTAACCTGTGGCAAACCAGTGCCAAACAGCGCGAGACTGAGCGCCGCGGGAAGATCTGGGACGCAGTCAACACCGGCAAGGGCTTGAGCTTTGTGCGCCAGATGAAGGAGTTCAAAGAGCTCGATGGCACCGACCAGCGCACGCTGATCAACCAGATCGAAAGCGAGCTCAAGCCGGCAACCGCCAGCGCCGCATCAAAAGAAGAGCTCAAGGAAATCCGCGACGCGAACTACTTCGAGCTCACCCGAGATCCAGCTCGCCTAGCGGTAATGACTGAAGCCGAGATTGTCGCGCTCACGCCGGACGTGGGTCGCGGCAACGTGATGAAGGCCATCACGGAAAAGCGCCGCCTGGGTAAAGACGCCGAGACAGTCACGATCGACAAGGATCAGCTCTACCAGCGCGCCAAGTCGGCCGGCATCAACGTCGACAAGCCCAGCGACAAAGACAAAGCGCTGCTGGGTGACCTGTGGAAGCGGGCAGAGGAGATCATCTACGCGACGCAAAAAGGCGCCACGCGGCCGATCGATCGCAAGGAAAAAGAAAAGATCTTCGACACCTTGCTGCTTGAAGTGCCGGTGCGCATGCAGCAAAAGGGCGGCATGTTTGGTGACGGTAGCATCAGCTACGAGAACAAGCGCCTGTTCCAGGTTAAGGATGTTCGCAGTGTGGGTCGCCCAGGCGATCGCGACAAGGTCATCAAAGCGTTCAAAGACAAAGGCATCGAGCCTGACGAAGATCAGATTTTGCGCGGCATCTCCGTGCTCAACAAGAAATAGGACGAGGACATGGGGCAGCGCGACCTGGATACCCTGATCGGCAACGAGATGCTGTTTGAAGAGCAGCGTCGTCGCACCGAGCAGTCTTTGAAGTTTGGGTTCCGGCAAAATCCTGATCAGTTTTCCAATTCGCTAAAGCTCAGTCGCGATACCGGCACGTCGCCTGATTTTGCTGAGAAGAACAAGCAAGAGCTCGAGATCCAGCGTCGCATGCGCTTGGCACCCGTGGGCGACCTGGTGCGCAGTGCTCCTAAGACCGCCGAGTTTCTGTCGGACCCCAACAACGCCGGCGCGTTTCATGACGCGATCGGTGAGCTATCGACACTCGAGCAGATTCTGACCAAGCCGCTGGACTACGCACGCTCGATCGTGGGTGAAGGCGTAATCAAGAGCACGGTCGGCAGCACGCTCTCGGGTATCTCCACCACGTTGGATGTGGGCGCCCGCGCCATCGACCGGCCGATCCGTCGTGTGTTTGGCGATAAGGTGGCCAATGCGTTCTGGTACGAGCCACTGCGCGTGCAGGGCGTGCCGCTTGACCCGCTCGACGTATTGAAGCAGGGCGGCGAAGACTTCAAGAAGCTGGGCGAGATCGTCGCCCCACCACAAGAGCGCCGCGGGTTTGACACGGACGTGGCTGCCGGCGTGGGTCAGCTGGGCGGCCAGATCGCCACCTTCCTGCTAACCGGTGGCACCAGCACGGCGACCACCATGTTTGCCCAGGGCGTGGACGCGGCCGACACCAAGACTAAAAAAGACAAGGGCGACGGCATGCTGTCGAAGTCCCTTGGCATCGCACCTGACGTGGCCAGGGACACTACCTTGCTGGCCGGTGGCAGTATCACCACGCTGACCGAGCGCTATGGCCTAGACAAGATTTTGAACCGCGTGCCGCCGGCCATTCGTAATCGCACGCTGCGGTTTTTGGCCGACATCAGTGCAGCCGCCGGTATCGAGTCTGCCCAGGAAGTCACTGAAGCGCTGTTGCTGGATATGACCCGGCGCGTGCTGACCAATGAGAACGCCGAAATATTTGACGGTGCATTGAACGAAGCTGGCGTGGCTGGTGTGTCTGCTGCCATCGTGCGCGCTGCGCTGGGTGTCAAAGGCTATCGCCAGGCCAAGCGCCAGGAAGAGTTGATTACCGGCTTGGCTGCAGCTGGCAAAGATCCGAAATTGATGGGCCGCCTGCCTGAGAAGGTGCAGGAGTTTGTTGCCGGCGTCACCAAAGATGGCCCGGTGCAAAACGTGTTCATTCCGGTTGAGCAGTTCAACACGTTCTACCAGTCACAAAACCGCGACCCGATCGAAGCGGCGCGCAGCATGGGCGCGACCAACTACGCCGAAGCTGTGGCGCTGGGCACCGACGTGGTGGTGCCTATCGATCAGTTTGCTGCCGTCGTGGCCCCCACAGACGACCTGCAAGGCCTGGCGGCCGATGTCAAATTTAGCCAGGGCGAGCGCACCGCACGCGAGCGCGAGCAGGACCTGCGCGACCAGGCGGCGCGCGAAGAGGAAATCATTGCCGAGGCGCAGTCTTCGGTGGGCGAAGCCGACACGCCGGTCACGCAGCAGATCCGCGAAGACATGACCGGCCAACTGATTGCTGCCGGCACCGAGCGCGTCACAGCGGAAGCCCAGGCAACGCAGTATGCCAAGGTGATCACCAACCTAGCGCAACGTGCAGGCGTCGATCCGCTGACATTGCACAACGAGTACGGCTTGAGTGTGACGCGCCCATTGCCGGACGTGCTGACTCGCGACACCCGCGCTGATGTCAGCATTGATCCGCTGCTAGACCGCCTACGCTCGGCGCAAGAGATCCGCGACCAGGATGTTTTCGGGTTGTCGCTGGTGGAGTTTGTGCGCAACCAGGGCGGCATCTTGCCATCGGGTGAGCTGCAAGACGCGGACGTGGGCAATCGCCCCTTCCAGCGCAATCTGCTGCAGCCCCAGGGTATGTCGCCTGACCGCGTAGCAGAGCTCGCGATCGAGGCGGGCTACTTCCCTGGTCGCACCACCGGAGACATGACCGAGTCGGACATCTTCGACGCGCTCGATGAAGAGCTGCGCGGTGGTACGCCGACGTACTCAGCGGTCAACTACAACGAGCAGCTGTTCAATGTGCGCGAGACGGTCAACCAGCTGGGCCAGTATCTGGACGCGCTGGGCATCGATGTGGGCACCATCACCGACAACGCCCAGGTGCGCCAGCTGATCGACGCGGCCACGCAGCAGGCAGGCCTGGGCGACCAGGTTAATGAGCTGTTTCAGCGTGTCAGGGTGCAGGCGGAAGGTCGCAGCGTCCCGAACGAAATCGATGCTGTGGCGAATGTCGAGTCGGCATTTGAGTTTGCGGGCAGCCAGTCGTTTCCAACGAACAGGGATTTCAAGCTCGCGATCCAAGAGCGCGTCAACACTGCTGCTAAAGAGGCAGGCGTAAACCTGGACGAGTTTAGCCAGGGCACCGAAGAGTACCTGGTACGCATTGCCATGGCAGACGGCATCACGGCGCTGCGCACCAACGCCAATGCGGTGGGCTGGTACAACGAAAAGGTGACCAAGGCACTGCGCCTGGTGTCGTTGATTCACCCGGAAGTGTCCACGGATCCGCAAGCCAAGTTTGCCTTCGTGTGGGCAATGGCGGTCACGTCCAACGGCTTGAAGGTCGACAAGAATTTTGAGCTGGCCGAGATGGCCTACGAGCAGTGGAAGGCCTCCGGCGGCAAGATGCCTACCGACATCGGCATTGGCACCGCGGCCGGCGCGATCAACAAAGCCATGGGCATGTACAACACGCTCATCGAGAAGCACGGCTTTGACGTAGTCGAGCGGTTCATGACTACCATGCAGCCAGCGGGTGAGGTGCAGAAGTTCACCGGCCAGAAGATCAGCGGCGAGAACCTGACCACCATGGTGTACGGCGCCGCGGCGCTGGGTCCGAAGATTGGCAACGGGTTCTTCATGAACCTGTACGGGCGCTTCGAGCAGCTCACCATGGACCGCTGGCTGATGCGCACATGGGGCCGCTGGACTGGCACGCTGGTTGAAATCAACCAGGCACAGATCAAAGCCAAGCGCGCCCAGCTCAAGGACGTAATCAAGGCGCTGTCACCCGCGGACAAGAAGGCCTTCGAAGCGATCATCAAACGCAAGCTCTCCGTGGGCGACCTGGATGCGGTGGGCGTGGCCATCTGGAAAGCCAGCCAAAAGCCGGCCAACCGTCTGGAGATGGCCAAAATTGGCGTGTTTGACGAAGTCGGTGCAGCCAAGATCGTCGAGATCATGGGCGAGGCCAAGAAGGGCACCGAGCGCGTGTCCTATGGCGACGAGCTGCGCAAGGTTGGCAACGCGCTGACCAAGTACCTGGACGGCCAGAAGGAAGCGCCAAGCGGCCCACCGGAGCGTGGCAACATCAGAAAAGTGTTTAGCCGTGTGTTAGCGGAGCTGCAACAGACCTATCCGGCGCTTACAATGTCGGACTACCAAGCACTGCTTTGGTATCCAGAAAAACGCCTGTATGATGCTGCAAAGACCGCCGATGAGGCGACCGAGAGCTACGAGGACGACGAGGCACCTGACTATGCAAACGCAGCAGCCAAACTTGCCAGAGCAAAAGGAATCAGTGACGCCGACATCGCAAACGCCGTCGCAGCCGTCGATGCCGAACTACAGGCCGCAAACGGAGCAGCAGGAGTTCGACCAGGAGAACGAGGACCTGGAGATCGCGCAGCTGGTCAAGGAAACGTCCTCTACCAAAGCGTAGAGCAGACCCGCACGCCTGAGTTCCAGGGCTGGTTTGACGCGGGTTTTGTTGCTGATGCTTCCGGCAATGCTTTGCCGGTATATCACGGCGGCATGGAGAACTTCGGAACCGGCGCGAATACGGTAGCGCGCGCCGATCGTTATCGGCCATTCTGGGTGTCGCCGGATCGTTCACTGGCGGATAGCTACGGCACGGCACGCGGTGGGCAAGTAACGCAGCTCTACACCAATATCAAGAACCCAGCCAATCTGGCTGAATTGGCTGCAGAGCTGCTGCCAATCTACAACGCCGATGCGCAGATGCTGGATGACAATCCAGACGCGGAGTGGACCGACGCTGACGGCGACATTGCAGGCAGCGCGTATGTGCTGGCCAACTCGACCGATGTAATGGATTATCTGGTCGAGCGCGGTTATGACTCCGTTATGGTCGAAGAGCGGCCTGGCGTGATGTCTTACGGCATCCTCGACCCGCAACAGGTGAGAATCGCGCAAGGCGATACCAACATCCTGCGCCAGGGTGAAGGACTTTCTGACAAGCGCGGCTTCATCCAATTCGGCGCCAACCGCAAGTTCAACATCGCGCTGCTCGAGAAAGCAAACCTCTCGACGTTCTTGCACGAGACGGGCCACTTCTACTTGGAAGTGATGGGCGATCTGGCCGAGCGGTCAGACGCCACGCAGCAGATCAAAGACGACTACGCTGCGATTCTAAAATACCTGGGCTTAACTTCTCGCGCCGAGCTCACACTCGACGGCAAGGCTGCAGGCAGCGCTGAGTACAACCGAGCAGTCGAAGCGCACGAGCGTTTTGCCAGGTCCAATGAAGCCTACCTGATGGAAGGCAAGGCGCCCAGCGAAGAGCTGCGAGCGCTGTTCCAGAAGTTCAAATCCTGGCTGGGTCTGATCTACAAGAGCTTCCAGTCGCTGGATGTGAAGCTCACCAACGAGATCCGCGAAGTGTTCGACCGGATCTACGCGACCGACGAAGAGATTGCCGCCGCCAAGGACATCGTGCCGGTCGAGCAGCTGTTTGCCAGCGCGGCCGACATGGGAGTCTCGGAGGCTGAGTTTGCCGCCTATGCCAACAGCGTCGTCGACACGATAGAGTCGGGCAAAGAAGCACTGCAAGCCAAGCTCATGAAGGAGCTACAGCGCGAGCGCGAAACCTGGTGGAAAGAGCGCAAGGCCGAGATGCGCACCGAGGTCGAAGTTGAAACTGATCTCACGCCGGTGTACGCAGCCTTCAAGACGTTGACCGAAGGCAAGCTCGAGGACGGCACGCCGATCCGCTTGAACAAGGAAGCGCTGGTCGAGCGCTACGGCGACGAGTATCTAAAGCGCCTGCCGCGCAGTTTCGGCCGCATCTACACGCGCCAGGGCGGCATGGACCCGGAGTCGGCTGCTGAGTTCTTGGGCTTTGAATCGGGCGATCGCCTGATCGAAGCGTTAGCCGGTATGCGTCCGCGCAAGGAATACATCGACGCTGAAGTCGATCGTCGCATGCGCGAGGTGTACGGCGACATGATGACCGACGGCACGATTGCCGACGAGGCAATCGCAGCGCTACACAACTCGCAGCGCGAAAACGTGCTGATGGTCGAGCTGAAAGCGCTGCGCCGCAAGCAGCGCGAGGTAGCACCCTTCGTGCGCATCGAGCGTCAGCGCCAGGCGAACGATCGACGCCAGGCGAGGGCGGCTATCGAGACACCACCCGCGTCAGCTTTCCGTGCAGCAGCGCAAGGCTTGGTCGGTCAGACCGCACTGCGCGACCTGGACCCCTACAAGCATCTGCAGGCATCGCGCCGGGCAGCCCGCGAGTCGGCCAAGGCATTAGCCGGTGGCGACTACCAGACCGCGGCAGAAGCCAAGCAGCGCGAGATCTTGAATCACTACATGTACCTGGAGTCGAACAAGGCCCGCGAGGAAGCCGAGTCGATTCTGAAGTACGCGCAGAAGTTCGAGAAGGGCACCACACGCGAGCAAATGGGCAAGGCGGGTGGCACCTACCTTGAGCAGATTGACGCGATCCTGGACCGCTACGAGTTCCGCCGGGTGCCATTGTCTAAGATCGACCGGCGTCAGTCGCTCGAGCAGTGGATCACGGAGCAAGAGCAGCAGGGGCTCGAGCCCTCGATCGATGGGCGCTTACTGAACGAGGCACGCCTGGTCAACTACCGCCAGGTGTCGATCGACGAGCTGCGCGCCGTGCGCGACACGGTCAAGAACATCGAGCACTTGGCGCGCCTGAAAAACAAGCTGGTGACCAAGCAGAAGGAAATCGCGTTTGCCGACGCCATCGCCGAGTTGGTGGCCTCTGCTGAGAACAATGGCCAGCGCCGCATGCTGCCACCTGACCTGGCGGCTATGACACTGCGCGAGAAAGCAGGTGACCTAGTCAGCCGGCTGGATGCGCCGTTGCTCAAGATGGAGCAGCTGGTCGAGTGGCTCGATAATGGCCGCGTCGACGGGCCTTGGCACACCTACTTATGGAACCCGATCGCCCAAGCGCAGGTGGAAGAGAACGACCTGCACCGCGAGCTCACCACCAAGATCGTGGCATCCCTGGAGCAAATGCCCAAAGAGCAGCGTAGCTCGCTGCTCGACGTGTACGAGATCCCTGGCATTGGGCGCGTGACGCGCAAGTACATTCTCTCGATGGCGCTCAACATGGGCAACGACGAGAACATGAACAAGATGCTGCGCGGCCACGGCTGGCAGCTCGAGAATGTGCAGGCAGCGCTCGACAAACTCTCAGATGCCGACTGGCGCTTTGTGCAAGACACCTGGAACAACATCAACAGCCTGTGGCCGCAGATCGTCGAGCTCGAAAAGCGCGTTACCGGCCTGGCACCCAAGAAGGTCGAAGCGCGTCCCTTCGTCGTGCGACGCAATGGCCAGGAAGTGATGACGCTAGAGGGCGGCTATTTCCCACTGGTGTATGACCCGCGCTTCTCCGAGCAGGGCGCCAAGCAGGAGTCCGGCAACCTGGGCCAGCTGTTCGAGCAAGGCTACGTGCGCGCCACCACGGTCAAGGGTCATACCGAAGCGCGTAATGAGGGCTTCGCAGCGCCGCTGCAGCTAGACTTCGAGTTGGTCCTGACCGGGCACCTGACCAACGTGATCAAGGATTTGACGCACCGCGAGGCGATCGTGGCAGCCAACAAGATCCTGACCAATCCCGAGATCCGCAAGGTGCTGCAAGAAACCATGAACCCGGCGATCGAGAAGCAAATGCTGCCTTGGCTGCGCTCGGTGGTGAACGATCGCAACGGCGGCAGCCAGCAGGGCTTGGGCGACTTCTCGCGCTGGATGATGAGTCTGCGCGCCAACACGGTGGCAGCTGTGATGGGTTTCAAAGCGACAACGGCGATCATGCAGATTACCGGCTTGTCGGCCTCGCTTGATAAGGTCGATGCCAAGTACCTGGGCATTGAGCTCGCCCGCTTTATGCGCCACCCGGTCCAGCTGACCAACGAAGTCAGAGCGCTGTCGGGCGAGATGCGCAACCGGCCATCCAACTTGGACCGCGACATCCGTGCGCAGCTGCGCCAGATGACGGGCCAAAACAGCCTGCTGACCCAAGCGCAGCGCTTTGCCTTCCACGGCATTGCGATCGCCGACACGATGGTCACCGTGCCCACCTGGATGGCGGCCTACCGCAAGGCGATTGATGAGGGCAAGAGCCGTGAGGTAGCGATTTTAGAGGGTGATGCGGCCATTCGTTTGACCCAGGGTGCAGGCGGCCCGAAGGATTTGGCAGGGGTCCAACGCAACAACGAGCTCATGAAATCGCTGACCATGTTTTACAGCTATTTCAGTACCTTATACAATCGCATGCGTAACATGGGGCGCGACGTTCAGTCCATCACCGACATGCCGCGCTTCCTTGCCAAGGCGTTATTTGTAGTGGCCATCCCGGCATTCATGGGTGACCTGATTGTGGGCCGTGGCCCGGACGACGAAGAGGAGTACCCGTCCTGGCTGGCACGCAAAATTTTGCTGTACCCACTGATGACAATTCCGCTACTGCGTGACGTTATCGCATCAGTTGATTCGGGCTACGACTACAAATTCACGCCGCTGGCCAGTGGGTTGGAAAAGCTCTCGAAGCTGGTCAAGGCCGGTGCCAAAGCGGTAAGCGACGAGGACGACGTGGAATGGGGCAAGTTCGCAGTCAACGCCGCGGAAACCATTGGCTACCTGGCCGGCGTGCCAGGCACGGCGCAGGTCAGCGCTACAGGTAAATACCTGTGGCGTGTGAACGAAGGCGAGGAAGAAGCAGACAACTTTGCAGAGCTGCTGTTTTATGCAGCGGTCGGTAAACGGAAGGAAAAGTAAATGACAGTCTCCACGAGCTCGAACCGCGCCGACCATACCGGCAACGGAAGCGCCAGCACCTTTAGCTTCACCTTCAGGATTTTCGCTGACAGCGACCTGACGGTCACGCGATTAAACCCAACGACCGGTGTCGAAACCGTACTTGCACTAACTACGGACTACACCGTGTCGGGCGCCGGGTCCTATAACGGCGGCAGCATTACCTTAGTAGCTGGTGCGCTGACCAACGGACACACGCTCACGATCGTGCGCGAGCTCGACATTTTGCAGGCAACCGACCTGCGCAACCAAGGATCGTTCTTTGCCGAGACGCACGAAGACGTGTTCGATCGGCAGACCATGATCATGCAGCAGCTGCAAGAGCAGATCGATCGCGCGGCCAAGCTGCCGGTGACCAGCACCGAGGACACTGACGCGCTGGTCGATGACCTTATTCGTGTAGCAGACAGCGCCGACAACATCGACACCGTGGTGGCCAACCTGGCCGACATTACAACGGTGGCTGACGATTTGAACGAGGCTGTGTCTGAGATCAACACGGTTGCCACTTCGATTGCGAATGTCGACACCGTTGGCACCAACATCACCAACGTGAACACCGTTGCAGGCATCTCAAGCAACGTCAATTCAGTTGCCGGCAACGCGACCAACATCAACGCAGTAGCAGGCAACTCAACCAACATCAACAGCGTTGCGAGCAACTCGACGAATGTCAACACGGTCGCCTCCAATATAGCGGCGATCAGCACCAACGCTACAAACATTGCTGCGATTCAGGATGCGGCAAGTAATGCCGCAAGCGCAGCCGCAAGCGCGAGCACTGCAACGACACAAGCAGGAATTGCAACGACCCAGGCCGGTGTGGCTACCACCCAGGCAAGCAGCGCGGCAAACTTTGCAGCGCTTGCAGCGGCTTCTGCATCAGCTGGTCTTTACAACGCTGTCATCGACAAGAGCGCCAACTACACGGTTGTGCTGGCCGACAATGGAGATCTGATCAGGGTAAACACAAGCGGCGGCGCTGTAACTATTACGCTGCCGCTGATCAGTTCGGTCATTGATGGTTTCAAGATAGCGATCGTCAAGTGGACCGGCGACACAAATGATCTTTCGATTGCCCGCTCTGGCAGCGACACCATTAACGGCCAACCCTCATACAGCATTGGCAGCCAATATGTGTCGGCCACCTTTGTCGCAGATGCAGAAACAGGACAGTGGTTTGTAACAGCATCTGGCATAGGCACCACCAACGCATTCGTAAACAGGTTCAGTGGCAACGGCTCGACGACTGGCTTTACGCTGTCTGGAGATCCTGGCTCGATAAACAACACCGGCGTATTTGTCGGTGGCGTCTATCAGCAAAAAAACACCTACAGCATCAGCGGCTCGACGTTGACTTTTACGGGTGCGCCACCGTCTGGCACCGACAACGTCGAAGCTGTTTGGATAGCGCCGTTGGCTATTGGGGTGCCAGGCGATGCAACCGTGTCTGACGCAAAACTGACATCAACTTTGAGGGCATCTATTACCGGCAAGTCGGTAGCGATGGCCATCGTTTTCGGAGGGTAAATCATGGCCGCACCTAACGTCGTCGCAGTTGCGACAATTACTGGCAAAACTACAGTTCAGCTAGTCGGCACTAGCGCCACAGCAATTGTCAGCAACCCAGGATCGAGCAACAAGGTATTCAAGGTAAATGCCTTGTACGTTTCGAATGTTGACGCATCATCGAACTTTTTACTTACAGTGGATTTGTTCCGCAGCTCGACTGCTTATCGGATGGCATTTCAGATGCCGGTGCCGGTGAATTCGACAATCGATGTTTTGAGTAAGTCGATCTATTTGGAGGAAGGCGACAGTTTGCGCTTAACCGCGAACACGGCTAGCAAACTTGAGGCTGTCGCGTCTTTTGAGGAAATAAGCTAATGCGACGCGGCAATGGTGGTGTGATTGGCAATCTGAGCGAGCCAACAATCAACAGCACAAAAGGCGTCTGGTCACTTTCCGACGTGCAACAGTATGGCCAGAGTTCTAAATGGCCGCCAACCGGAAACATGATCGAGTACCTGGTTGTTGCGGGTGGTGGCGGTGGTGGCCGTTCGGTTGGCGACGGCGGGGCGTCGGGTGGTGGTGGCGGTGGCGGCCTGCTGGCCGGCACAGCGCCATTCAAAACCGGCGTTTCTTATTCTGTGCGTGTCGGCGCTGGTGGCGGTGGTGGCACTTCGCCGACCAATGGAGGCGATTCTGTACTAGGCCCGTTCCGAGCGTTTGGTGGTGGCGGTGGCTCTAATGGCCCGACCAGTATTGGTGCTGGATCAGGCGGGTCTGGCGGCGGCAGCAATCTGTACGGCCAATTTGCTGGGCTTGGAACATCTGGGCAAGGTTTTAATGGCGGCAACGGGAATGGCGGTACTGCTGGCGGTGGCGGTGGCGCAGGAGCAGTCGGTACAACTGCAGGCGGTGTCGGCATTCAAAATTCAATAACCGGCACGGCAACTTTTTATGCAGGCGGTGGTGGCGGTGGCGCAAACAGCTCTGGTGCGCAAGGAGATCTTGGCGGTAATGGCGGCGGCGGCAGAGGCGGCGGCCCTTACGGATCGACTGGCACGGCTGGCACGGCCAACCTTGGCGGTGGTGGCGGTGGAAGTGGTCAATGGAACGGCGGTGGGGCAAATGGATCTGCTGGCGGTTCGGGCGTTGTTGTCATCGCGTACTCAAGCACGATTAGCAATCTGGCGACAATTGATGCTGGCCTCACCTATACGCTAGATACGACTACTAGGTCGGGGTTTAGGATTTACCGATTCACTGGCGGTCTTGGCTCTATTACATGGTGATCTAATGGCACATTACGCTTTGCTTGATGAAAACAATGTCGTGACTGAAGTCTTTGTTGGCAAAGACGAGGGCGAAGACGGCGTCGATTGGGAAGCGCACTACGGTGCGGTGACTGGTCAGACCTGCAAGCGCACGTCTTACAACACTGAAGCCGGCCAGCACAAATCGGGCGGCACGCCGTTCCGAAAGAACTACGCTGGTATCGGTTACACCTACAACGCAATTCGCGACGCATTCATACCGCCAAAAGAGTACGAGAACTGGGTGCTTGATGATGCGACTTGCACATGGATCCCGCCGGTGGAAATTCCGAATGATGGCAAGCGGTACAAGTGGGACCAGCTGCAGAACCGCTGGATCGAGTACCCGGAAGATTATGTATGACGCCCCGTGAGTTCATTCAATCACTAGACCTTGATCGTGTGCCGCATAGCGGCCGCACGTTCGTGGACCACCTGCATGGTGTCGAGGACATCTTGCGTCTGTGCCGGTGCTCTGAAACAGTCTGCAATGCCGGGCTGTTTCACAGCATCTACGGCACGACGTTTTTTGACGCTGGCATCAAAGTCTCGCGTGACGATGTCGTCGGCGTCATTGGCAAAGAAGCAGAGTATCTGTCTTGGCTGTTCTGCAATGCAAACCGGCCTTTCTGCTGGTTCTGCGGAAACAAGATCGCCATGCGCGACGGGTCGCATGTTTTGGTCGACAACAAAACGCTTCACGATTTGCAAATGATTGAAGGCGCAAACCTGCTTGAGCAGCAATGCGGCGCTGACATGATTGTGGCAACAGCGGCGAGGGCGCAATGATCAACGTCGTCGAGAATTTCCTGTCGCCGCAATACCAAGATCATCTTGAGTCGACCATGCTTGGCCGTGAGTTCCCTTGGTTCTATTTGCCATTTACCTCTGAGCCAAATTACGAGACTTGCTTCCCGGCAGACGGTATGCAAGATGGCTTCCAGTTTGTCCATACGTTTGTCGATCAGGGGGCATTGCATTCTGACCGGATGTCGTTGGTACTTCCCATTGCTTTTGCATTAATGGCGAAAGAGGGTATTCGCACCGAGCATATTGAGCGGCTAAAAGCGAATGTTACTTTCCCCATTGGAGAGTCTGGATTCAAGCCACCGCACATAGATACGAGTAGGCCGAAGACGATTACCGCAATATATTATGTCAACGACGCTGATGGCGACACTATCTTCTTTGACAAATACGATGCGTTAAAACTTAACGGGTTTCAGTTTTCTGAGCGGATGCGATTTAAGCCGACGAAGGGTACGCTTGTTTATTTTGACGCTGATCTTTTCCACTCATCAGAGTTCCCTACTTCTGGACAGCGTTGCGTTTTGAACTTTAACTTCGCTCAGGATATTCAATAGAAAGGTAGGTACGGCAAATGCCATTGACACAGATACCGACAGGAATGTTTGAGGACAACTCTGTCACTTCAGCAAAACTCTCTGCCGACTTACGGAACCAGACACCGGCGTTTAAGAACCGCATCATCAATGGCGATATGCGGATCGATCAGCGTAATGCTGGTGCGAGTGTTACGCCGACAACATCAGCACAGGCTTTTGCTGTAGACCGTACTTCTACGATTGTTTCTCAAAATAGCAAACTTACAGTACAACAAAACGCAGGGTCGGTAACGCCGCCAGCAGGGTTTACAAATTATCTAGGGGCAACGTCATCGTCCGCATATTCTGTTTTAACTTCGGATTACTTCAATTTCAACCAAACAATTGAAGGCTTTAACATTGCTGATCTCGGTTGGGGAACTGCTAACGCCCAAACTGTTACTTTGTCATTTTGGATTCGCTCATCATTAACAGGAACACACTCCGGCAGTTTGCGAAATGGTGCGGCAAATAGAAGTTATGTCTTTAGCTTCTCAGTATCCTCCGCTAATACATGGGAACAAAAAACAATAACTATTGCTGGCGATACATCTGGAACTTGGCAAACAGGTAATGGCGCGGGTATGTTTGTGTCTTTCAATCTTGGCGCTGGTTCTACTTTTGCAACAACAGCAGGGGCGTGGGTAGCGGGTAACTTTATTGGTGCAACAGGTTCAGTCAACGTAGTCGGAACCAACGGCGCAACCTTCTACATCACCGGCGTACAACTAGAAAAAGGCAGCACAGCGACGAGCTTTGATTACAGGCCGTATGGTACGGAGTTGCAGTTGTGTCAGCGGTATTTTGAAAAAAGCGTAAATATAGACACCGCAATTTTTACAAACACAATAGCTACTTTTTACGGGAACATGCAATCAAGCATTTCTAATGGAAGTTGGTATTTAACAATACCGTATAAAGTAACAAAACGAGCAGCACCAACTGTTGTGACATACCCATTTACAACAGCAACCAACGGAGGACGTTTTTCTAATAATGGTGGGATAGATTATGGGGCTAATTCAGCCGCCGCTGGCGGAATTTATGACTCTCAATTTAGTATTCAAAACAATAGTGGCGGCGCGTTAGCCGTTGGCGCCGGAATCGTGTTTGGAAGTTGGTTTGCTTCTGCGGAGCTTTAAATGTACAAACTTATTCAGCACAACCAGACAGTACAGCGTCTATCAGACAACGCCTTCATCCCCTTCGATCCCGCGAACACGGACTACCAAGCCTATTTGAAGTGGCTCGATGAAGGCAACGAACCATTGCCAGCAGATGATCCGGCGCCCTGAGTGATGCGCAAACCGTAACGTGATGAGAAAGGGTTGTTGAGGTGGATGACATGATCACAAAGATAGCGGCAGGTATTGCTGCTTTTGGTGCGGCGGCTTATGGCGTCTTACGAATGGTCAAGAAAGACCGGCGCGAGGATACGGTAGCGGCTTTGCACGACGAGGCCATCCAGCAAGTGATCAAGACGCTGCGCGAAGAGGTCGAGCGAATGGCTGTGCGCCTAGCTGCGGTTGAAGAACAGAATCGATTATGCGAGGAAAGGAATGAGCAGCTGCACCAGGAGATCTTGCAACTCAAAAGAAGTCTGCATGTAGCCTGATGTGTGGATCCGCTAACGCTACTTGCTGCTGCAAACGCCGCGGTCGCGGCGGTAAAGAAAGGCTGCCAGCTTTACCGCGATATTAAGGGGGCAAGCGGCGAAGTATCAGAAGTATTGAGGGATTTGCGGGAGCAGTTCGATAAGGTAACAGGTGGCAATCCGACAGTTGAGCAGAAGCAAAAATTTAACGCCGAGGTGCAGCGCGTCCAGGAGATTGCCAAGGCTGACCCAAATGATGTGTATACCGAGATCGGTAATCAGTTGGGCGTGTTGATGGACAGTTATGACGCACTGAGCAAGGCGCTGTTGGCCGAGCAGATGGAGGGCAAGAAGGTTTACAAAGGCGAGGAAAGCATTGGCCGCCGAGCGCTGCGTCGAATCATCATCACGACACGCCTGGATGCCATGCTGGCAGAGATACGCGAAACCATGGTGTTCCGGAGCCCCCCAGAATTAGGGTCACTTTGGGGTAAGTTCTCCGAGATGTGGGAAACGATCGTGGCCGAGCAGGAAGCGGCACACGCAGAAGAACTTAGACTGATTCAGATGGCGAGATGGCGACGCAGAAAAAGAATGGAGGAGGTCAGGGCCAAGGCAACATGGATTTCAGCGGCCGTTTTCGTAATTCTTTGGGGAGTTCTAATAATGTGGCTAACGACAAGAAGCGCGATGATGAGGACATCCCTTGGTCATTACTGATCACTGTAATGGCGGTGCTGCTTTGCTTCTTTATCGTCATGCCAATCATTGGTTATATGCTGTACGACCTACACTTTGCCACGCAAGCTGCGGTGCATGAGGTTAAGAAGATGAGGCAATTGCGACGCGAGATACTTGAAGAAAGGATGTACAAACAATGATCACCTTTGCGCAACTGCGGCAGCTGCTGCCGAAAAATCCCTATGTCGCCGAGTGGCACGAAGCCATGGCGCAACCGCAGCAGGAGCTGGGCGGCGCTACGCTGCTCGATGAGTACGACATCAACACGCCGCGACGTATTGCAGCGTTCATCGCGCAGTGTGCGCATGAGAGCGGCGGCTTTATGGTGCTCAAAGAGAATCTCAACTACAAGCCTGCGACGCTGCGCAAGATCTTCTCTAAGTATTTCGACAGTGATGCGATTGCCGCAGCATACTGCGCTAAACCCAACAAACAGGAAGCGATTGCCAACCGTGTCTACGCCAACCGGATGGGCAACGGCAGCGAAGCGTCGGGCGACCCCGCTCGCTGGATCGGGCGCGGGTTAATCCAGCTCACAGGCCGTGCGAACTACCAGGCTTTTGCCGACTCGGTCGAGATGAATATCAACGACGTGCCGGCATATCTGGCCACGTTCGAAGGAGCTGCGCAGAGCGCTTGCTGGTTCTGGGAAACCAACAAGTTGAACACCTGGGCCGATGCCGGAGACATCAAGGAGCTCACGCGTCGAATCAATGGCGGCTACATCGGGCTCGACGATCGCATCAAGCACTACAACCACGCGCTGTCTGTGATGCAGGGAGCGCACTGATGCGCGCGCTACTGATAGCGCTGGTGCTGCTGCTAACTGCCTGCGAGCAGCGCTACAGGTACGCCTGCCAAAACCCAGACAACTGGGAAAGCAAGCAGTGCCAAAAGCCACTGTGTGAGGTCAACCAGGACTGCCCAGAGCATGTGTTCAACGGGCAGAAGTCAATGGAACTGCAGGTGAACAAGGAGCAAAAAATTGACTGTGCTAAATAAACTCGCTAGTCGCTTGATCGACGAAGGCAGGATGTATTCAACCGAGGAGCTGATGGCTAGGCTCAAGGTGTTCATTGGTGTGTGCTTAACGCTCACACTCATGGGCATCATCTTCACGATTCTGTACTCGGTCATTTTCGTGACCCAGCCACTCAAGGCCATTGCGCCGATCGATCAGAAATTCTTTGAGGTGATCATCCCGGTCGCATCGTTTCTTTGCGGGATTCTGTCCGGGATCATGTTGAACGGCACCAACGCAGGCGAGATGGACGCAATGAAGTCCACGATGTCTGCGTTCAAAGATCAATCTGCGCAGGCCGGCAAAGTGGCCGCACCCGTTCCCGAGCAAGTAAACACAGTGCCCGCGGCTGCGCCGCGACGCGAGCCAGTGCTCGATCCAATTACTGAGCCGCCACCGGTGACCGTGGGCTACGGTGGCAAGAAGGCACCCCCGCCCGCACCTGAACCAGAGATCTAGGAGGCCGTCATGGAAAAACTGCTGTGGATTCGCATGCTCGCAACTGTCGTGGCGAGCCTTACGTTGGCGTTCAGCGCGCACGCTGGTGGCGAGATGAAGAAGGTGTGCCGCACCGAGAAGGTCAAGGGTAAGGACATGGAGGTGTGCAAGACCATCAAGGTCCACAAGAAACTCGAAGGTAAGTCCGTGCCTGGGCAGAAGCCATGATGAACCCTTGGCTTGTCGTCGGCTTTGTGCTGGCGGTGTCTGGTGCGTTCAGTGCCGGGTACTGGCGCGGTGACAGCGCAGGCCAAGCCACTGTGCAGCAGCAGTGGGACCAAGAGCGCGCCAAGCAGGAAGCCGAGTACGCGGCCGCGCAGGCGGCTGCGCGTGAGAAGGAGCAGGAGCTGCAGCGCTCCGCTGATCTACTGAGAAAGGAAAAGGACCGTGAGATCCGTGATCTTAATGCTAGGGCTGCCGCTCTTACTAACAGCGTGCGCGACAGGAAAGAGCGCGCCGCCGCCGCGAGCGGTGCCGTGCCCGGTGCCGCCGGCGCTGGAGGCTCCGCCGCCAGCTGTACTGGAGCAGGACTTCCTCGAGAGGATGCGCAATTTCTTGCAGGGGAGGCTGCCCGAGCAGATGAGCTCCGCATCTCCCTCAAGCAGTGCCTCGCCCAGTACCAAGCAATGAAGGGCAAATAGGTTTCGCCGCAACGTCTAGGCTCTGGGGGCGATCTCCTCCGCCACTCTATCCCAAGTCTAGATTTACCCCGGCCTGGTGCCGGGGTCTTTTTTGGGATGAATCTTGGGATGAATTCGGGGAACTGAGGGGAATAGGTTAGTGGTGACTATCGCACATTCCCAGTGCTGTCATGCCCTTGTGAACCCCTGTGTGCCCATGTATCATACGCACAACTAGGTTCGAGTCCAATCGCGCCTACCAGAATTTTCCCAACCGGATCAAAGACTTAGGTCAATCCGGTTTTTTGTTGGGATGAATTCTGGGATGAATTCTTGTTGAGCGCTGCTTCCAGCGCACGCCGCTCGGTGCCTTTGTCAGCACCGTCAATCCAGCGGGCGTACTTCTCAAACAGCATCTTCGTGTTCGCGTGGCCCAGTTGCCTGGCGATGTAGGCCGGGTTGACGCCGGCCATCAGGGCGGTGGTCGCGTAAGTGTGCCGGGTGTTATAGGCGCGGCGGTGACGGATGCCCAGACGCTTTAAGGTCGGGGTCCAGTAGTTGTCCCGCTGGGCACGCTCATCGTGCCATGGCAGGCCCGTGACGGGGTTTTCGAAGATGTCCTCACCCTTCATGAAGGTGTGCGCTTTCATGGCCGTCAGCGCCTCCAGGGCGGGGCTGACAAGGTCAATGTCTCGCTCGGCATGCGTCTTCGATCCATCTCGCTCCGAGCCACGGAAGGTGCGCACGCGCTGCATGCGCGCCGTCTTGTCTTGCCAGTCAATATCTGACCAGCGCAGTGCGATGATTTCCTCCGGGCGCATGCCGGTGTAAAAGGCAAAGGCAAAGTAAGCGGCCACGCGAGGATCGTATCGACGGGTCAGCTCGGCCAGGATGCGGTCGCGCTCGTCCGCGGTCAGCGGGTCAGGTAGCTTCTTCACCACCTTCATGTTCTTGATGCCGGTCATGGGATTGTCGGCAGCGCGCCGGCCCGTGTACTCGAAACCAAATATGCCGCGCAGGACAATCAAGTAATTGTTGGCTGACTTGGCGCTGGCCCAGGGATGGCTGCCGATCTTGGAGGCGAGCACTTGGTAGGTCAGCTTGTCGATGGGCTTGTCGTCACCCAGCAAGCGCTTCCAAAATGCCACAGCATTGTTGTACTGGTCTTTCGTTGCAGCCTCGAGCTGACCTTTTGATTTAAGCCACAGATCGGCCACGACGCCAAAAGCATTAGGTGGTTTTACTTTAGCGCGTGCTGACTCTGGAAAGAACTCAGCATAGTCAAACGTGCCTTGCGCGATGCGCTTTTTGATCTGCTGAGAAATCAGCTCGGCGGTGCGCAAGTTGCCTGGTGTAGGCAGCAGCGGCTTGCCGTCAACAATCAATCGCTCTCGGCACGTTTCGCCATCAAGGACAAACTGGATGCGGATACTGCTCTGCCGGACCTCGACGCCCGATCCCCTTCGACCCATTGCTCATATCCCTTCAAGGAAATAAATATCCCGCCGTCCGGCGAGCGCCGGAACTCTTTACCTTCAAGCCACTTACCTTCCTCGATCTTGCGTCGAATTGCTTTCTCGGACAAGCCGGTAATAGCCGACGCAAGTGCGATGGTCACATAGGAGGCCGGTGCGATTTGTGGGGGAGGTTCAGCGATCATAACTCACCAACCTTTCAATCAGCCATTTCAACACTACCGTCGCGGTAGTGACGCTTGCCGCTCATGCGGCTAGGTATGGTGTCCCAGATGGTGTGACGCCATTTACTGCGAAGTTCGGCGCCGGTGTATTCGCCTTGCTTTACAAACACCCGCGGCGTGGCCACTTCGCCTTGCCACTCACGGGCACGCTGGCGCTCGGCCAGCTGGTGCAGATCATTCTTCATGTTGTTCTCCTTTCTTAGTTGGTCTGCAAAATGGCGAGCCAGTGATCGACCTGCTTGCCGCGTCGGGCGCGCATGCGACGACGTAAAACTTCGCGATACTTTTCTCGATAGCGTTCGTTGGCCTGCTTGTGCGCGTCGACCTGTGGTTGTTTTCGATCGGGCCCTGTGCCTAGCGCATAGATCGCAGCCCAGTCGCCGCGTGTGCCGAAGTTTCGATGCCAGCCGCTGATGTGCACCATGCGTTGCTGGTGCATTAAACGAATCGCGCTGCGCACGGTGCGCACGTTCTTGTCGAGCTGACTTGCTATAACGCTGGCGTGCAACGGCCCGTGCTCTTTGAGCAGCTCGACAATGGCCTGGCGGGTGACGGGAACGCTGGGCATTACGACATGAACCAGCGCAGGATCTGGCGCGGTGTGGGCCAGGTGATGGCGTGCAGCGGGCCCAATGACCTGGGCAGCAGCGCTTTCTGGATGAACTCCATGTCGCAGAAAGTTTCTGCGCTAGGCTTCGGCACGTAGTAGATGCCGATCTTTACTTTGCCGGTGTCGACAAAGCGCAGCGGCTTGTCGTGTCTGTTCTCTACAAGTTGTTCCATGATCACCTCGTGTCGTCGCGAATGGCGTCGTAAATCGCGGCGAAGATGCCGCTCACGCCACCAAAAAAAGACAGTGCGCACAGCCCTGCTAATGCGACCTGGCCGGAGGGCATGTGCCGCTCTGTGGTCAGCACCAGCAGCGCTGAGATTGCGAGCCATAAGAAAAACGTCAGCTTGATCAGTGTTCGCATGATAGCCTCCTGATGCGTAGTGTTCATCATGTTGTCAGCGTCTCATCACTTAGCGCAAAGCAATGGCGCTTAATCTCTGGGTACTTGGTTGCAAATGACACCACGATGCGCTCCGGCGTGAGCAACTGATCTACCAAGTCAATCGCGTCGTCTACCGAGTCTGGCACGGGCCCGAACAGATCGCTGCACCGACGACCCCACCAGGCAATGGCCTTGCTTCGCGCATAGCCGGCGTGCTCGATACACACATACTCGGTAACAGTGCGCAGGCCGCACTGGTAATCCACGCGCAGCGTCGGCACGCCTGACTTACCGACGTGCCGGCTATAGTAGACGCGCAGCACATCGAGCTCCACCGGTTTGATTTCAGCGGCCAGCATGACGCCGACGTGCGCTTCCTTTTCGTTTGTGCGTGGGGCGATTTCAAACTCATGGCCGCACTCGCACACCTGTAGGCTGATCGCCACCAAGCGGTGGCAGTCTGGGCACTCTTTGACCGGCGCTTCCTGTGGCTCGCCCTTCTTACCCTTGCGCGGCGGCTCGACGGCGTCAATGAATCCGTGTCGCTTGACGTTGCCGCCGAAGTCGAGCACCAGGCAATTCGTCTTGCTCTCGTGCAGGCGCAGGCCACGGCCGACCATCTGCACGTACAAGCCTGGCGACATGGTCGGGCGCAGCATGACGACCGCGTCGGTGGCCGGGTGGTCAAACCCGGTGGTGAGAATGTTGCAGTTGACCAGGGCGCGCAGCTTGCCGGCTTTGAAGTCGGTAATGATCTGGTCGCGTTCGTCGTTGGGTGTCTCACCTGACACGTAGGCGGCCGGAATGCCGCGCACTCTAAGTGCTGCACTTACTGCACTTGCGTGCTGCACGGTGACGCAGAAGATCAACCAGGCATTGCGATCGGCGCAGCGCTCGATGATCAGGTCGGCATGATGCTGGACTAGCTCCATGGCCGCCATGCGCTCGCCGAGCTGGCCCAGGTTAAATTCGCCACCGACCATGCGCACGCCGGACAGGTCCACGTTCGCGCCGTGCTGCGCGGTCAGTGGGCACAGATACCCGGCCGCGATTAGGTCAGCGACGTTGGCCTCATAGCTGATGCCATCAAACATGGCGCCGTCGCCCTGGTGCAGCACGCCGGAGTCGAGCCGGTACGGTGTCGCGGTTAAGCCAATCAGCTTCACGTCGGGGTTGGCCTGCGCAGATTTCTCCAGCAGTCGGCGATACATGCCAGTGCTCGCGTGCGGGATCAGGTGCGCTTCATCCACGATGATCAGATCGAACCGGCCATAGAAGGCTTCGCGCTTGTAGATTGACTGAATGCTGGCCACGGTGATGGGTTTAAATTGACGCAAGCCCAAGCCGGCAGAGTAGATGCCGACGCTGGCATGCGGCCACACTTTGCGGATTGCGGCAGCGTCTTGCTCGACCAGTTCCTTGACGTGGGTAACCACCAGGATGCGCGTGTCAGGGAAGGACGTGATTGCCTGGCGAATAAAATCGGCCAGCACAAAACTTTTGCCGGCGCCAGTAGGCAGCACGATAAGCGGTGCGTCGTGGCCAGCAGCAAACCAGTCAAAGATGCTGGCAATCGCTTCAGCTTGATAGGGGCGTGCTTTCATTGGGCGTCTTTCATCATGTGCAGGCGACCAGCTTCGGTCAGATGGCGCTCGACCAGGTTGCCGCCGCAGTAGCAGCAGATCACCATGTTGTTGCTGTGAGGCGTGCCGTCGTTCAGTACGAACGCGTGCTGGCATGTGGTGCTGTAGAAGTCGTCGCGATGTTCATAGGTCCAAGTGCAGATGCGGTACTGCGGAGCGGTTACGCGATCGCGGATTTTATGCAATACGCTAGTCACCGCTTCGACCTTCATGCTGTCCCAGGCGCGCAGCAGTTCGCGCATAAGATCGAGATCAGACACCTTGCTTCCCCTTGATCAGGTCAACCATTTCCAGGTACGCAGCGTTTCTGCGTGCGTGGTCTTTGGTGCGGACCATCTCAGTGGCGACGGCATGCACGCGTGAGAGTTGGCGCAGTATCGCGGCAGCGTCGTTGTCGAGTGGTCTGCGAGCGTTTTCGTCAAGGTAGTCGGCAAGCTCTTCTGCACGTTTCATACTTCCCCCACGACCTTGCCACCCACAAAGCGCGCATTAAATTCTTTGCGAATTTCCATGGTGAATTTGTCTGTCACTAGCGAGCGTGGCGCGTGCTCCATCTCGGCGCTGGTTAAGCACGCCACGATGTCGGTGCCCATGTTCTCTTCGCTCTTGTCTGCGTCCTCGGTGCAGTTGGCGAAGATGGTGCCGTCGTCCTTGTGTTGGTACTTGATGAAGTCGGGGCCAGCATCGATGGCCTCGGCGTAACTCACCAGTGGTGGCAGTACCAGGTGGGACCGGCAGCCGATGCGCTGCTCGGCGACCGACAGGCTGCGCTTCTGCGACTCGCAATGCCACAGGCCTTCGGGCGCTGGGCTCGAGTGCACGCAGGTGCGGCAGCTCTTGGCTGCTGCGACCTGGCCATGGCACAGCGTTTGGTGGTCGCAAAACTTGCACTGCCACCAGGCCGGGTCGGTGCTGACGCCTGGCGGCGGCTCATCAGCGCGTATGATTTTTTCAGCGCGCGCCATCGATGCTTCGAAGGCAGCCTTGTCGAAGTGCACCCACTGGGTATAGAGCTCGTCGGTGTCTTTGTTGACTGCCAGGTACAGCGCACGGTCGAGCTCGGCTAGGCCCATGTAGACCTGCATCTGCGCATAGTGCTCGGGCTTAGATTTTTCTACGCCGTCACGCACCAGCTCAGTAAAGCTCTTTGCGCTGTGTGTCTTGAATTCGGTCACGGCCCAGGTCTTAGGCGCTTCGGGAAACCCGCGGCCGATGCCGTCGCAGCTGCCACCGAAGTGACCGTCGATAGCTTCGAAGCGGTGCTGCAATTTGGTGACCGGGTCACGGTCATAGATTTCTACGCCGATGCCTTTGAGCTCCTCGAGGAACCGCACCTCTTCACGAAAGCCGGTATCGAACAGGCGCTTGATGCGACCAGGGAATGTGCGACGCGTGGCCCAGCGAAAGCCGTACCAAAGCGCGCGATCGCAGGGCCGGCCAATCTCGGAAGCGCCCAGGTGCGGGCGTGGCTCGTCGGTCTTCTTCTCGTACCACTGCACGATTGCCATGGCGGTGGTGTGCGTGTGAACAGGTTCAGGTAGTTTCATGTTCAGCTTTCAGTTGGGTGGGGTACTCGCTACACCGCAGCTTTCTCTGTGCCAGTGGTGCGATCTGGCGCTCTACGGAATCCGCTTTCCCCCGTAATCAATTACGCCGTGGCTTTGCGCTTCCAGACGGGTGCTGCTGGAGCGGCAGCCGGGGCTGCTGGCGGTGCTGATGCCGCACGCAGGGCAGGGGAGCTGGCGACTGGTGCGGTGTTGCCGGATCCGCTGTAGCCTTTGACGCGGTTCTGCGCGCTGTAGCCTTCGCGCTCTTCGACATCGACCTCGAGCACCACGGGGATGTTGTGCAGCTGATCGCTGTCTTGCAGGTTCAGCACGCCGACTGCGCGGCACAGGGCCGAGAGCTGGCGCTGGCTAATCTCTTCGGCCTTCTTGTTCGAGTTGCGAATGTTCAATCGCTCCCAGATCTTGCGACCCTTGCCCTGGCCATCGAGCACCTCGAAGGTGATCTCCAAGTACTCACCCGTGCCAGACTTGGTGGGCTTGATCTGGCTGGCCACGGCCATTGCCAGGTACTTGCCTTTCGGCAGGACATCAAAGCTCTCGGACGGCTCGACGTTGTTTGCATCAAAGTTCAGTTGTGCCATGGTTCAGTTCTCCTTAGTTGGCGATTGCGGTTGCAAAACTCTCCCACGACAGTGGGAGTGAATCAGGTAGCGAGTAGCGGTTCTTAGCGAGATACGCCGGCTTCTCGTTGGCGTGCAGCAGGCGCTCGCCGGTGGTGATGCCGCGGTTGACCTCGCGGTTAAAGCCCACGTCTTCTTTCTTGACGATGGTCTTGTAATTGCAGAACAGCACGGCGTCGCACCACTCTTGGATCAGGGCGGAGCTGCGTGCCTGGAGCTTGGGCTGGTAGCGCTCGAAGGGTTCGACTTCGGGTGAGTCGAAGCGCTTGATCTCAGCGTGGGCGATCAGCACGATGGCCATGCCCTTTTCGTCACGCAGTGCGGACAAGCCCTCGAGGATTGCGCGCCAGTAGTCCGCCGCGATCACGGCGCCCTTGCCGTAAGCCAGGTCCTTGGCGTCGTGCTTGGCGTTGATGTCTTGCCAGATCAGGTTGTCGAGCCAGTCGAGCGAGTCGATCACGACCGTGCCGAAGGTGTGATCATCGCTATATAGTGTGGATATCGCACCAACCACATCGTCATAAGACGCGGCCAAGGGGAAATGATCAACCTCGAGGCGGCCCAGGCCGTCTTCGGTCAGGATGAAAATCGGTGCAGGTGCGCCGGCGCCGAAGGTGGTTTTACCCAAGCCGTGCGGGCCGTAGATCATGACGCGTGGCGCCTTGATACCAGTTGAGCGTTTGATTGAGTTCAGATTGAATGCCATGGTTTGCTTTCAGTTAGGGTTATGGGCGCCATACCAGCAGATCCATCAAGCCGACAATGAAGGCGGCGGTGTAGACTAGGACGTACGCAACGGTGAGCAGGTTAACTTTCATCGCTAGCAATTCGCTTCAAGATTTCGTCTTGCTTGTCGGAGAGGAACATGCGGCGACCGTACAGCAGCCACTTCTCACGCACGCCGGAAACAAAGTCTTGTTCCCAGGCGTTGGCAGCGTTGGATTCAGCGCTGTGGAGCATGTCTTCAAACTCGGTTGCTTCATACAGGTCGGCCACGGCGTTCATGCTTTCACCTCGACAGCGGTCTTGGCAGGTTTGACAGTGATGGCTTGTGCGAGCTGGGCCCAAATGGCGGGCTCATTGGCGCGCAGATACTTGGCGCCGGTCTGATCGAGCTCGACCTTGGTTTTAATCGGGCGCATATCCTCGGGCAGCTTTGCGCAGATCGCGCGCAGCTGTTCCATGTCGGCGCTGTAGGTCTGCTTGCCGGTGATAGTGACCTTGAATCCGTTGGTCAGCTCGTGTGTATCGGATCCTTCGTCGCGCTTACCGAGCAGCGCGATCATTTGCTCTTCAATGGCGACGCGCTGCTTGGTCGCAGCAGTCTCAGCTGCTTTGGCGCCGATAAATTGATCGACTAGTTCTTCGATGGTGACGTTGGTTCGGGTTGCGAGTGCGAGTGACATAGTGTGTTCTCCAGGTTAGGCGGCAATTTTGTTGAGCTCGTAGGCCAGGTTTTCCGAATCCAGCGCGCCCAGGTAGCTGGCTTTTTGGCTTGCGATGCCGAGCTGAGTAGCACGGGCATATTCACCACGGCCTTCGACGATTACGCGGTAGTCGTTTTTGTCGGCGCGATAGATGCCAATGATCAGACCGGGGTGCTTCTTGAAGTAAGACGCGCTGGCGATTCGTTTCATGTTCAGTTCTCCAGTTGAGTTTCAGTTGCTGGCGCGGTGCCAGTGATTGAGATTCTGCCTCACCGTTGAGAAAAGCTCAACACCCAAAAGAAAAGAATACGTGAAAAATATTCACCAATTATCAATCTATTACAGCGGCTGAATCCACAGAACCCGTGCGGACCAGGCGATCTTTTGGTTTTCCAGCACGGCGCCGCCATCGGGGGAGAGCACCAGGTTGTACAGATCGCGTTTGTAGCCACGGCGCACGATGCCTTGCAGCAGCCGGCCATCTTCAACTGCGACTAAACAGAGCCGGTCCATGGCTTGGTCTGGGGGTTCTTGCACGCCTGAGACGAAGTATAACCAGCCGTCGAAGGTGGTCTGGACCATGCGCACCTGGATGGCAAACGAGCCCGAAGGCACGTCAGGCGGGGCCATGGCGGTGTCGTGGGTGCCTTTGGGCAGGAGGGTGACGATGGAGCCTGGGCCGATGTAGCCGGCGATTGGGACCTTGCGCACGTCGTCTAAGACCTCGATGCCGGCCTGGCGCATGACCTCCGTGACGGGCAAGAGCAGCTCACCGGCAATAGCCTTGGCTTCGTCCATGGACATGCCCCGCTTGCCGGCAAACATGTAGGACACAGCCGCGGGGTCCAAGTTGATGCGCTTGGCGAGCTGGCGTTGCGACATGCCAATGCGCGCGAGCTGTTCTTGGAACCAGGCTTTGT
>Ga0315900_10001164_pt1 | contig 42337 bp, 32 predicted proteins | sample LakEriMetagenome_FD_203521 | JGI IMG/M metagenome (GOLD analysis project Ga0315900, IMG submission 203521) | Freshwater fungal communities from buoy surface, Lake Erie, Ohio, United States - Buoy 12 MA114 | ecosystem: Environmental > Aquatic > Freshwater > Lake > Lake biofilm | place: USA: Lake... | reverse complement strand
AGGAAGCGAACTTGTTTTGAAAAAAGCACGTCCTTCGGCTTCCTCCCGAAGGAAGGGCGTCCTTCGCTTCCTCCCGAAGGAAGGGCGTCCTTCGGCTTCCTCCCGAAGGAAGCGAACGTCCTTCGGGAAGCTTCACCTCTGGCGGCTTCCTTCGGAAAGCTTCACCTCTGGCGGCTTCCGTCGCTGCTGCGCTTTCCTGAGTCTCCGCTCCTCTTCAAGACGTACGTTCCCCGCTTCCCGAAGGAAGGGAACTTGTTTCGCTTCCTTCGGCTTCCTTCGGAAAGCTTCACCTCTGGTGGGGTGGCGGCTTTCTGAAAGAAGCTCGGGGAACGGTGGGTGACGGACGTCTTTACGCTCGCGTAGCTTCACCTATGGCGCGAAGCAGAGCTTAAGAGGGAAGCGCATCCATAGAGGTTACCATTCCTTCGATGACTCGAGTGCTTAGCCGCGACGGAAGGACGTAAAAATGTCCTTCCCTCGCCGTCCCCCGAAGGACGTAGGGGTACCGCGTAAGTAGCACAGACGTCCGACTATCAGCGACGCTTTTTTCGCTAGATGTAACCAGAGTTTATTTGCTATATGATCAACTAGTAGGAGCTCCAGCGCTGCCATCATGATCTAGGATCATCCTCGACGATCTGCTTTCCAAAGAACCGCGTCGCACTCTTCATGGGGATCTTGGATCACCATCAAAAAGCATAAGATCGGTTCACTTCCGTTCACGACGTGCGTCCGCTGGAGTCAAGTGTATGCCATACCCTCTCCGTCTTTCGGGAAACAGAGTGCCGGTCTTCGGGTAGCCTCTACGGCGGTCTCTTGGCTGGTAGTTCACTTATGTCCGTGCCCCAAAGGAAGCGTAGACGTGCACGTCACTACGCCTGAGCTACTTGGGATTGACGTTCACTTTGTGAACTGATACTCATCGACGATCTGCTTCCCATATCGTTCACAAAGTTTACTAATGCGCTGACCTTCTTCAGCACACGCGCGTAGGCGGGTGTCGTGCCAACCGAAACGTAGCTCAAGCGTCCTTCAATAACCTTGGCATGTACCAACGCCTTTAAGCTCGGCTACGCGCCAGAGGTGAAGCTACGCGAGCGTAAGATGGTGCAGACTTTGACACAGCCAGTGATCCCAAACTCTACCACTGTATCCTCTGGGTGGTTTGAGCAGACTACGTTCACTCACAGGTAGATTGGAGGCTATGGTTACTCCCTCGCCGGGTTTATGAATGACGCCTTTCCTTCGGAAGGAAGCTCAACTTCGCGCCAGAGGTAAAGCTACGAGAGCGTAAGGACGTCTTTGATAAACTGACGTATCTTGGAGGGGCACCAAAGATTTCCATCTTAAGAGAACGCGAAACCTCTACACTCCCGCAGGTTTATGAAAGATCTGAAAGAACGCGCGTCTATTCTTCCTTTGCGAATCAGGCTGCACGTGATTTCCGAAAAAAGCTCAGCGTAGCCCACTTAGCATCATCGTGCACCGCGCTCTATCTACCCAAAGGTTGAAGGTGCTCGCAGATCACCATCCGTCTTTAAGCGAGCGTGCTCTCCGAAGGACGGCCTAATGCAAGAAGGTCCGTCCTTTAGTGAGCACGCTGAGCTTCGCCTGTGTGAGCATCCGCCAGTCCCTCTCCGCTTCCCCGAAGGCTGTAGGGGGCAGCGGCATTCCTAAGGAAGAGCGTCTTTCCGAAGGAAGAGCGTGCGGGTGCACCGTACCTTATGCTCCTTGAGCTTAGGCTGCGCGATCCTTTGGAAAGCAGATCGACGTTTTGCTTTCCAAAGTACCGCGTAGCACTCTTCATGGTGATCTTCGATCACCATCAATAAGCATAAGATCAATTGGTGCTACGCGTATCCTCTGGTAACCTCTGGGTGCTTTATGAAAAATGGCCGTGCTGGTTTCCGAAGGACGTCGAAGGACGCCCTTCCTTCGGGAGGACGCCGATGGACGCCGATAAACGCCGATGGACGCCGATTGACGCCCTTTATGAAAGAAGCTCAGGAGGACGCCATTTATGAAAGAAGCTCAGGAGGACGCCCTTTCTGTAAGAAGCTCAGGAGGACGCCCTTCCCTAAGGAAGCGCCAGAGGTTCAACTTCGGCTTTCTGAACGTCCTTCGGGAAGCTTCACCTCTGGCGGCTTCCTTCGGGAAGCTTCACCTCTAGCGGGGAGGACGCCCTTCCCGAAGGAAGCGCCAGAGGTTCCCGAAGGAAGCAACTTGTTTCTGAACGTCCTTCGGGAAGCTTCACCTCTGGCGGCTTTCCGAAGGAAGCGAACGTCCTTCGGGAAGCTTCACCTCTGGCGGCTTCCTTCGGAAAGCTTCACCTCTGGCGCTTCCTTCGGAAAGACGCGCGTAGCTCCCCTTGATCTTAGGCTGCGCGATCCTTTGGAATGCAGATTGACGATCTGCTTTCCAAAGGCCAGCTAAGCAGAAGATCAAGGAGCACCGCGTAGCACGCAGTGACCATCATCTACGATGATGGTGATGGCAATCTACGATCAAGTGTAATACGCACCTTATGCTTCTTGATGGTGATCCAAGATCACCATGAAGAGTGCTACGCGGTGCTTCTCTTACCAAGAAAAGGGCAGCCGCCACGCCTCCTTACTACGAAGGACGTCTAACCGATGGCGTCTTGAAGAGAAAGACCTAGCAGCTGCTCACACCTAACTCCGGTAACCGGAGGGGATAAGCCACTACGTTCTTAGAGCAACGGGCCGCGATTCTACGTCTGTGCAAGCTGGGAGGCCTTCCCTCCTCAATACGGAAGTGCGGCTCGGCAGGTCGTAGCCGACCTCCGAAGCTGGTTGGCTTTCCTTGGTCGGCGCAGCACTCTCTTTCTGAACGTCCTTCGGGAAGCTTCACCTCTGGCGGCTTTACGAAGGAAGCGCCAGAGGTTCCCGAAGGAAGCAACTTTTTTCTGAACGTCCTTCGGGAAGCTTCACCTCTGGCGGCTTCCTCCCGAAGGAAGGGCGTCCTTCGCTTCCTCCCGAAGGAAGGGCGTCCTTCGCTTCCTTCGGGAAGCTTCACCTCTGGCGGCTTTCTGAAAGAAGCTCGGGAAGACGGCCTTCTTTCAGAAGCACTCTTCATGGTGATCTTGGATCACCATCAAGAAGCAGAATAAGCACGAAGAAGCATAAGGTACGTAGCACCTGCACTATGAACGTAGGCTTAGTGCAATTACTGCGTGCTACGCGGTCATTCGCAGACGAGCGTCTTTCCGAAGGAAGCGAGTCAGTGAACTGACCCTCATCGTAGATGATGGTGAACTTTGAACCACGCGTACGTCGACGTCAGCACTCTTGATGGTGAGCTTTGATCACCATCAACAATCATCAGATGCACGCTCTTCCTTCGGAAAGACAAGAAGCCGCGTCAGATTGCGCTGTAGTTAGGTTGTCTCTGAACGACGTCCGTCTTCCGGAAAAGAAGGGCGTATTTTTAAAGGTGATCGGCGTCGCTGCGACGCTTTCCTATATCTACAAAGCTGATTCGCTTTCCTTGGTCCGCGTGGATGGTGATCAAAGATCACCATCCACGCGTACGTGAACGTCAGCACTCCTTGACCATCAATGTCAATCTGCTTTCCAAGGGATGGCGATCAACAAGCATATGGTGCGTAGCACCAGCACGCTCGTAAAGACAGCGTAGTACTCTTCATGGTGATCGAAGATCACCATAAAAAAGCATAAGGTGCGGATCACCCGCACTCTGAAAGATAAGCAGCATCGCGTAGCACTCTTCAGGGTGATCTTGGATCATCCTCAAAAAGCATAAGGTGCGTATCACCCGCACTCTGAAAGATAAGCAGCACCGCGTAGCACTCTTCAGGGTTATCTAGGTTCACCCTCAAAAAGCATAAGGTGCGAAGCACCTGCACCCATAGGATACAATTAGTTCAATTACTGCGTGCATTCTGAAAGCCGCCAGAGGTTACCAGAGATTAGCCGGGCCCCTCCGTCTTACCGAGAGCGGGTTGACTCCTACTGACGCACTCTATACCTTCGGCTTCCTTCGGAAAGACGTGCGATACCCTCTCCGTCCTTTCCGTCCTTCGGGGAACGGAGGGGCACGGACGTAAGTGAACCACCAGCTATGGGCTCTTTACGGGCTCCCTACGGTAGTGCGAGCACGCCATGTAGTTTTTTTCTTCCGTCCTTCGGGGACGGCCAGAGGTGTAGCTAACCTCTGGGGTTGTTGATGGGGATCGAATATAACCATGAAGAGTGCTGACGTTCACGTCCGCGTAGCACCTATAATCACCCAGAGGATACCAGGGGATGCGCCGTCCCTGAAGGACGGGCTTTTTTCAGAAAGCACGCATTGACTCCAACGGACGTACTCGCTTTCTCGGCGTCCTTCGGCTTCCATCGGAAAGCTTCACCTCTGGCGGCTTCCCTAAGGAAGGGAAGAAGCTTCACCTCTGGCGCTTTCCGAAGGAAGCCGCCACCCCGCCAGAGGTGAAGCTTCCCGAAGGAAGCCGAAGGACGCCGCCAGAGGTGAAGCTTCCCGAAGGAAGCGAAGGACGCCCTTCCTTCGGGAGGACGCCGCCAGAGGTTAAGCTTCTTTCAGAAAGCCGAAGGACGCGCTTTTTTCAAAACAAGTTCAGAAAGCCGAAGGACGCGCTTTTTTCAAAACAAGTTCGCTTCCTTCGGCTTCCTTCGTAAAGCCGCCAGAGGTGAAGCTTCCCGAAGGACGTTCAGAAAGCCGACGGAAAGACGCGCGCAGCAATCTTCATGGTGATCTTGGATCACCATCAAGAATAACCGCGTAGCACGCAGTGCCCATCATCGTAGATGCTGGTAATGGCAAGCTACGATCAAGTGTACACATACTGCTTAGGTCACCATCATCTTCGATGATGTCAACTACGATCAAGTGTATCACATACTGCGTATGTCATACGCAGTATGTGTACTGACCATCATCGTAGATGTTGGTGATCTTTGATCACCCTCCAAGGGAACGTGAACGTTTGCACCCCTTGACCATCAGCGTCGATCTGCTTTCCAAAGGATCGCGCAGCATAAGATCAAGGTGCATAAGGTGCGTAGCACCTGCATTCTGAAATACAGCGTAGCACTCTTCATGGTGATCTTGGATCACCATCAACAAGCAGTAGGTGCGGAGCACCATCACGCGCTTCCTACACTGCAACGCTTTACTGAGTTGACGTTCCCCGAAGGACGGAGTGCGCTGCAGCTTGGGCGTTTTTAATTAAGCTCTGATTCGCGCCAGAGGTGAAGCTACGCGAGCGTAAGGAGGGCGTTTCTGGGATCATCATCGACGGCCTGCTTTCCAAAGGACGGCAGATATCGATACCAAGTTGATGCCTGAGGTTAGACGTGTGTTGACAAAGTAAGTACGTAAACTGACTCCCGAGCGCGTACACACAGTGAACAGCACCCCCGAAGGGGGTGGCTGCCAGAAGCTGACATTATTAGGTGTGCCTCTGCACAGAGGTAAGTCGTGGCCGAGAGTACGCGTTCTTTCTTGATGATGATCGAAGATCACCCTACGTCTTGCGTAGAGCGTCCTTTTCATAGGACGGCCTTGTTTCTGACATAGACGATGAGGGTGTACCCAAGGCATGGTCCGTGCCGCAAAGCACCAGAGCAGCTGAGGTGCACCTATGGTGTCCGTTGCGACTGTGCAAAGCGTCTAGGTGGCGTCCATCAGCTTTTGGCAAAAGATACAGCAGCTATTATCTTTAGATCCACTTTGTGGATGCAATCGAATATTGTGTAGTGCCGAACGTCGTCTACTGAAATAACCTCGTGCTATCTGTAGCTTGGTCGCTGAAAGACAGCTCCCTCCCTTTGTAGAGGTGCTCTTTCAGATTGCGCGCACCCCCATAGGGGGTGTTTAGGTTAGGCGTAGACACTCGGCGTAGCAGATTACGCCCATAGGCGCAGCCTGATCCTCGGCATTTGTATGATCACTCCGTTCACAGGAAGGCGTGCGCTGTTATTCGCCGAAGGACAGTAGTTTACGTACGTTTCACAAAGTGAACGTTTCCGAAAAAAAGACCTGGCGTTGCTATGTCTTTTTTTCGTAGCAGATCTAAGACAGAATCTATTAGCTAAGCTCTCTCGAATAACGCGCGTTCTTCAAAGGTGCAAAGCAGCTAGATGGAGGCATTCGTCAACATTTAGTTGCGATCTTCATCGACTAGGTTCAATCTCTCTTTAGCAATACAGCGTATTTACGCTCGCGTAGCGTCACCTCTGGCGCTTTCCGAAGGAAGCATACAAAGAATGGACCAACGCAGTCTGTGCTTCCTTCGGAAAGCGCCAGAGGTGACGCTACGCGAGCGTTATTACAAAAATAGATTCGGGTTCCTTTATGGCAATCGTAGATTGCCATCACCCTCATCTACCATGATTGTCAGTTCACGTACTGCGTGCTTTCTGATATACGGCAAGACGCAACTGCCCTGGAATACCTCCGTTACCCGCATTCCTAAGGAAGCGAACTTGTTTCGCTACCTTCGGGAAGCCCGCGTCCCCCGCCAGAGGTGAAGCTTCCCGAAGGTAGCGAATCAAGTTCAGAAAGCGCATCCTTAGAGATAACCATAGGAGAGCCCCCCCCCGTATTGCATAGCTTGGGCGTCTTTCCGAAGGAAGAGCGTCTGTCATAAACCTATGGGCGCCTTGATGGTGATCGAAGATCACCATCAAGGAGCACCGCGTAGCACGCAGTGACTCCAACGGACGCACTCTCTTCCTTCGGAAAGACGCAACTGCCGTGGAACACCTCCGTTCGTCTACGTTCCCCGAAGGTAGCGCGGGACGCGCTTTACGAAGGAAGCGCCAGAGGTTCCCGAAGGAAGCAACTTGTTTCTGAACGTCCTTCGGGAAGCTTCACCTCTGGCGGCTTTCCGAAGGAAGCGCCAGAGGTTCCCGAAGGAAGCAACTTGTTTTGAAAAAAGCGCGTCCTTCGGCTTTCTGAAAGAAGCTTAACCTCTGGCGGCGTCCTTCGGAAAGCTTCACCTCTGGCGGCTTTCCGAAGGAAGCGCCAGAGGTTCCCGAAGGAAGCAACTTGTTTTGAAAAAAGCGCGTCCTTCGGCGTTCTGAAAGAAGCTACACCTCTGGCGGCTTTCTGAACGTCCTTCGGGAAGCTTCACCTCTGGCGGCGTCCTTCGGCGTCCTCCCGAAGGAAGGGCGTCCTTCGGCGTCCTCCCGAAGGAAGGGCGTCCTTCGCTTCCTTCGGCGTCCTTCGGAAAGCTTCACCTCTGGCGGGGTGGCGGCTTTCCTAAGGAAGCCGAAGGAAGCGAACTTGTTTTGAAAAAAGCGCGTCCTCCCGAAGGAAGGGCGTCCTTCGGCTTCCTTCGGGAAGCTTCACCTCTGGCGGCTTCCTTCGGGAAGCTTCACCTCTGGCGGGCTTCTTTCAGAAAGCGCATCCCAATAGGTTACCCTTCCCTCTTCAAGACGTCCGTCACCCGCGTCCCTCTTCAAGACGTACGTTCCCCGCTTTCCGGCTTCCTTCGGAAAGCGCCAGAGGTGAAGCTTCTTCCCTTCCTTCGGGAAGCTTCACCTCTGGCGATTTCTTCGGGAGGACGCACGTCCTTCGGCTTCCTTCTGAAAGAAGGGCGTCCTTTGGAAAGCGCCAGAGGTGAGGCTTCTTCCCTTCCTTCGAGAAGCGGGGAACGTACGTCTTGAAGAGGAACGTAGGACGGTTACGCTTGGATGGTGATCAAAGAACACCATCACCATCATCTACGATTATGGTCAGCACCCTAGCGGGTTAACGAAGATCACCATCAAGGCGCCCATAGGTTTATGAAAGAAGCTCTTCCTTCGGAAAGACGCTCTTCCTTCGGAAAGATGCCCGCTCTCTTTTTCTGAAATAAGCTAGGTAAGCTCTGCTTCGCGCCAGAGCTGAAGCTACGCGAGCGTAAGACGGAGGACGGATTATAACGGACGGCTAACCTGTGGTGGGGATTGGCAAAGCCAATCCCCTACCTCTGGTTACCTCTAGGTATGCGCTTCCTTCGAATAACGGAGGTCTTCCCAGGCAGTTGCGTCTTTCCGAAGGAAGCGCCAGAGGTGAAGCTTCCTGAAGGAAGCGAAGGACGCCCTTCCTTCGAGAGGAAGCCGAAGGACGCGCTTTTTTCAAAACAAGTTGCTTCCTTCGGGAACCTCTGGCGCTTCCTTCGGAAAGCCGCCAGAGGTGAAGCTTCCCGAAGGACGTTCAGTAACAAGTTTCACCTCCGGCGCTTTCTGAAAGAAGCTCGGAAAGAGAGCAAGCATTGACCTTATGCTGCGCGATCCTTTGGAAAGCAGTTCGTATATGATGGTGATGGCAATCTACGATTGCCCTCAAGTGAACTACACGGACGTGCGCATAAAGAGAACGTAGGTTTTTGGGCAATGTCGTGTTTTACGGACAGTGACGTCGTGAACTAAGCTCTGCTTCGCGCCAGAAGTGAAGCTACGCGAGCGTAACTACGGGTGAATCCAACATATATTAACCGACAAGGGCCTAGATCAACCATGCAGGGGGTGCGTTCGTACTGTTCGCTGATTATTATGCGCGCAGTGCTCGGCATGAATCCAGAGGTTGGTTCACGTGCTCACTGAAAGACTGCCATCGCTGCTATGCTTTCCTTAGGTCTCCGTCCGCTTTTTTTTGGTCTCCGTCCTCCGATGACCGAAGGGTTACGGTTCATCATACAAGGTTAGGTTGTATCTTTGAGTAACATGTGATTGGATTCAAATTTGTCGTTGCTTACGCTCGCGTAGCTTCACCTAGGGCGCGAAGCATAGCTTAGTTACAGAAAAATGACCTAGCCTTGAAGACCGTAGCCACCCCCCCAAGGGGGTGCGAGCTTTATGAAATAACATGACGGGCTCTGTCTTTCATAGAGCGAGCCAAGCCCTTCGGGGCTTCTGTTAACTGAGTGAACGAGCATGGTAATATTCCATCAATGTCCTTAGGTAGGGTGACTCCAACGGACGCATGTCTGCGAAGCCCATAGGTTTCTTCAAGATCTTCAAGACGCTCGCTCCCCAAAGGATAAGAGCTCGCACTCCCGTACGGAGCCCGTAGGATGCCCGTAGTGAGCCCATAGTGAGCCCGTAGGGGGTGGTGCACTTTATGGAAATCGTAGATAGCCATTACCCTCATTTACGATTAGGGTCACTGCATGCTTCACGGTGCCCCGAAGGAAGCGCACACGTGCGTCCGTTGGGGTCAACCTGCTCTCTCTTCCTTCGGGGGACGCGCATCCTTCGGGGAAAGGACGTCTTTCAGAGGGAAGGGTTACCTCTTGAATGGGGAGCTTCGATCACCATCAAAGATGCGCTTCCCCCGCGTCCTCCGGGCTTATTTCAGAAAGCAGGGATCGGAGGCATTCCAAGGCAGTTGCATCTTTCCGAAGGAAGCCCAGCTTCCCGAAGGAAGGGAACAAGTTCGCTTCCCGAAGGAAGGGAAGACGCTTCACCTCTGGCGCTTTCCGAAGGAAGCCGGAAAGCGGGTAACGTACGTCTTTAACGGAGTGCGCATCAGCTAGGTAGCCGCCACCCCGCCAGAGGTGAAGCTTTCCGAAGGAAGCCGCCAGAGGTTAAGCTTCTTTCAGAAAGCCGAAGGAACAAGTTCAGCTTCTTCCCTTCCTTCGGGAGGACGCACGTCCCCCGCCAGAGGTGAAGCGTCTTTCAGAAAGCCGCCACCCCGCTAGAGGTGAAGCTTTCCGAAGGAAGCCGAAAGAAGCGAAACAAGTTCGCTTCCTTCGGAAAGCCGACAGAGGTGAAGCTTCCCGAAGGACGTTCAGAAACAAGTTGCTTCCTTCGGGAACCTCTGGCGCTTCCATCGGGTAGCGAGCACGCAGTGACCTTCATAGTAGCTGATCTGTTGTCAATCTTAAATCTATGTGCAACAGGTCATCAATTTCCTAAGTATGCACGACTCTTGCATGGACCCCAAAGGTGACCCCCCCCTGAGACGCCGATCGGATCTAGCAGCACATTCGGTCGGGGAGCAGGGACAGACGTTGCCCAAAGTACGCCGAAATCCCTTGATCCTAACATAAGCAGCTCATTCCAAGAGATGCCGTATAGTTCACTAAGCTCTGCTTCGCGCCAGAGCTGAAGCTACGCGAGCGTAACTGCGTTCTTTCTGAATGACGCAACTGCCCTGAACTACTTCCGTTTCCCGCGGAGAGGGAAGCGCATTCCTAGAGGTTACCATAGGTAGGGGATTGGCTTTGCCAATCACCACCACAGGTAAGCCGCCCCTCTGAAAGACGTACGTCCTTCTGAAAGACGTACGTCCCTCGGGGGAGGTAGGGGTACGGAGAGGGGCGGAGGAGTACGTAGGAAGGAGTACTACAGCCTTGGGGGGACGGAGGTATTCCAAGGCCGTAGCGTCTTTAACCAAGTTACGCTCGCGTAGCTTCAGCTCTGGCGCGAAGCAGAGCTTAGTGAAATACACAGACCAAGTCGGCGCAGCCGCAGGTAAATACGCTGTTCTTTCTTTTGACCATCATCTACGATGATGGTGATCTTTGTTCACCATCAACGAACGTCTTTCTGTGCCTAAAGCAGGACGATCAGTGCGTATCCACTGCAAGCATAAGGCAGAACCCTACGTTTACCGACATAAAGAAGAGTCGTGCGGCATTCGTTACGCTCAACAACAGGCCGAGCCCTTGGGTGTCTTTCAGTAGACTCCACACTTGACGAAGGATATCGAGCTTCTTACATAAAGCATCGACCACACCAACAACAGGGGCATCTGCGGAACGCCCACTTTGCTGTTGGACGGACGATATGTCCGAGCTCACCAATCTAGAATTCCGGATTGAAATTCATAAATCAAGCCTATTGCCAATATAAATAAAAAGCCGCATCCACTAAAAAAAGGCCATAGGTTAATCAGCGTTTGATCCAGTAAGACAGTAACCCAAGGAAACAACAAGATTATTTCCACATCAAAAATAATAAATAAAATTGCCACTTGAAAAAATTGAATATCGACTTTAGCACGACTATCATCAAAAGGATCAAACCCACACTCATATATCGACGTTTTCTGCAAGTCGTGAATTCTTGTACTTGTGGAAAGAATGTAAGCTGCCGCAAACAGCAAGAAGCCAACAAACATACTTGTAAAAAAATACACTGCTAATATTTGATAATCGGTTGTGTACGTAGACGAAACCCAAGTGCGATAGGACAACACGATATTACTGCTCTTTTTTTGTAAAAATGTGCATAAACGTACACACTCTTCTCTTTAGTGGGCTGCGTCTTCCTTACGCTCGCGTAGCTTCAGCTCTGGAGCGAAGCAGAGCTTAAGGAAGAGCGTCTTTATGCTGCTTCGCATGATAAAAAGACATCGCATGAAAAAAAGACATCGCATGCTTCGCAAACCAAGTTTTTGCTCACCTTATACAACGTATTTGCCTACGGCTCCGCCGACGTAGTATGTGTAACCATAAGATACGATGAGGGTGCTTCGCTTCGAACATCCCACCGCAGGTAGTAGGGACGCGCCTAATGTTGTGCGAAGCACAGCCAACCGCAGGTTACGCGCACTGAAGCAACAACTAAGATGAGGGTCAGAGACGACCGTCGCGGATTTCTGAAAGAACGATTGCCTTGGTCTCGGAAAGACACCCTTCTTTACGAAATAGGCTTAGCTTTCTATGGTCTCCGAGGCACTGCGTAGCTTAAGGTGCGTAGCACCTGCACGGACTTGTTTTGCTTCCTTCGGAAAGCACTGCGAAGCCCTCTTCATGGTGATCTTGGATCACCATCAAGAAGCATAATAAGCACGGCCTTGTATCGCTTCCTTCGGATAGCACCGCATAGCTCCCCTTGACCATCAGCGTGGATTTTGATCAAGGAGCACAAGAAAAACTGCTAAGCCTAAGAAGCACCCGCTCTCTTTTACTTCGGGAAGACGGAGTAAGGATACGCGCGTATTTCCGAAGGAAGCCGCCCGAGGTGAAGCTTCTTTCTGAAAGAAGAAGGTCGCCCTTCCTTGGGAAGGAATCCGCCACCCCGCCAGAGGTGAAGCTTCCCGAAGGAAGCCGAAGGACGCGCTTTTTTCAAAACAAGTTCAGATAGAGAACACTCTTCATGGTGATCTTCGATCACCATGAAAAAGCCTAAGGTGCGTAGCACCAGCACTAGCTTCCTTCGGGAAGACGCAGATGATGATGGTGATCTTCGATCACCATGAAAGGCCTTGTTTCATAAAGCCCAGAGGTTAGCTTCACCTCTGTCCGTCCGTCCTTACGCTCGCGTAGCTGCACCTCTGGCGCGAAGCAGAGCTTAGGAAAGACATGGGGATCTCGCACTCCCGTAGGGTGCCCGTAGGGAGCCCGTAGAGAGCCCGTAGAGAGCCCGTAGAGAGCCCGTAGGGAGCCCGTAGTGAGCCCGTAGGGGGTGGTATTCCTCGAATTTGCTAGCGGCTGCGCCTTCGAAGAATGTGTACACATCCAGGATATGCTCCGCATAGCGAAGCGAAGCAGAGCTTACTGGATGTCAAATACGATCAAGTGTCCTACAGTGTATACAATCTTCGATTGTAAATACTTACTGAGTAGGTCACTTGATCGTATATTGCCATTACCATGATATACAATCTGCTTTCCAAAAGACCGAGCTGCATAAGGTAAATGCGTGATCTGCAAGCCCGGATCCTTTCTACGTCTTGCGCGTCTTCCCGAAGGACGCCCTTCCCGCCAGAGGTGAAGCTTCTTCCTTTCCTTCGGGAGGACGCACGTCCCCCGCCAGAGGTGAAGCTTACCGAAGGAAGCCGAAGGAAGCCGAGCTTCTTTCAGAAAGCCGCCAGAGGTGAAGCTTCCCGAAGGACGTTCGCTTCCTTCGGAAAGCGCCACCCCGCCAGAGGTGAAGCTTCCCGAAGGAAGCCGAAGGACGCCGCCAGAGGTGAAGCTTCCCGAAGGAAGCGAAGGACGCCCTTCCTTCGGGAGGACGCCGAAGGACGCCCTTCCTTCGGGAGGACGCCGAAGGACGCCGAGCTTCTTTCAGAAAGCCGAAGGACGCGCTTTTTTCAAAACAAGTTCAGAAAGCCGAAGGACGTGCTTTTTTCAAAACAAGTTGCTTCCTTCGGGAACCTCTGGCGCTTCCTTCGGAAAGCCACCACCCCGCCAGAGGTGAAGCTTCCCGAAGGAAGCGAAGGACGCCCTTCCTTCGGGAGGAAGCGAAGGACGCCCTTCCTTCGGGAGGACGCCGAAGGACGCCCTTCCTTCGGGAGGACGCCGAAGGACGCCCTTCCTTCGGGAGGAAGCCGAAGGACGCGCTTTTTTCAAAACAAGTACAGAAAGCCGCCAGAGGTGAAGCTTCCCGAAGGAAGCGAAGGACGCCCTTCCTTCGGGAGGAAGCCGAAGGACGCGCTTTTTTCAAAACAAGTTCATCAAGCCGCCAGAGGTGAAGCTTCCCGAATGACGTTCAGAAAAAAGTTGCTTCCTTCGGGAACCTCTGGCGCTTCCTTCGGAAAGCCGCCACCCCGCCAGAGGTGAAGCTTTCCGAAGGAAGCGAAGGACGCCGCCAGAGGTGAAGCTTCCCGAATGACGTTCAGAAAGCCGAAGGACGCGCTTTTTTCAAAACAAGTTCATCAAGCCGAAGGAACAAGTTCAGAACGCGCGTTCTTCGAGTGCAGGTGCTCCGCAACTTATGCTCCTTGATCTTAGGCTGCGCGATCCTTTGGAAAGCAGATCGACGATGATGGTGATGATGATGGTGATCTTTGATCACCAGCCACGGACCAAGGAAAGCGTAGTAGCTTTGGAGCCCAAGGAAAGCGTAACCTCGACGGAAAGCCCGCGGGTCGGAGGAACGCACCCACCGTATAGGCTTTAGTTCCCAATAGGTACGTTGATGGTGATCAAAGATCACCATCATACTCATCTAGGATCATCATAGACGATCTGCTTTCCAAAGGACCGCGTAGCACTCTTGAGGGTGATCTTCGATCACCATCAAGAAGCATAAGATTGGTACACTAACCTCCGGGCTCTGCGGACGTAACCGTAAGCACGGCCGTCTTTCATAAAGCACGCAGTGAACGAAAGCCGCCAGAGTTTACCAAAGGCCCCGATCTTTTAGAAAGAGATTGCACGTTGCCTGAATGGTGGGTGCAGACTGCGCACGTCTACAACGGACGCGCGTGCTTTCAGAAATAATGCCCTATTATGGAAAGAATGGAGGGGACAGTAGTGCCACACATACTAACGGTCCTTTGAATCATAAAGCGGGTGTGTCGGTCAGCAACGCTGTGTTGCACGTTCACCTAAGGTGAACGTTATTTGCATAGAGTTCGAAGAATGTTTGGTTATGTATTTTGCCCCATTAGAACAATTTGAAATGTTACGTTACGGGGTCGTTATAGGCCCATCACTATTGGCGGGAAGAGATTGGTCGATTACCAATCTAACAGTTTATTGCCTAATTTTTTTACTATTGTTTTTGTATTTATTTCGCTATCCATTAAAATTAATTCCCAATTTTTGGCAATTAGCTGGAGAGCAGTTTTTATTAACTTTCCAGAAAATTTTGGCGGAAAATTCCCCGAAAGGTAAACAATTTTTACCGTATTTTTTTAGTTATGCGTATATACTAGCTTGTGCTAATTTATTTGGTATGATACCTTTAGGTTTTACGTTAACTAGCCATTTAATCGTAACGTTTTTTTTCTCCTTTACGGTTTTTTTCTTTTTCTTGTATTTAGCAATTACAATACATGGTATAACGTTTTTAGGTTTTTTTTTGCCGGGTGGCACACCGTTTTTAATTATGCCTTTTCTTGTAATACTTGAAATATTAAGTTGGATTTCGCGTTTATTTAGTTTAGCCATTCGTTTATTCGCGAATATGATGTCTGGTCACACTTTATTAAAAATACTGGTTAGTTTTTTATTTTTATCGATAACCAGTACATTTCCTTTTGGGTCAAACGGTACATTTATCTTTGCAATTGATATCTTTCCTATAGTGTTACTGCACTTAATTGTTGCCATGGAACTGGCAATTGCTTGTTTACAAATATACGTGTTTTTAGTATTAACTGCTATTTACTTAAATGACGCATTAACGTTAGCTCATTGATGGTTAGCTTCGATCACTTCCGTCATGCGGACACGTAAACATATTCTGAGCACGTACGGGGGTTGGCCTTATACTTTTGATCTAGGAGCACACTCCTCGGTTACATTCGTGAATATGACGTTTTGTCGTTCACACCAAGTCAAATGTGCCTTACCTTGTGCGTAACCCTGATATCGAGCCATGACTGCGTTATCCAGAGGTTTACCAACAATCCGGATGTCCGTCGTTCACCCACTGCGTGCTTTCTTCAAGACCGACTCGAGTACGACTAACCTATGGCCGCCTACATCCGTAGCTGCTCCGCGTTCCTTGGTATGCTTGATGGCAATCTACGATTGCCATCACCCTCATTTACGATGATGGTCACTTCGTTCAAGACGCAACTGCCTTGGAATCCCTCCGTCCCCCTCCGTCTTGTAGAAAGCACCTCTAAGCACGCAGTAAGTGAAATAACCTGTGGGCTTGTTCTTGATGGTGATCGAAGATCACCATGAAAAGTGCTACGCGGTCCTTTGGTAAGCTCTGCTTCGCTTCGCTATGCGGAGCATAAGCAGAGCGACGATCTACTTTACAAAGGATGGCGATCCAACTTCCTACGGAGTGCTACGCGGACATGAACGTCAGCATCTAGGACGTATCTGAAACAAGTCCGTCGCTTCTATTCAATCCGATTAAGACGTACGTTACCCGCTTTCCGAAGGCAGCGAGAGAAAGGCATCTGTCATAAACACTGCGGGGGTATAGAGGTTGCCTGAGTAAAGTGCACTTCTCCACGTTAGTAGATAGTACTTACGTACGTGCAGTTTGCTACGTCGTCTTTTGGAATCCAAGTTGGGGCTCTTCCTTCGGAAAGACGGCCGGTTGCACTTGACCCAACCGTAGCAGCTGGTTACGAGAGAGGTCCGATAACCACGGCGAAGCTTTCGAGGGATCCACCGCAAGGGGAGCACAACTTCGAGCTTTGCACCTGACATGTGTGCATCTGTATGGCCTATTTCGCATATCCCCTACGTGCTTCGGGGAACAGAGTCAAAGACTTCAGTCACTAAGCTCTGCTTCGCGCCAGAGGTGAAGCTACGCGAGCATAACCCTTATTCAACCTCGGTTGACGTTACGCGTAGCACGCATAAGCCAGATCTTATTATCCGACGGACGTAAAGCTACGTGAATCACGCAGCGAACGTACGTCTTTCAGACAACCCGAGGGTGACCTTAGGTGATCATCGTACACTTACAGTGAACTACACAACAAATGCCTCAATTAGATTTTATTGCTTTTTTTTCTACTGTACTTTGGTTAGCTCTGTTTGTAGCAACCATAATTATTCTTGCTTTAGTTTATATATTACCAAATATGGTTTCTTTATTAAAAATTAGAAAATTGCAAAAACATACCTCGAAACGAAGGCGTGCCTCCGCCTAAACCTTGATGGTGATCGAAGATCACCATGAAATTGCGTTATGTGCCATTCAGTGCAGCTGACTCCGTTCCGAACTCGTGCGGACTTTTAGCGAAACGGTTCCCTGTGAGACCTGCTTTCACCGCAGTTTGGTGGGCGTAGCCTACACGTGTGTGCACAATCTTCGGTCCTTTGGAAATCGATGATTAAGCTCTGCTTCGCGCCTGATGTGAAGCTACGCGAGCGTAAACAATTGACCATAACCCACATGGCTGTATTCATGGTGATCTTCATCTTCGATCACCATCAACTAGGCCCCGCGGTCGCCATAGAGTTCACGCCATTACACATACTACGTCGGCGGAGCCGCACTTGAAAGAAGCAAATACGTTGTATAACGAACTGACCTGCGTACAATTTTAGGATCTACGGCTTTACACTACGTACGTCCATTGGAGGCGTGGTTCGTTTTATGTGACCAATCAAGAGATGCCCTTACGTCTCCGTCCTTGGTGAAACGGACGGAAAGAAGCGTTCTTGTGCTACGCACCTTATGCTTGTTGATGATGATCCACGATCACCTTCAAGAGTGCAGTCGTACACGTCCGCGTGGAGGGTGAACAAAGATCACCATGATCAATGCAGTGAACTACGTGTACTTACGATCACGTAGCTTCACCTCGGGCGCGAATCATAGCTTAACCTCCCCCTACACACCCGCAGGGGGTGTGCACACACACACCCCCTGCGGGTGTGTGTGTAGGGGAAATGGTGCTCCTCGTCAAAGATTATTGCGTGCGTTATGTAACAAGGGCCTCCTGCGCATACGCAGGAGGACGGGCGTTCTGGCATCATCATCGATGATAATGATGCTTCGCTTCGACCGTCCACCGACGGAGAGTTACTCGTCCTTGGTCACCACAGGTAGGTTATTGCAAGCGTGTCTGTTGTAAACCAACCCAAGGTTTACAACTTATGTGCGTAGCACCGCTCACAGAGGGATACGCTCTATCAAGGATCCTATACGATGATGGTCATAGACGTCCAACCTTCGTCAACCCTGCAGGGGAGTCACCATCAAGTAGCTCATAAAATCTTGCAGATATGCGCTGACAATCTTCATCACCAGCATTTACTATGACGGTTGCTAACGGCGAACGAGCAGACGTGAGGTTTTTTCCTGCCGTCGTAGGAATAGTGTGCGACAAAGACCGGAGGTCCCCATTGTGAAAACAAGACTTGGCATCGACGTCCTTTGGAAAGTAGGTCGTAGCCGATGATCTTGGTTCACCGCATCGTGCACGTCTATCAAGTTGATGCACTTGACCCTAACTAGGATCACCTTGGGAGGGCGCATACATCTTGCGCTAGCAGCTGCCGACTTTTGGTAATCTAGAGTTCTGTGTTTGCGTTCACGCAGTGCACAAAGTGAACTTCCAGAAACCAATTACACATACTACGTCGGCGGAGCCGCACTTGAAAGAAGCAAATACGTTGTATATACATCAAGATCTGTGTTGCCTGAATCAACAGCACGTCAAGTCAGGGACGGTTTGTAATTTATTCAAGTTTGTATCTTATGGAATGTCGACAATATAACTTGTGCTAAACTGGACCCATAGGTGGACTGAAACTACACGTTATTACGCTCGCGTAGCTTCACCTCTGGCGCGAAGCCGAGCTTATGGAAGTATCACCCCCCCCCTCTCTCATTCCCACAGGTAATCCGAGGGTCTTATGTCTTTTCATTGACGGCAATCATCGATAGCCATCACCTTCATCTACGATCTGATTTCCAAAGGATCGCGCAGCATAAGGTCTCTGCGTTCAACACGCAACTGCCCGGGAATACCTCCGTTACCCTCCGCGGGGGACGGAGGGGGACGGACGTCTTTCAGAGGGAAGCGCATCAATGCGGGTGATCCAAGATCACCATTCAAGAGGTAACCAGAGGTAGGGGATTGGCTTTGCCAATCCCCACCACAGGTTAGCCGCCCACCTCCGGCTTGCGCGTCTTCCCGAAGGAAGCCGAATGACGCTTTAGCTGCTGCGCACTCCGTCCCCCGCTTACCGAAGGACGCGCTTCCTTCGGAAAGCGGGGAACGTACGTCTTTCAGATGGACGTGCTTTCTGAAAGAAGCCCGCGACCCGAAGGAAGCTCGCTTCTCCCGAAGGTTGCGCTTCCTTCGGGGAACGGAGTGCCATCCCCCGCTTTCCGAAGGAAGCGCCAGAGGTTCCCGAAGGAAGCAACTTGTTTCTGAACGTCCTTCGGGAAGCTTCACCTCTGGCGGCTTTCCGAAGGAAGCGAACTTGTTTCGCTTCCTTCGGCTTCCTTCGGAAAGCTTCACCTCTGGCGGGGGACGTGCGTCCTCCCGAAGGAAGGGAAGAAGCTTCACCTCTGGCGGGCTTCTTTCAGAAAGCGGGTAGCAGCTTCACATCTGGCGGCTTTCTGTAATTAGCTCAACTTGTTCCTTGGGGAAGCTTCACCTCTGGCGGCTTCCCGAAGGACGTGTAACCTTCGGGAAGACGGCCTTCAATCCCAGAGGTTTCTTCAAGATATTCAAGACGCAACTGCCCCGCGCTTTCCGAAGGACGTTCGGGATGCGCATCAATGATGGTGATCCAAGATCACCATTCAACAAGTTACCCGCTCTTTAAGAAGGATACGCGAAGCACGCAGTGACCCTCAGCGTAGCTGATGGTGATGGCAATCTACGATCAAGTGTCATACACCGTATTGGACATCATCCAAGATGATGGTGACATACGCTGTCTGTATTTACGCTCGCGTAGCTTCACCTCTGGCGCGAAGCAGAGCTTACAATCGAAGATTGTATACGCAGTATGTGTACACATTCTTCGAAGGCGCAGCCGCTGGCAAATTCGATGAATTCCACCGCCTACGGGCTCCCTCCGGGAGTGCGTGCTCTTATCCTTTGGAGAGCGAGCGTCTTGAAGATCTTGAAGAAACCTCTGGGCTTTGCAGACGTGAACGTAATAAGCGTAGATGATGATCTTCAGCGCGGGTCCCCAAAGGTGACCGTCCAATAGAACTACTCTACGGCGAAACACAGGCGACTCCGTACGTAGTTGATGTAGTCAGTCACAAGGTAGCCGCCGATAGTCTGGTTATGAAAAATCACCTACGGTGGGTATAAACAAAAAACCTGGGAAGTAAAAAATTGTAATTCAGCTATTAGCCCGCCCAACGGACGGGCGTAATGGTGTAGGCAGCCACAAACACAAGGCGTCTGCTGGGCTTGTCCTTGCTTAAGAATGAGGTTGGTTACACACGTTGAACGTTAGCGCAGAGACGCCTAGTATGCTGCCTGACAGGTATCCTGGTTAGGAGACGGTGCAAATGATTATGCTCCGCATAGCGAAGCGAAGCAGAGCTTAGCCACAGTGTATTTCATATTCCGAGCAGAGTTTTCCTAAGTAAGCTCCGTCGTTGGTTGTCTAGCAATACACCATTTGTTGGTAACCTTTGGTGACCATAACCTACGTGCTTTCCAAAGGACCCAGAGGTAAGGCGTTCTTATCCAAAGGGAGGTTAAACGTCATTCCTTCGACGAACGGAGGGAGTAAATTAAGGTGCGCTTCCCTCGAATAATGGCCGTCAAGTAGCGTGCTGGTGCTCCGCATCTTATGCTTCTTGATCTTATGCTGCGCGTTCCTTTGTAAAGCAGATCGTCGATCTGCTTTACAAAGGATCGCACAGCATAAGGTCTAGGGGTGCTGACGTTTACGTCCGCATAGTTCACTGCCTACGTTCAATACGGCGTATCCTATGGTAACCTATGGGTGATTATTCGTGCGACGCAGACGTGAACGTCAGCACTATTGATGGTGATCCACGAGCACCATGAAGAGTGCTCAAGTTCACGTCCGTGGATGGTGATCAAAGATCACCATGATCATCATCACCTCCATCTACCATGAGGGTCAGCACCCCTAGACCTTATGCTCCGCGATCCTTTGGAAAGCAGGTCGTAGAGGATGGTGATGGCAATCTACGATCACGTGAACTACGCCGTCGCTGCTAAGCTCGGCTTCGCGCCAGAGGTGAAGCTACGCGAGCGTAAGCACTCCGTCCGTTGGTGGAAGAGCGTGGGGGTGCTCCGCACCTTATGCGTCTTGATGGTGATCCAAGATCACCATGAAGAGTGCTGACGTTCACGTTTGCGTAGCACGGGCTTGTTGATGGTGATCGAAGATCACCATGAATTGAACTACGCGTATCTTTCTGAAAGAGCGGGCGTCTTTCAGAAACCTCTGTAACATTTACGTCAATCCTCGTGCTGGTGCTACGCACCTTATGCGTCTTGATGGTGATCTTCGATCACCATGAGGAGTGCTACGCGTATTCTCTGGTATCCTCTGAGTGCTTGATGAAAGAAGGCCGTCTTCCCGAGCTTCTTTCAGAAAGCCGCCACCCCGCCATAGGTGAAGCTTTCCGAAGGAAGCGCCAGAGGTGAAGCTTCTTTCAGAAAGCCGCCACCCCGCCAGAGGTAAAGCTTTCCGAAGGAAGCCGCCATAGGTTAAGCTTCTTTCAGAAACAAGTTCATCAAGCCGCCAGAGGTGAAGCTTTCCGAAGGACGTTCAGAAACAAGTTCATCAAGCCGCCAGAGGTGAAGCTTTCCGAAGGAAAAAGTTGAACCTCTGGCGGAAAGAGCGTGCTGGTGCTCCGCACCTTGGGCTTGTTGATGGTGATCTTCGATCACCATGAAGAGTGCTACGCGGTGTTGGTGCACCGGACCTTATGCTTCTTGATGGTGATCGAAGAACAGCAGGAAGAGTGCTCTGCGGTTCTGACCATCAGCGTAGATTATGGTGATGATCATGGTGATCTTTGATCACCATCCACGAAGACCAAGGTACGCGAATCAGCGAGGACGTCTCATCATCATCAGCTACGCTGATGATCTTCATAGACGCCCATCCCTCGCTTCCCGAAGGACGCACGTCCCCCTAAGGAAGCGGGGAACGGAGGGACCCACTCTGTCCTTCGGAGAACTACCGTAAAGAAGCGTGCTGGTGCTCCGCACCAGCGCCCACTATCTGCAAAACGGACTTGTTTCAGAAAGGATTCCTCCGTTCCCCCAAGGACGTACGTCTTTCAGAGGGATGGCCGAATCGCATGGTCACCTTAGGTGACCATCTTCAGCAAGCACGCAGTGACTCCAACGGACGGACGTTAGCACTCTTCATGGTGACCCAAGATCACCATCAATAAGCAGCAGTGCTAACGCTGCGGATAGAACTGCGTGGTGTTGGTGCTCGGTTCCTTATGCTTCTTGTTGGTAAGCTTCGATCACCATGAAGAGGGCTAGGCAGTGCTTAGCATACCAAGGTAAGCGATCTTGAATAAAGCAGCGACGAACCTCGACGAGGTGGGTCAGTTCCGCGATGCTCGTCTTTCATAAAGACAGCGCATCCCTTACACACCCCCCCGCGGGGTCCGAAGGAAGCGCGTTCCACGACGAAACAAAGGGTGCACACCCGGCCAAAGAACGGCGGGTGTGTCACCATCAGCGTAGCTGATGGTGAGCTATGTTCACCATCAAGGGGGTGGCCCCAAGTCAGTCTCGTTTGCGTGTTACAGCAACTGACGCCAGTAGCTGGTGATCCAAGATTACATCACTTAGATGCTCCGTTACGTTCACGGATCACCATCAGCTATAATGATGGTTAGCTACTAGTTTTTTTTTGCGCGTAGACGAAACCTGTGGGTGATAGCGTTCATCAAAGGTAAGGTCTCGTGAAAGAAAGAACAAGCATCAGCTTGGGTTACACTTGACGTACAGGCAACAGGCCAACCAAAGGTAGACGTTCTGCTTTGTACTGCGTAGACCTCCGCAAAGAGGATGGAGGTCTTCCATGAAGAACAGCATAAGTTCAGAAAGCCCGCTCGTCCTCCGCAGGACGGACAAAGCCCACCAAAGCTTAGCGTACTCGCGGAAATATGCTCAGAAATCGTAGCACGATGTGGATGGGTCAGTTGTATTGATCATTCATAACTAGGGTACCTGATTGACGTTCACCTTAGGTGAACGTTAGGATGATCTTAGATCATCACACGCACGTCTTTCAGAAAGTTGTTGCTAGACAATTGCGCATATAGCGTATTGAGGTTTACGTCCGCGTGCTCTCTTTCCGAAGGAAGCGCCAGAGGTGAAGCGTCTTCCCTTCCTTCGGGAAGCGGGGGAAGGCACTCCGTTCCTCTTCAAGACGTACGTTCCTCTTCAAGACGTACGTTCCCCGCTTCCTTCGGGTAGCGGGGGACGTACGTTTTGAAGATGGAATCGCATCCAAAGAGGTTACATCAGGTTACCCTACACGCTCCGTCCCCCTCCGACCTTCGGAGGACGGAGGGGGACGGCTAACTTATGGTGTCTTTCAGAAAGCACGCAGGGACCATCATCGTAGATGTTGGTGATGGCATCGTTGATCAAGTGTACACATCCAGTTTATGCTCCGCATCGCGATGTCTTTTTACAAAGGACGTCCTTGCTTCGGAAGCAGAGCTTACTGGATGTCAAATACGCTGTATTACTATTGTCAGCTTTCAGGACAAATGGAGGAAAGTGCCGTTCACAACGTGAACGAATTGAACAAAAAAAATTATCATGTTAGTTTTAGGATCAAAATTAATCGGCGCAGGTTTAGCGACAATCGCATTAGGAGGAGCTGGAGTGGGTATTGGTGTTGTTTTCGGATGCTTGATCGTTGGTGTATCTCGCAATCCATCTATGATGAAACAATTATTTAGTTATGCCATTTTAGGATTTGCCTTAACTGAGGCAATCGCCTTATTTGGATTAATGATGGCGTTTCTGATTTTATTTGCATTCTAGTAAACTTGAAGGCAATCGTAGCTCAAGTGGACACATCCAGTTTATGCTCCGCATAGCGAAGCGAAGCCGAGCTTACTGGATGTCAAATACGCTGTTTTACTGACCATCCACGCGTAGCCATCCTCCGGATTTCCGAAGGAAGCCTAACTTCTTTCAGAAAGCCGCCAGAGGTGAAGCTTCCCGAAGGAAGCGAAGGACGCCCTTCCTTCGGGAGTAAGCCGAAGGACGGAAACAAGTTCGCTTCCTTCGGAAAGCTGCCAGAGGTGATGCTTCCCGAAGGACGTTCGCTTCCTTCGGAAAGCCGCCAGAGGTGAAGCTTTCCGAAGGACGTTCAGAAACAAGTTCATCAAGCCGCCAGAGGTGAAGCTTCTTCCCTTCCTTCGGGAAGCCGCCAGAGGTGAAGCTTATTCCCTTCCTTCGGAAAGAGAGATCGGGTAGACTCCAACGGACGCACTCTCTTTCTGAAACAAGCTAGGCTTCCCGAAGGAAGGGAACTTGTTCCCTTCCTTCGGAAGGACGCACGTCCCCCGCCAGAGGTGAAGCTTTCCGATGGAAAGAGAGCACGCATTGACCTTATGCTGCGCGATCCTTTGGAAAGCAGATCGTAGCTGCAGGTGCTGGCAATCAAGTGTACACAATCTTGGATTGTACGTCCGTTGGAAATCGATGATTACGATGAGTACCACCCCCTCCGGGCGCAATCCAGGCTCTCTCCGGGAGTGCGAGCTCTTATCCTTTGGGGAGCGAGTAATCTCTTGACTGGTGATCATGGATCACCATCATTGATGCGCTTCCCGTACGTCCTTCGGAAAGCGCGGGGCAGTTGCGTTTTGAAGAAACCTCTGGGCTTGATGAACTACCTAGTCGCCTTCTGAAAGAATGGGTCCTTTTGTAAGCTCTGCTTCGCTTCGCTATGCGGAGCATAACCCAGTATCTGGGTCAAAGTACGTGCGACGTGCGCGTTCCCGAATTCAAGTAGAAAACATGCTCTGCTTTGGGATAGATGCAAATTCACCAACAGCCTAATGGAGATGCACCCTGCACTTTCAGCAGCGCTGGCTGCAAGCACCATCCTTTGACGTTCACGTACGCGCTTCTTTCAGAAGACACGGCTCGTTCAGTAGACTACGCCGTCCTTGTTACGCTAGCGTAGCTTCACCACTGGCGCGAAGCAGAGCTTAGGCACACCTTCCTATCCAAAGGATGGCCTTCTTGCCCGAATGACCAAGATGGTGATCGAAGCACACCATCATCAGAGACGCTTCTTTTCCGTAGGACGCAAGCTGGTCAACAAATGTGACCATAACCGGAGACCTGCTTTACAAAGGTCGGCAGATCTCCCTCGTCCTTCGGGTGACGGAACCCAAGGAAAGCGTAGCAGCGACGCTATGCACCCGGTACATAGGTAGGCCCACGCTTTCTGTATAACAGGCTCTACGTTATGCTTCGCATAGGAAGAGACGTTGGGAGGCTTGGCGTTCACCAACGCACTTGGTGCGGTTGTTGTGGAGATTCATCCAAGATTATTTCACTTACTGGAGGCGTACCAAAGATCGGCGTAGACGAGGCGTGCTGCTATTTCTATTCGATCAGCACGCAGGAATTGAACGAAAGGCACCTAGATCAGAGTACAGTCCACTCGCTAGAGGAGACGCCGATTGTGTGTACATAAGTTGTCTGATTTTCATCTAATATTCCGAGATACAACGGACGCACCTAGTGAACTGAACTTACGGTTTTTGGGCACAGAATGCAGGCATCTGAGGTGGCCGAATTATAATTCGTGAGTACCTAACGCCATTCAAGGCATGATGAACCAAGCTTTATTATGTGTAGACCCCCATGTGGCACGTTGATTACGTTTCTGCTTGAGGGTGATCCACGAGCACCATCACCATCAGCTACAATGAAGGTCAGTTCACAATAACGAAACGCTCGATTGAACGATATGGCACATTTCAGAAAAAATCATCCTTTTCATTTAGTTACCCCGAGTCATTGGCCTATTGTTGTTTCAACATTGGTGGCTGTGACCGGATTATCGTTAATTAGTTGTTTTTGGTTTGATTCTAGCAGCAATTCATCTGGGTGGCATCCCAAGTATGGCTTGTATCTTGGGTTAACAGGGTTAATTATGGCAGTTTTGGGTTGGTTTAATGATTTAATCCATGAGTTAACAGGATCGCAGTCAATGAAAAGTTACTCACCTAGTGAGTCTACAAATACTCAATCTCGGTCAGCCGATCGGAATTCTTCGGAACTTTCTGTCGCCACTGTAGACTTTGGTACTAACCAAAATCGTCGCGTACTAAATAGGCCGCATGGTAATATTCTTAATGAAGCGGTTGAACATAACATTATGAATGGTATGATTTTATTTCTTGCTTCAGAAGTTATGTTATTTTTTTCATTTTTTTGGGCGTTTTTTAATACCAGTTTATCGCCAAGTATATTTTTTGGTAATGTATGGCCACCGAAAGGTTTGACCCCAGTAGCACCTTTTGAAGCACCATTATTAAATACGGTGTTGTTGTTAAGTTCTGGTGTTACGGTTAATGCATTTTATTATAATTTAAAAGGCTTGCGGTCTTTAAGTAGTTATGTATCTCGCCCACTTGAGTACAATCAATCTACCAAGGATCCGCGATCGACTACGCCCGTCCGACGAGACGACACAACTTCTGTACATGTGGCCGAAACGACGTTACGTTGGTTACAAAAAAAACCCACAACTTGTACGATTTACTCAGCGGTAATGGCCAAATGGCAATCCATCTACGCAAATTTAAGTTGGACGTTGGTTTTTGGTTTAATTTTTATGTTTATTCAACTTTATGAGTTTATTCATGCAAATTTTACGATTTCGGACGGTGCCTTTGGTTCGACCTTTTATATGCTTACTGGACTTCATGGTCTTCATGTCTGTTTAGGTTTAGCTCTTTTAATATATTCTGGCTTTCGATTAATTCGTGGTGATTTTGATCTACAATCTGCGCCGCATCTTGGCGTTACTTGTTCGGTAATATATTGGCACTATGTGGATTTGATCTGGATCTTGGTGTTTATACTTGTATATGTGGGAACAGGTAGCGCAGTAAACTAAAAGGTTTGGTCCAAACTACCCCCCCGCAGGGTTTTGGTTCGAACTGCTTCTCAGCTCTCAGCCCACGCCCATTTAGTGACCAGAGAAGTCGCCCTTATTTTCCGAAGGACGGATGTTTCATCATCATCATCTACGCTGATGATCTTCTGAGACGCCTTAGCTGCTAATCACTTCGTCCTTCGGGGAACGGCGTAATCAAGCGTGCAGGTGCGGAGCCTCTTCGGATTTTTGATGGTGATCCAAGATCACCATGAAGAGTGCAGACGTACTCGTCCGCGTCGTACACTTGACCATCCTCGTTGCTTATTGAACTACGCACCTTATGCTTGTTGATGGTAATCTAAGATCACCATCAAGAGTGCTGCGCGTAGCCTTTCTCAATCTTGAAGAGATCGGATGCTTTCTGAAAGAAGGCCGTGAGGGTGCTGCACACACAATGCTTCTTGATGGTGAACCAAGATCACCATGAAGAGTGCTCCGTTTAGCCTTACTCTGTGTTTCGCGTCTTTCCGAAGGATACACGTCCTTCGGGAAGCTTCACCTCTGGCGGCTTGATGAACGTCCTTCGGGAAGCTTCACCTCTGGCGGCGTCCTTCGGCTTTCTGAACGTCCTTCGGGAAGCTTCACCTCTGGCGGCTTTCCGAAGGAAGCGAACGTCCTTCGGGAAGCTTCACCTCTGGCGGCTTTCCGAAGGAAGCGAACGTCCTTCGGGAAGCTTCACCTCTGGCGGCTTTCCGAAGGAAGCGAACGTCCTTCGGGAAGCTTCACCTCTGGCGGCTTTCTGAAAGAAGCTCGGCTTCCTTCGGCTTTCTGAAAGAAGCTCGGCATCCTTCGGCTTTCTGAAAGAAGCTCGGCTTCCTTCGGCTTTCTGAAAGAAGCTCGGCTTCCTTTGGCTTCCTTCGGCTTCCTTCGGCTTTCTGAAAGAAGCTCGGCTTCCTTCGGCTTCCTTCGGCTTCCTTCGGCTTCCTTCGGCTTCCTTCGGCTTCCTTCGGCTTCCTTCGGCTTCCTTCGGCTTCCTTCGGCTTCCTTCGGCTTCCTTCGGCTTCCTTCGGCTTCCTTCGGAAAGATGCGCGTATCCTCGCGTCTTGAAGAGTGCAGGTGCTCCGCACCTAATGCTTTTTGATGGTGATCGTAGATCACCATGAAGAGTGCTCTCTTTCTGAAAGAATCTCGACTTCCGAGCTGCTACCCGCTTGATGAAAGAAGCCCGCTTCCCGAAGGAAGCGAACTTGTTTCATCAAGCCCACCAGAGGTGAAGCTACTTCCCTTCCTTCGGGAGGACGCACGTCCTTCGGGAAGCGGGTAACGTACGTCTTGAAGAGGGACGGAGACTCAGGAAAGCGCAGCAGCTACGGCGTCCTTCTTCTTTCTGAACGTCCTTCGGGAAGCTTCACCTCTGGCGGCTTTCTGTAAGAAGCTCAACTTGTTTCTGAAAGAAGCTCGGCTTCCTTCGGAAAGCGCCAGAGGTGAAGCTTTCCGAAGGAAGCGAAGGACGCCCTTCCCGAAGGAAGGGAAGAAGCTCGGCAAGACGAGCGTATCCTTCCTCCGTCTTACAGAAAGCGCGTCTTGCCGAAGGAAGCCGAAGGCTGCTGGTGCTCCGCACCTTCGGGTTCTTGATGGTGATCGAAGATGAAGATCACCATCAAGAGTGCTGTGTCGTGTTTCTTGATGGTGATCTTCGATCACCATCAAGAGTGCTGCGCATACCAAGAGATCGAAGACCCATTGATCTCCTAGCTACGTGACGCTCTTCCTTCGGAAACCGGCCCGACCACTTGTTCGAAGTGGTGTAATCGTCAGTGATCTATTTCTACAAAGGATGTCATTTTTGGGTTGGGAACACAACAAGAACATACAACAACATACACATGAAAAAAACAACTAAAAAAACAACAGTCAAACCATCTGCACCATTTGGTCGCGCGCAAGATTCACATCAAAAAAGTATGGGATTTATTTTGAACTTAAAAGATAACATCGCACAAGTGTCGGGCTTACCTGCGGTTAAATCAGGAGAATTAGTGCGTGCCGAAAAAAATTTAGGTATAGTTTTAAATTTACAACAACGTACTATTAGTGTTGTATTCTTATCTGATACCAAATTGAAAATTGGAACGCCGGTTACACCATTAAATAAATTAATCAATGTCCCGGTGACGTTGCGTAATTTGGGTAAAGTGTTGTCGGTGGCAGGTAACGATTTAAATAAAAGTGCACAAGTGCATTTTTCGAATGTAAATCAACGTCCTGTGGAATTAAAAGCACCTGGTATAATTGTACGACAATCCATTTATGAGCCATTATGTACTGGAACAAAAATTGTAGATAGTATCATTCCCATTGGATTGGGACAGCGTGAGCTAATTATCGGTGATCGCTCTTGTGGAAAAACCGTAATCGCGTTAGACGCCATTTTAATTAACGGATAATTGTTATTATACAACGTATTTGCATACGTAGTATGTGTACACGTGCTCGTAGATTGCCATCACCATCAACTACGATAATGGTCACTGCGTGCTATGAAATACGCCAAGGGTTACCAGAGGTTACCCTAGATCCTGCGCACTCCGTCCCCCCTCCGTCCCCTGAAGGCCGCGCTTCCCGAAGGACGTGCGTCCTCCCGAAGGAAGGGAAAAAGCTCGGGGGACGGAGGGGAACAGAGGAAGGTTCCGAGTATCTTTCCTACGTCTTCCCGAAGGAAGCCGCCAGAGGTGAAGCTTTCCGAAGGAAGCCGCCAGAGGTGAAGCTTCCCGAAGGAAGCGAAGGACGCCCTTCCTTCGGGAGGAAGCCGACGGACGTGCTTTTTTCAAAACAAGTTCATCAATCCGCCAGAGGTGAAGCTTTCCGAAGGAAGCCGCCAGAGGTGAAGCTTCCCGAAGGACGTTCAGAAACAAGTTGAACCTCAGGCGCTTCCTTCGGAAAGCCGACAGAGGTGAAGCTTCCCGAAGGAAGCGAAGGACGCCCTTCCTTCGGGAGGAAGCCGAAGGACGTGCTTTTTTCAAAACAAGTTCAGAAATCCGCCAGAGGTGAAGCTTCCCGAAGGACGTTCAGAAAGCCGAAGGACGCCGCCAGAGGTGAAGCTTTCCGAAGGACGCCCTTCCTTCGGGAGGACGCCCTTCCTTCGGGAGGACGCGCTTTTTTCAAAACAAGTTCGCTTCCTTCGGAAAGCCGCCAGAGGTGAAGATTCTTTCAGAAAGCCGAAGGATGCGCTTTTTTCAAAACAAGTTCATCAAGCCGAAGGAAGTCGCCAGAGGTGAAGCTTTCCGAAGGAAGCCGCCAGAGGTGAAGCTTTCCGAAGGACGTTCAGAAACAAGTTCGCTTCCTTCGGAAAGCCCCCAGAGGTGAAGCTTCCCGAAGGACGTTCAGAAAACCGCCAGAGGTGAAGCTTCTTTCAGAAACAAGTTCATCAAGCCGCCAGAGGTGAAGCTTCCTTCGGAAAGAGAGAGCGGGTAATCTCCAACGGACGCACGCTCTTCCATCGGGAAGACGGCCTTCTTTCAGAAAGCACCTAGAATATACGCGCGTTTTTCCGAAGGAAGCCGAGCTTCCCGAAGGTAGCGCGTCCCCCGAAGGACGCGCTTTCCGAAGGAAGCGAACTTCTTTCAGAAAGCGCCAGAGGTTCCCGAAGGAAGCAACTTATTCCCTTCCTTCGGAAAAAGAGCATGCATAGACCTTATGCTGCGCGATCCTTTGAAAAGCAGATCGTAGATGACGTTGATGGCAATCTTCGATCAAGTGTCCTACAGCGTAGTAGACATCCAGTAAGCTCTGCTTCCGAAGGAAGGACGTCCTTTGGAAAAAGACATCGCTATACAACGTATTTGCTTCTTTCAAGGGCGGCTCCGCCGACGTAGTATGTGTATACAACGTATTTGCTTCTTTCAAGTGCGGCTCCGCCGACGTAGTATGTGTATGCGGAGCATAAACTGGATGTGTACACATTCTTCGAAGGCGCAGCCGCTGGCAAATTCTATGAATACCACCCCCTACGGGCTCCCTACCGGCACCCTACAGGCTCCCTACGGGCTCCCCACGGGCGCTCGAGCTCTTATCCTTTGGGGAGCGAGCGTCTTGAAGATCTTGAAGAAACCTCTGGGATTGGTGATCTGCTTTCCAAAGGATGGCGATCCAACTTCCTCGGGAGTGCTGCGCGTACGTGTACGTCAATTAGCACTTTGCAAACCGTGCGTTCACGACGTGATTGTAATCAAATATAGTGGTTGCGTGCTGGAGACCGTAGTGTAGACATATTTCAGGATTTTTGTCCAAATTATAGCGCAGTGTGTGGTCGAACACGGATCCGTCCAGGACATATGAGTTCACTATGTGAACGCAACTAGCGCAGCTACGTACGTCTCGTTATGAAGATGGTAACCTTTGGTGACCTGCGGTCTTAGGCGTATTTCATAAAGAGACATAATCCCCTCGAAGAACCGAGTGCGTGGCCACCACGTTGGGCACCCGGCCTTTGGCAAGGTACGAAGGTAGCCAAGCTTGTCGACCTTCCTTCGGAAGGACGGCCTGCCTCCCGAAGGAAGGGCACACCCTCCCACGTCTTTCCGAAACATAGCACAGCAGAGCTCAAGTACACGTGATCGTAGATTACCATCACCTGCATCTACCATGATGGTCACTTCGAGCTCTTCAAGACGCGCGTATCCTTTCTGAAACAAGTCCGTCTTTCCGAAGGAAGGGAAAAAGTTGCTTCCTTCGGGAACCTCTGGCGCTTCCCGAAGGACGTGCTTCCTTCGGAAAGCTTCACCTCTGGCGGGGTGGCGGCTTTCCGAAGGAAGCGAACTTGTTTCATCACGCTTCACCTCTGGCGGGGTGGCGGCTTTCCGAAGGAAGCGAACGTCCTTCGGGAAGCTTCACCTCTGGCGCTTCCTTCGGAAAGCTTCACCTCTGGCGCTTTCCGAAGGAAGCCGAAGGACCAAGTTCAGTTTCTTACAGAAAGCTCGCTTCCTTCGGAAAGAGAGAGCGGGTAGACTCCAACAGTCGCACTCATTTTCCGCCAGAGGTAAAGCTTTCCGAAGGAAGCCGCCAGAGGTTAAGCTTCTTTCAGAAACAAGTTCGCTTCCTTCGGAAAGCGCCAGTGGTGAAACTTGATCCTTCGGCTTCCTTCGGAAAGCTTTACCTCTGGCGGCTTTCTGTAAGAAGCTGAACTTGTTCCTTCGGGAAGACGTGCGCCTACTTTGGGGCACGGACGTAAGTGAACCACCCCCTACGGGCTTCCTACGGGAGTGCGAGCTCGCCATGTCTTTACGAAGGACGGACGGCCAGAGGTGAAGCTAACCTCTGGTCCACTTGATCATCATCTACGATCTGCTTTCCAAAGGATGGCGATCCAACTTCCTTCGGAGTGCTACGCGGACGTGTACGTCTAATCGCAATCTTGCCGGTTTACCTGGATAAAACTCGCAGATGCGAGTGTTGCCTACTTGTGCATCTACGCCGACAGCGGCAGTATAACGTGAGAATTATGCCAATTTTTCGCCCTATCTTGCTGGAGTGGCACCTAGTGGCTGCTTGAACTGAGCCTATACACTAGGGGTTGCCTGTACGGAACCTCAGGCGTATGCTTCGACGTATATGGCGGTTCTCTGATCACCAAAGGGCCTACCTAGGTTTTAGGTTAGGCCACTGCACAGCCGTGGCGTGCAGTTTACAGACCAACTATAACCAGACAAATCGTTGCGTTGTCTCGGAAAGACGTAGGATTGTGTGCTCAAGGCAGGCCGTCCTCTCGAAGGCAGGGAGATCAGCGAATCAGGTTTCTGATCGATGCTCAAGACGGTCACCAAATGTGACCATCCACGAGCCTCAGCGACGGTCACCAAAGGTGACCAGCAGACTCCCTCCGATCTTCGAGGGAAAGGCGTAAAGAGACTCCCTGCTTTCCCCAGCAAGAGCGTTTATTTCCTACGACATTCGGCGCAGAACAACGTCCTTTGTAAATAGGCTGCGCTCTCTAAGCACCTTTGGTGACCGACGTTGCGGCGACGCACTCCGTTCGTCGAGGGAAGGGCGTCTATTTCTTCAAGACGCCCTTCCCTCCACGAACGTATGGAGTCCGCTGGTCACCTTTGGTGACCATCTTCATATCGAGACGTTAGTAGCTTAGGTAAAGTAGGCTTGTAGTCGCGTATATCCCGTCGGATGTATGGTCACGTACGTTGGCCTGATCGTAGCCAATCCCTTCGGGAGTGTGTGTGTGACCAAGTCAGCACCAAAGTAAGGGCGATCTAACGTTCTTAGGGGAATCCGGTATCTGAAGAAGGTCACCTTTGGAGACCAGCGTACTCCCTCCGTTCCCCTAAGGAAGCGAGGTAAATGCGTCTTTCATAAAGAGACGCTTCCGTCGTAAAAACGTTCGTAGACGAACTGAGCATCATCTACGATGATGGTGATAGCTACGTAACGCAAAGTTGAGTAAAAACGTTTGATGGTGATCGAAGATCACCATGAAAATCGTGTGCCCTTGCTTCGGGAGGCAGCACGTCCTCCCAATGGATGGGAGATCTGCCGTCCTATGGAAAGCAGGGTTCAAGACAGGTCATAGCCTTACAATGGATGGGCGTCTGACCACCCCTATAATACGCCCTTGGGGGGCTACGCGTTACTTTGTTTCCAACCTTCGGGGGTAGAGCGATCATCAAATTCAACCTGCACTCCACAGGACGGCGATATGTAGGCTGGCTTCAATACGTTCGCACCTTTCCAAAGACCGGGAGTCCTACGTGGATGATACGCGCACCGTTCCCCGAAGGACGGAGAGGGTAGGGTGTCTAGTAACGAAGGCCGAAGGTTACCATCTTCCGCACAAGATGGGTGTTGCGGAGATTGAGGAGACCACGGGGGGGTTGACTCCAACGGACGCACGACTGCCAAGCCCAGAGGTTTCTTCAAGACGCAACTGCCCCGCGCTTTCCGAAGGACGTTCGGGAAGCGCATCAATGACGGTGATCCAAGATCACCATTCAAGAGGTAACTCGCTCCCCAAAGAATATGAGCTCGCACTCCCGTAGGGAGCCCGTAGGGAGCCCGTAGGGAGCCCGTAGGGAGCCCGTAGGGAGCCCGTAGGGAGCCCGTAGGGAGCCCGTAGGGAGCCCGTAGGGGGTGGTATTCGTCGAATTTGCCAGCGGCTGCGCCTTCGAAGAATGTGTACACATCCAGTAAGCTCTGCTTCGCTTCGCTATGCGGAGCATAAACTGGATGTCAAATACGATCAAGTGTAAGCTCTGCTCCGCGAGCGTGCCGCAGCCACACATCCAGTAAGCTCTGCTTCGCTTCGCTATGCGGAGCATAAACTGGATGTGTACCGATCTTATGCTTTGCAGTCCTTTGGAAAGCAGATCGTCGATGATGAGCCTAGAATATGATCGTTCACTTTGTGAACTAAATTCAGCATGCTTCTTGATGGTGATCGAAGATCACCATGAAGAGTGCTACGCGGACCCACAACTTGGTAGCCAACGGTCTCGCTCAACGGCCCCACGCTCTTCTGTCGATGAAGCATTATCTACAAGGAGGGCCAGAGCTGTAGGGTGTTAGCCGAAGACAGGAGGGGACGAGCCTCTCGGTCGTCCTTTGAAATGCAGGTCGTCGGTATGCTTTCCAATGGACGTCCGATCTCGCGCCGGAGGAGATAAAGCTGAAACCTCCCTCCAATCTTCGAGGGTAGTCACTCCTTTCTACACATACTACGTATGCAAATACGTTGTATAATAGGTGGTCGTCTTTCAGAAAGCGAGGCCTTAGGAGATCATCATATACGTCCAGCTGTAATACGGTCGGCGATCTAGAGACCCTTCTGCTCTTTTTTCAGAAAGCACGTACGCCGTGCTGTCGGTAAGAAGGACAGCCTTTGATTAGGTATGCGGTAGACTAGTGATCAACATCAACGACCTGCGTGGCCGAGCAATATCTTCTAAGCAGGTCGTTGATGTTGATCTGAGGGAGGACGAACGGCCTTCGCTTCGACGCAGCCATTCACCAAAGGACGCGCGTGTTTCGCAAATAGCGTAGACCAAAGACACGCTAGCTATTTACGGAAATGCGAGCTCTTTGCTTCTTGAAGGTGATCCAATATCACCATCATCTACGAGGATGGAGGATGGTGATCCCCCCCCCGCAGGGTTAGGAATGACACCCATCCTTCGGGAGAACGAACGTCTTTCCGAGACGTCCTTACGCTCGCGTAGCTTCACCTCTGGCGCGAAGCAGCGCTTACCTGGAAGTACGGCCGGAAATAAGCATAAGGTGCGGATCAGCCGCACCGCCTTCTTTCATCAAGCCCAGAGGTTAGTTCACTTACTGCGTGCTCTCTTTCTGAAAGAAGCTAGGCTTCCTGAACTTGTTTTGAAAAAAGCGCGTCCTTCGGCTATCTGAACTTGTTTTGAAAAAAGCACGTCCTTCGGCTTCCTCCCGAAGGAAGGGCGTCCTTCGCTTCCTTCGGGAAGCTTCACCTCTGGCGGGGTGGCGGCTTTCTGAAAGAAGCTTCACCTCTGGCGCTTCCTTCGGAAAGCTTCACCTCTGGCGGGGTGGCGGCTTTCTGTAAGAAGCTGAACTTGTTCCTTCGGTACGATCGGCTTGATGAACTTGTTTCGCTTCCTTCGCATCCTTCGCTACATTCGGAAAGACGCGCAGATCCTCTGGTATCCTATGGTTTCTTGATGAAAGAAGGCCGTCTTCCCGAAGGAAGCCGAAGGTTGAGAGTGCGTACTTTGGCGTCTACTCGTTCTCTCTTTCTGAAAGAAGCTTCACCTCTGGCGGCTTTCTGTAAGAAGCTCAACTTGTTCGTTCGGCTTCCTTCGGAACGCGCCAGAGGTGAAGCTTTCCGAAGGAAGCGAAGGAAGCGAAGGAAGCGAAGGACGCCCTTCCCGAAGGCCGTGCGTCCTCCCGAAGGAAGGGAAAAAGTTGCTTCCTTCGGGAACCTCTGGCGCTTTCTGAAACAAGTTCAGAAAGGGCGTACTCCTGAGCTTCTTTCAGAAAGGGCGTCCTTCGCTTCCTTCGCTTTCTGAACTTGTTTTTAAAAAAGCGCGTCCTTCGGCTTTCCGAAGGAAGCGAACTTGTTTTTAAAAAAGCACGTCCTTCGGCTTCCTCCCGAAGGAAGGGCGTCCTTCGGCTTCCTCCCGAAGGAAGGGCGTCCTTCGCTTCCTTCGGGAAGCTTCACCTCTGGCGGGGTGGCGGCGTCCTTCGCTTCCTTCGGGAAGCTTCACCTCTGGCGGGGTGGCGGCTTTCTGAAAGAAGCGAGCTTCTTTCGCTTCCTTCGCTTCCTTCGCTTCCTTCGGAAAGCGGGGAACGTACGTCTTGAACGGAGGTATTCCAAGGCAGTTGCGTTTTGAAGAGCACGAAGCAGCATAAGAAGCCCAGAGGTTTCTTCAAGATCTTCAAGCTCGCTCCCCAAAGTATAAGAGCTCGCACTACCGTAGGGAGCCCGTTGGGGGTGGTATTCACCGAATTGGTCAGCGGCGGCGCCTTCGAAGAATGTGTACACATAATGCGTAGGTCACCATTATCTTCGATGATGTCCAATACGCTGTATACTCATACTGGGTATGAAAATACGATCAAGTGGAAACATCCAGTTTATGCTCCGCATAGCGAAGCGAAGCAGAGCTTACTGGATGTGTGGCTGCGGCACGCTCGCGTAGCTTCACCTCTGGCGCGAAGCAGAGCTAACCATAACCATCATCTCCAATGATGGTCAATAAGGCGTTTTGGTGTAAATGGTAGCACATGGGGCTCATGACCCTACTAAGTCCTTGTTCGAATCGAGGAAACGCCATGCAAATTCAGTACACTACTGTGGTTGGACGCAACGTGCTATCTAAAAGAGCTTCGACTACAGTGGCCAACGTAGATGAAGCTGCGCGCAGCGCAGCATCATCCACTTTTACCAAAGGTACCTAAGCCCTTGCGGTGATTGATGGGGGGCGCCAACTTGTCCGAAGGACGGACGCGGTAGTCTACCCAAGGGTACCACTAACAGGGCCCAAGGTGTATCCCCTAAGTGATGTGTCAGCTATATTATTCATCGAATTTCCATTCGAAGACTGGGTCCACATTGGCTGTATCTTGTGAGCGCGGCGTCTATGAAAGAAGCCGGGCGGATTCCATAGACGTGAGGGCCTTTCGACGCACGCGCTACGTATGTTATATGTAAAACCAGGTCACCTTTAGGTTCAAATGCTATTATACAACGTATTTGCATACGTAGTATGTGTACTTTGGCCTGGCCTTCGCCTGAGCTGTTTTTTTTACTATGTTATTTGCCACCAGGCGCCCGCCGGTGAAAATTAAGGCAACCCTCGCCACTCAGCTCACCTTCGTTAGGATACCAAGGTTACATACGGTGAACCCGGAATACAGGAGGCCTACCAGGTCTTCGTTGCCGATGACCTTCAAAGGGGGTGCGTACCTAGTTAGTGCAACATTTAACTTACTACGCGTTTCCTCTGTAAACCTCTGGGTTCTAAATGAAAAAAGGCATTCTATCCGAAGGAGGAGCGTGGTGGGGATACGCACCTTAGGCTTGTTGATGGTGATCCAAGATCACCATCAAGCGTGCTGACGTTTACGTACGCGTGGATGGTGATCTTGTATCACCATCATCTACGATGATGGTCAGTACACAAAATGCGTATGCATTTTACATACAAAGAATGTACCTATGCAGTATGTGGACCCTAGATGTAAATCGTAGATCAAGTGAACTACGCCGTGTATGCGAAGGAAGAGCGTGCTGGGGATCCGCACCTTAGGCTTGTTGATGGTGATCCAAGATCACCATCAAGAGTGCAGACGTTCACGTACGCGTGGATGGCAATCGTAGATTGCCATCAGCTACGATGAGGGACAGCACCCCTGAACTTCATCCTAGTTGATTATCAAGGAGCCCAGAGGTTAGCTTCACCTCTGGCCGTCCGTCCTTCGGAAAGACATGGCGAGCTCGCACTCCCGCAGGGAGCCCGTAGTGAGGGGTATTCCTCGAATTTGCCAGCGGCTGCGCATTCGAAGAATGTGTACACATCCAGTTAATGCTCCGCATACACATACTACGTCGGCGGAGCCGCACTTGAAAGAAGCAAATACGTTGTCTAGCCATGTCTTTTTCCAAAGGACGTCCTTCCTTCGAAAGCAGAGCTTACTGGATGTCAAATACAATCCAAGATTGTACACAAACTGCGTATACAATCTTGTATTGGACATACATACAGCGTATGTCACCATCATCTTCGATGATGTCCAATACGCTGTATGACACTTGATAAAGTGACTTACGAAGTATGTAAATACAGACTGCGGATGTACAATCTTGGATTGTAAATACATACTGCGTATGGCACTTGATCTACCATAGCCATCAACATCATCTACGTTCTGCTTTCCAAAGGATCGCGCAGCATAAGGTCAATGCATGCTCTCTTTCCGAAGGACGCCGCCAGAGGTGAAGCTTCTTCCCTTCCTTCGGGAAGCGAACTTGTTTTGAAAAAAGCGCGTCCTTCGGCTTTCTGTACTTGTTTTGAAAAAAGCGCGTCCTTCGGCTTCCTCCCGAAGGAAGGGCGTCCTTCGCTTCCTTCGGGAAGCTTCACCTCTGGCGGGGAGGATGTCCTTTCTGTAACTGAAACAAGCTCAGAAGGCAGCGAACTTGTTTCTGAAAGAAGCTTCACCTCTGGCGGCTTTCCGAAGGAAGCGAACTTGTTTTGAAAAAAGCGCGTCCTCCCGAAGGAAGGGCGTCCTCCCGAAGGAAGGGCGTCCTTCGGAAAGCTTCACCTCTGGCGGCTTGATGAACTTGTTTTGAAAAAAGCACGTCCTTCGGCTTCCTCCCGAAGGAAGGGCGTCCTTCGCTTCCTTCGGGAAGCTTCACCTCTGGCGGTTTTCTGAACGTCCTTCGGGAAGCTTCACCTCTGGCAACTTCCTTCGGCTTTCTGAAAGAAGCTGAACCTCTGGCGGCTTTCTGAAAGAAGCTCGACTTCCTTCGGCGTCCTTCGGAAAGCTTCACCTCTGGCGGCTTCCTAGCTGCTGCGCACTCCGTTCAAGACGTACGTTTCTCTTCAAGACGTACGTTCCCCCAAGGAAGCGCCAGAGGTGAAGCTTTCCGAAGGACGCCGAAGGAAGCGAGCTTCTTTCAGAAAGCCGCCAGAGGTTCAGCTTCTTTCAGAAACAAGTTGCTTCCTTCGGGAACCTCTGGCGCTTCCCGAAGGAAGCGAACTTGTTTTGAAAAAAGCGCGTCCTTCGGCTTCCTTCGGGAAGCTTCACCTCTGGCGGGAATCGCGTACTTCGGAAATACGCGCGTATCCTTATCCAATGGGTACTTGATGAAAGAAGGCCGTCTTCCTGAAGGAAGAGAGTGCGTCCGTTGGAGGCTACCCGCTCTCTCTTTCCGAAGGCAGCCAACTTGTGTTGAAAAAAGCGCGTCCTTCGGCTTCCTCCCGAAGGAAGGGCGTCCTTCGCTTCCTTCGGGAAGCTTCACCTCTGGCGGCTTTCTGTAAGAAGCTAAACTTTTTTCGCTTCCTTCGGGAAGCTCGCTTCCTCCGCTTTCTGAAAGAAGCCCGCTTTCCCCTCGCGGGCTTCTTCCCTTCCTTCGGGAGGACGCACGTCCTTAGGCTTTCTGAAAGAAGCTTCACCTCTGGCGGCTTGATGAACTTGTTTTGAAAAAAGCGCGTCCTTCGGCTTTCTGAACGTCCTTCGGGAAGCTTCACCTCTGGCGGCGTCCTTCGGCTTCCTTCGGGAAGCTTCACCTCTGGCGGCTTTCCGAAGGAAGCGCCAGAGGTTCCCGAAGGAAGCAACTTTTTTCTGAACGTCCTTCGGGAAGCTTCACCTCTGGCGGCTTTCTGAAAGAAGCTCGGCGTCCTCCCGAAGGAAGGGCGTCCTTCGCTTCCTTCGGGAAGCTTCACCTCTGGCGGGGTGGCGGCTTTATGAACTTGTTTTTAAAAAAGCGCGTCCTTCGGCTTCCTTCGGCTTTCTGAAAGAAGCTCGGCTTCCTTCGGCTTCCTTCGGCTTCCTTCGGCTTCCTTCGGCTTCCTTCGGCTTCCTTCGGCTTCCTTCGGAAAGCTTCACCTCTGGCGGGGTGGCGGCTTTCCGAAGGAAGCCAACTTGTTTTGAAAAAAGCGCGACCTTCGGCTTTCTGAACGTCCTTCGGGAAGCTTCACCTCTGGCGGCGTCCTTCGGCTTCCTTCGGGAAGCTTCACCTCTGGCGGAAAGCGGGGAACGGAGGTATTCCATGACAGTTGCGTCTTTCCTAAGCAAGAGAGCACGCTGTGACCATCCTCTATGAGTATGGTGATGGCAATCGTAGATTGCCCTCTGGGTCGTACTCTGAATCAAGTATGTGCGTCCTTTTGAGGAGTCAACTCTTTGATCCCCATCTACATCTACACCTAGTTACGCTCTCGTAGCTTCACCTCTGGCGCGACGCATAGCTTAATGACGTGCGTCCGTTGGAGTCTATGCGTCTCAACATACGCAATCATGACCAATTTACCTAGTTTAATTGTCAAGGCCTTGTCGTCAAAATAACCAACATACGCCCAAATTCCATACAAAAAAAAAAAAAACCAAGAAAAAATGGCCAATTTTGTATAGCAAAAAAATCTGTTTACGATAAAGAGAAGGAAAAAAAAAGAAAAGGAACTACCGATAGGAACACTCGAACAGGAGTTCGAGTTTCCATACAGGTAGTTCCGGCACGTCTACTCAAGTAGTATAGGGAGTGACAAGTTGTCCAATTTTAAATTGGACAACTTGACAACTACCACGCAGTAAAAGCAGAATCCAAGGTACATTGTACCTTGGATTCTGTGAAGAAACCGGTCCATTTGTTTTTAATGGAACGTTTCTTTAAATGCTTCTTTAAATGCGCAAGCTGAACCGAGGTAGGAGTAAATTGCCATTTAAAAATGGGCAAGTACTCGCTACCTCGGGTAGCTCTACCTCGGGTAGAGGTCGATCCTCGATCTGCCTACCCTGTAGGTACAATACGTTACTGTCTAGGGTTTCACTACAAGACGTTGACGTCGTGGGTTACACTATTGACGAAAAAAACAACAAGCTCAAGCCGCGTATGCTCTCCTTAGGTTACGAAATTTGCAGCTTGAGCATGTACGCGTCGTTTTCAGTGAGACGTGTGTAGCCTAAAAATGATCCCTAGACTACGTCGACTACCGATTTGTTTCAAATAAGAGCCTACGGCTCGATCGTAACCAGCCGACCAAGTAAGCACCAACAAGTAACCAACAAGTAAGCAATACGTGACTACACAATATACGATTGTAAACTCGAGGATAACGCCTAGCCTGCGTATTCAAGTACAGCGTATGCAAGTAGGAGCCTACGGTTATAACGTTACCATACGCCCAAATACTCACCGAGGTCCAAGTCTACGGGCATAAACCAACGTATGCGAGTAGGAGCCTACTCTACTGACCATAATCGTAGATGATCAAAGATCACCAATAATCAAGTAGGAGCTAAGCCTACCAAGTCTACGTGTAGTCAACTAACCAAGTTGGTTCCTAAGGCAATCGCCAACGTCGGTGGTGCATGCACTAGTTTTGGGTATTGTGGGTTCGTCCGTCGAGCAAGTAAGGGCTGATCCTTCTTTCACAAACAAGGTGAGGGAGCTCGCAGATCTACCTCTACCCTATAGAGAAAAAACTTGCCCTATACACATACTACGTATGCAAATACGTTGTATATAAAGTGCAAGTAGGTTGACCTCCTTGACGCGCGAATACACCAACGGCGTACGCCCATGGTACCCGCCTCAAGGAGAGGTAATCTTTCAAGCCCCGAATGCATTATGCACCTTGGGCGTATTCCATAAGCCAGAGCGTATATTTGAGCGCTCGAGATCTGCCGTCCTTTGGAAAGCAGGTGGACGATGATAGCTCCCGTCCTTGGTAGAGGTGATCTTGTCCTACGCCAGCTCAACGTCTCCTGGATGAATATCTTCGAGATATTCCAACACCTTCTCAGAAAGAGACTACCATCGCAGCTACGCGCAGATACGCTTACATAGGTTTACGCGTATACGCTTACATAGGTTTACGCGTATACGCTTACATAGGTTTACTTCCTTGGGGGCAATCGCATCACGCAATAGTGCGCGAGATCAGCAGCTACGCTGTGCTTCGCAGAGCAAGAGACGGCCTCAACTCTGTAGCCTTTGGATAGCAAGTTATGCTTCTACTGGAGGGACATACGCCCTTCCCTCGCTGCCCTCGCTTTCCTTCGGCTTGATCAACTTGTTTTGAAAAAAGCGCGTCCTTCGGCTTGATCAACTTGTTTTGAAAAAAGCGCGTCCTTCGGGAAGCTTCACCTCTGGCGGCTTGATGAACTTGTTTCCGTCCTTCGGAAAGCTTCACCTCTGGCGGCTTGATGAACGTCCTTAGGGAAGCTTCACCTCTGGCGGCTTGATGAACGTCCTTCGGGAAGCTTCACCTCTGGCGGCTTGATGAACGTCCTTCGGGAAGCTTCACCTCTGGCGGCTTTCTGAAAGAAGCTCGGCTTCCTTCGGCTTCCTTCGGCTTCCTTCGGAAAGCTTCACCTCTGGCGGGGTGGCGGCTTTCTGAAAGAAGCTAGGCTTTATGAACTTGTTTTGAAAAAAGCGCGCCCTTCGGCTTCCTTCGGCTTTCTGAAAGAAGCTCGGCTTCCTTCGGATTCCTTCGGCTTTCTGAAAGAAGCTCGGCTTCCTTCGGCTTCCTTCGGCTTTCTGAAAGAAGCTCGGCTTCCTTCGGCTTCCTTCGGCTTTCTGAAAGAAGCTCGGCTTCCTTCGGCTTCCTTCGGCTTCCTTCGGCTTTCTGAAAGAAGCTCGGCTTCCTTCGGCTTCCTTCGGCTTCCTTCGGCTTCCTTCGGCTTCCTTCGGCTTCCTTCGGCTTCCTTCGGCTTCCT